>Ga0070729_10005220_pt1 | contig 13564 bp, 10 predicted proteins | sample tdDd472_FD_66725 | JGI IMG/M metagenome (GOLD analysis project Ga0070729, IMG submission 66725) | Marine sediment microbial communities from the Atlantic coast under amendment with organic carbon and nitrate - tdDd47.2 | ecosystem: Environmental > Aquatic > Marine > Coastal > Sediment | place...
TGGGCCGGCGAGCGCGCCTCGGCGCGCGTCTGAGAAGGCAAAGGCGAAGGCAAGGGGGCTCCAATTCGATCGGTGAGCGCCCCCGGGCCGACCACGGATGGACCGCGGGCGGCCGCGGTCGTTGGGAGACGTGCCGCGTTCGCCTAGTAGCCGGAGGACCCGAGCCTCGGAGCGACGAGCGTCATCGCGGCAAGGACCATGAACGCGCCGCCGAGGCCGAGGTGCAGGAGGACGAGCGCGCCGTGGATGGTCGGCGTGCGCCCGAGGTCCGAGGCCCACCTCATGCCCGGGACATCGCGAGCGTACAGCGGATCGCCGCGGAGGCTCACGTCGGGCGTGGTGTCGACATCGACCTCGCGCCGCAGCCGGGCGCCGTCGGGGAGGGTGACGGTGAAGTAGAGGTTGAAGTGGGCCTGATCGCCCGGTGCGTCGCCGTCGACGCGCTCGGAGTACATCGACGCGAAGTGAGCCACGACCGTTCGCCCCGCGAAGACGCGCAGGTGGTACCCCAGCGACAGTCCGTGCACGACCAGGAGGCCCAGGAGGGCGCCCGCCGCGGTGAGGGCGCGGAGCTTGCGGCTCAGCGCGCGCACGGGATCCACCGTCTCGACCATCAGCTCGGAGTAGGGGCGAAGCCGCAGGCGGGTGTCGCCCGGCGCCGCGCGCTCCACGCTTCCGTCGGTGACGACGTCGGCCGTGACGTGGGCGCCGGGGCGGAGGACCGCGCGCGGGTGCTCGGCGTCTCCGGCGACGAGCCAGTCGACCGCGTCGATTTGCCCGACGACGCGCACCGGCCCGCCCGCGACTCGCACCGGCTCCGATTCGCCTCGCACGTCGAGGTCGAAAGGCTCCACGACGCCTCGTCGGTGAGGCCCGGTCGGTGGCTGTGTCCGCTCCGCCGCCGACCACGCGACTCGGGCGCTCACCACGCGTCCGATCAGGATGCGCTCGGATCGGGGCGTCTTCGCCCTCAGCAGCAGCTGCTTCGCGGCGAGCCAGTGCATCGCGGCGATCGCGACCGCGGAACCGACGAGAACGCAGGCGAGGCCGACGCCGTACACCGCCAGCATCGCAAACGGCTCGCCGATCGTGTTCACGGGCTGCACGTCGGCCACCGGACCCACGCCGCCCGAGCACGCGGCCAGCAGACACCCCCACGCGGCCGTCGCGAGGGCTCGTCGCAGCGAAAGCGTGCTCATGGTCCGACCATCGGGCGCCTCTCCGATGCGGTCCCCGCTCAACTACCCGAGAGCCACAGGTCGAAAGCCTCCCGCGACAGGATCACGGGCGCGCCAGCGGCATCGAACCTCGCGGCAGCCTCTGCAATCGCAGACTGGTCTTGGTGCGGGTAGTTCCCCCCGAACTCCTGCACTGCCGGCGACTCGCCGCGACCGCCAATGAACGTGACGCGCTCCTCCTCGAACAGGCCGACCAGGAACGCGCAGCGACTCCCGCTGCGTTCCTCCTTCCCCCAGAGCGTCCACACGGGACCACCGGCGGCTTCCGGGAACCGCTCTCTGTCCTCCGCGTTGATCTCCAAGAACTCTCGAACCAGCGGTCGCAACGCGGCGGATGTCCATTGGACGCTCGCGTCCATCGTATCGACCGCGTGGATCAGCTCATCGAGCGGACTCGTCATCTCATCTCCCTAGTCAGAGGATGCCACGCGGCCCGCGTCAGCTCGCCGTGACCGAGAAGGCGCAGTCATGACGGTCACGGGCGTCCGCACGGGACGGTGACGTAGCCGGCGGCGCGCTCCTCCGCCTCTGGCGGCCGAACCGCACCGGCTATCGAGCGGCGCGCGACGTGCTGGGTCGTCGGCCATGACCAAGCCCTCTTCGTTGACGACCCGTCACCGCACCCTCCGCGTCCGCTCGGGCGTCGTCGGGGCCAAACGCTCCGGAGAGCTGGGCCGGCGAGCGCGCCTCGGCGCGCCGGCTAGCGGCCGATCACGATCTCGATCGCGCGGCCGCGGGCGGCGACGCGATAGGGGGGCGTGCGGCCGGCGACGAAGCGGATGGTCAGCACGGCGTGGTCGCCGCGGTTGAGGATCATCGCGCGCTCGATGGACGGGTTGGCCGCGGCGATGGGGGCGGCGCGGTCGAGCGCGAGCGCGCCGGGCACGGTGACGGTGAAGCCGTCGTCGAGCGGCTGACCGCGCAGCGTGGTGACCGGCTGGCTCATGCGGATCGTCGCCGAGCGACCGTCCGAGACGGAGGCGGCGCCGAAGGTCTGGCCCTCGGTGACCGGGGCGGACGCCGGGTCGGCGTCTTGGAGCGAGGGGAAGCTCGGCTCGCCGAGGCGGCCGCCCTCGGGCGCGGGCGCCTCATCGGCCGCGGGCGCGTCGTCGATAGGCTCGGGGGCCGGCTCGGGCGCGGCCTCGATCGGCGCGGGGGCGGCGTTCGTGGCCGGGAGGACCACCGTCTGGGGCTCGGCCTCGGGGGCCTCCTCGTCGCCACCGGTGAGCGCGAAGAGCGCGGCGCCGACGCCGACGAACGCGAGCACCGAGAGGATCAGGATGCGGCGGCCGCTGCGCTTGGGCGCGGGGGCCTCGGCCTCGGCGACCTGCCGGCGGCGCGGCACGCCCGCGACGCGCTTGGGCGGCGCGGCGGTCGTGCGGCGCTTGCCGCCGCGCTTGAGGGCCTTGGCGAGCAGCGCCTTGACCCGCGCGAACAGCGCCTTGGTCATCGGGCCCGCCTTGGACGCGACGAGCGACGCGAAGACGACCACCTTCGCCCACGCCGCGCTCAGCGCGGGGCGGACCTTGGCGCCCGCCGTGGCGAGCTGCTCGCGCGCCTTGGCGGCGACCGGTCGGAGCGCGGCCTTCAGCTGCGCCATGCGATCGACGCCGGGGGCCTCGTCCTCGGTCGGGGCGATGGCGTCGCGCGCTTCGTCGTCCCACGCGTCGTCGTCGCGCTCGGAGACCGCGAAGACCTGCACGTCGTCGCGCTCGATCGGCGCGGCGCCGTCGACCGCCTCGGCGAGCTCCTCGGGCAGCTCGTAGTCCTGGACCGTGGCGTCGCTGCCGTCGACCTCGTCGAGCGTCTCGGCCGCGCCCGCCTGGGCCGGCTCGTCATCGAAGGTCGACTCCTCGACGAACCCATCGTCGATCGCGCCGGCGGGCTCGGCGTCCGCGTCCTCGCGCGCCTCGTCGAGCTCGACCGAGAGCACCAGGCGCGGCGTCCCGTTCTCGATCCGGAGATCCACCGAGGCGAGCCGCCCGCGCGGCGAGCCTCCGTTCTCGATGCTGACCCCCATCCCGACCTGGAGGAAGGGCAGCTCCTGCTCGACCGTCAGCCAGCGCGCGTCGCGCTCGAGGATCTCCGCCTCGATCGGCGAGGCCACTCCGTCGAGGTGCAGCCGCGCGACCGTCGCCGCCGCCTCCCCGCCCAGGTGCTGGACCATCGCGCGCAGGCTCTCTTCGATCTCTTCGCCGACCGGATCGAAGCGCAGCCCGAACTCGCCGCTGCGGTCGCCCGCGTCGTGCGCCCACACGACCTCGCCGTCCACGGCGATCTCGTCGCCGAAGGGCGGGCAGTCGAAGCTGCAGCGCAAGCGGTCCCCCACCTCGGGCAGGTAGTCGGAGCGCATGGCGAGGCCGCGGGTGGACAGGTCCACGCCGTCGGCGTCGAAGGGCTCCTCGTAGTCCTCGTGGGCCAATCGGATCCAGAGGTCGATGGGGATGCGCGTCGCGTCGTTGTTGCGCCGCTCGGTCGTCGCGGGTTGCATGGGACCGGCATGCCGGACCGAGGGCCGGATGGTCCAGTTTTTGGCAAGTCGGGTGCACTGCGGTACCAGGAGAGCGGCAATGGGTGTGCGGCTCCTCGTCCGTTCGTGTTGGGCGTCGGGGTCCGAAGCGGACGCCGTCTACGAGTTCGATCAGACGCGCATCACGATCGGGCGCGGACGTGGAGCGGACGTGCGCCTGCCGCACCGGGCGGTGAGCCAGCGGCACGCCACGATCGAGCACGGCGCGGGCGGCTACTCGATCGTCGATCACGAGACGACCAACGGCACCACGGTGCAGGGGGGCCGCATCGTCCCCGGCCGGGCCAAGCCGCTGCGCGACGGCGACCGCATCGAGATCGGCGGCTTCACGATCGTGCTGCGATCCAACGTCCCGGTGTCGACCTCGACCTCGCAGGAGCGCACCGCGTCGCTCGCGCGGCGCCTCGCCCGCGACTCGCTCGACGCGGACCGCGCGCTGCACCCGACGCTGACCATCCTCAACGGCCCCGCCGAGGGGACGGCGCTGAGGCTGCCGGCGCCGCCCGCTCGGTTCGTGCTCGGGCGCGGTGAGGGCTGCGACGTCACGCTCGACGACGCGGACCTGTCGCGCGAGCACGCCGAGCTCGACGTCGGCCTCGACGGCGTGACGCTGCGGGACCTGCGCTCGAAGAACGGCGTGTACGTCGGCGATCGCAGGGTCGAGGAGCGCCTGCTCGATGACCGCGACGAGATCCGGCTCGGGGCCACGGTCCTGCGCTTCGAGGACCCCGCCGCGGCGGAGGTGGCCGCGCTCGAGGGCGCCGAGGACGCCGACGTGGACGTCCCCGGCTGGACCCCGCCCCCCGAACCGGAGCCCGATCCCGAGGCCGAGCCGAAGGCGACGCAGCCGCCCCCACCCGATCCGTCCGAGCCCGCCCCGGCGCCCGCGCCCCGGGGCCGTTCGGTGGCGCCGGCGGACATGGTCATCTACATCCTGGCCTCGGTGGTCTTCGCGCTGAGCGTGCTCGGGTTGATCTGGCTCCTGCGCGCGTGATTGAACAGGGGGGACAGTCACCCCGTCCCACCGTAGATTCGGACGCCTTCATGCACCCGACCACGCTTCGCTTCGCCGCGCTCCTCGGGGCGCTCTGGCTCCTGTCGACCCTGGCGCCCGGCTGCGGCTCGCCGCGGCGGCGCTGGACGCCCAACCAGGGGGGCTCCGCGGCGCCGACCACCGGCGCGGGGCAGACCGTCGCCGCCACGGGCGTGGTCGCCAGCGGCACGCCCCGCGAGCAGCTCGACCAGCTCGACGGGCTGCTCCGCCAGCAGGGGATGACGCCGGTCGGGCCGGCCGTGCACGGCAACCTGCAGACGAACGCGCTGACCGCTTACGCGATCGATGCCGCCGCGAACCTCTGCTACACGGTCGCCGCGATCGGAGAGGACCCGGGGCAGAACCTGGACCTGATCGTGCTCGACCCGCTCGGGCGGGACACCGCGCACAACGTGCGTCCGGACAACCACCCGTGGGTCAGCTTCTGCGCCGGGCAGGCCGGGCGCTACATCGTCCGGGCCCAGATGGCGAGCGGTCAGGGGGGCTACTACTACGCGGCCTACGTCGGCGCCGCGAACCGCCGGATGGACATCTCGACGTTCTTCGGCGACGCGCCGCTGCCCACGGTGCGCACGGCCGAGATGGACGGGCAGACGCAGCAGCGCCTCGGCGCGCTCGACCAGCGGCTGCAGGGCCAGGGCTATCAGCGCCTCGGCGAGCCGGCGGGCGTGGTCCTCGAGAACGACGCGCCGCGGGAGTTCCAGCTCAACCTCGCGCAGGGGCAGTGCTACGCGTTCGCGACCCTGGGCGGGCCGGGCGCGGTGGACACCGACCTGGTCCTCAACGACGGCAGCGGCCAGCGGATGCAGGCCGACACCAGCCGCGCGATGGACGCCAGCATCGAGTACTGCGCGCCGGCGACGGGCACCTACGTGCTGCAGGTGCGCATGGCCCAGGGCTCGGGCTCGCTGTTCACCGTCGGCTACCTCCGCAGCGGCGGGCAGGCCGCCGACCCGCAGCAGCCGGTCATGGCGAGCACGTCGACCGCCGGCGCGACGCTGCAGGAGAACTTCGCGCTCCTCGACGCGGACATGCGCGCCCGGGGCTACGAGAGCTACGGCCAGCAGACCACCGGCCAGCTGCAGCAGGGCGGCGACCGCAACTTCGAGATCCAGCTCGAGGGCGGCCGCTGCTACGCGATCCTCGCGGTCGGCGACAACTCGGTGTCCAACCTCGACCTCATGCTGCTCGGCCCCGGCGGCAACCAGCTCGACCGGGACACCGCGAGCGACGCGCGGCCGACCGTCCGCGTCTGCCCCGAGCGCAGCGGCAACTTCTACATGCAGGTGCAGATGACGGCGGGCCAGGGCCAGTACGTCTACGCGCCGTACCGCTGGCCGCGCGGCACCCGCGGGCCGTTCGGCCTCGAGGGCGTGACCTGGGTGCGGCTGTCCGAGGTGACCGCGCTGCTCGGGGTCGAGGGCTACGAGCCCGACCCGGGCTTCACCCCCGGCAACGGCGATCTGCGCCGGCAGGGCGCGAGCGCCCGGCACCAGGTCGAGCTCACCGCGGGCCAGTGCTACGCGGTCGTGGCGGTCGGCGGCGAGGGGATCAACGACCTCGACGTGACGCTGTCGCGCGGCGCGACGCAGCTCGCGAGCGACTACGGCAGCGCCAACGCGTTCCCCTCGGTGCGCCACTGCGCCACCTCCGACGGGAGCTACACCATCACCGTCACGGCCGCGGCCGGCACCGGCCACTACCACTACCAGGTGTTCTCGCGCTCCGACGGGAGCTGATCACTCCCGGCGGAGCGTGCGGAAGATGCGGCGCAGGCCCCGGGTCGCGAGGCCCCTGAGGCGCTCGCGGCGGCCGCGCCGCTCGACGATCCGGACCTCTTCGAACGCGTCGCGGATGCGCTGACGCTCGCCGTCGGTCAGCTCGATGTCGAGCGCGCCCAGGTTCGCGCGGGCGTGATCGGGCGTGCGCGCGCCCGCGATCACCGAGGTCACCCCGGGCTCGGCGAGGAGCCACGCGAGCGCGACCTGCGCGAGGGTGGCGCCGTGCCGGTCGGCCGCGGGCCGCAGGCTCGACTCGAGCGCGACGTGAATCGCGGCGACGTTGCGCGGGAAGAACTTGGGCGTGGACCCGCGCCAGTCGTCCTCGTCGAGCGTCTTGCCCCCGAGCATGCGCCCCGCGAGCAGCCCCTGCGCGAGCGGCGAGAACGCCAGGAACGCGCAGCCGAGCTCGCGCGCGGCGGGCAGCTCGTCGTGCTCCACCTCCCGGTGCACGAGGCTGTACCGGTTCTGCGTGCTGAACAGGCCGACCTCGCCGAGCGCCTCGTGCGCCGCGGCCATCTGCGAGGGCGAGAAGTTGGACACGCCGATCGCCCGGACCTTCGAGTCGCGGTGCGCGTCGAGCAGCGCCGACATCGTCTCGTCGATCGGGACGTGGCGGTCGGGGTGGTGGAGCTGCACCAGATCGATGTGGTCGCGACGGAGCCGCTCGAGGCTCCGCTCGATCTCCTCTCGCACCGACTCGGGGCGCGAGTCCTTGCGCACCGTGTGGGTGGGCGTGCTGAACAGCACGTCGCCGTGCGAGCCGTCCCAGCGCAGCCCCACCTTCGTCGCGACGAGCACGTCGTCCTGCCCCTCGAGCGCGTGGCCCACGCGACGCTCGGAGTCGCCGAACCCGTAGAGCGGCGCGGTGTCGAACGCCCGGTAGCCCAGCTCGACCGCGTCGCGCATCAGCGCCACCCGGGCGGACGCGTCGTCGGCTCCGTGATGGGCCATGGCGCCGAAGATCAGCTCGGGGAGCTCCACGTCCGGAGGCTTACCACACCGCTCCTGAGGAAGAGACGCGACGTCGTTCGCGCGAAGCGCGATTCGCGGCTGTTCCGAAGCTTCCGGGGGGAGCTCGAGGGGGGCGCAGCCCCTCTCGACCTCGAGAGTTCAGCGGAAGGGCCCGCGCCGGGCCTCGAGCCGCTCGAGCCGCTCGCGCAGCGCGCGGCGCCGGCCGAGCTCCAGGGTCTGCGCGCGCTCGAGCGCCTCGCGCAGGAACGCGCGCTCCTCGGCCGCCTCGGGCGCCGCGTCGGCGAGCACCTCGAGCGCGTGCACCTCGTAGCGCCGCGCCTCGAGGTGGAGCACACCCGAGAGCCGCTCGCGGATCGACCGCGCCCAGTGCCGCGCCCGCGCGGGGTGGCCCGAGCCGAGCTCGAGCCGCGCCAGGGTCAGCATCGCGCTCGCCTCCTGCACGGGGCGGCCGCACGCGGCGAGCTCACCGACCGCGCGCTCGAGCTGGTCCCGATCGCCGAGGGCTCGGCCCAGCGCGAGGCGCGCCCGCGCCCCCCAGCTCGGCTCGGCGTTCGGCGCGCACGCCACCGCCTCGCGCAGGTCCTCGAGCCGCCCCGCGTCGTCGCGCGCCATCGCGCGCAGGTACAGCGCGGCGGCGCGCCACGGCGAGTCGGGCGCCAGCCCCTCGAGCACCGCGTCGCAGAGCTCGCGGGCGCGCGCCGGCTGATCGAACCCGAGCTCCTCCTCGGCGCGCGCGAGCCGCTCGACGACGTCCTCGGGCAGCCCGAGCGCGCCGCGCGCCTCGTCGAACGCGCCGTCGCTCACCCCGGCCGACCGGGCAGGCGGACCTCGAACACCGTCCCCGTCCCGTGGTTGTCGCGGACCTCGATGGTCCCGCCGTGCTGCTGGACGATGTTCTTCACGATCGACAGCCCGAGCCCGGTCCCCTTGCCCTCCCCCTTGGTGCTGTAGAAGGGCTCGAAGATCCGCGCGCGGTGCTCGGGCGGGATGCCGACGCCGTTGTCGGCGATGGACACCGCGAGGTGGTCGTCGTCGGTCGGCTCGATGCTCACCATCAGCTGCCCGTCGCCCGGCGGCATCGCGTGCAGCGCGTTGGTGATCAGGTTGATGAACACCTGGTGGAGCTGACCCTTGACGCCGTAGACCTTCGCGTCGCCGCACTCGAGCTTGCGGATGACGTCCGCGCCGACGTCGGTCACCACGTGGTCGCAGAACAGCAGCGACTGCTCGACGACGTCGCGGACGCCGACGAACGCGGGCTCCTCGGTGCTCGGGCGCGCGTAGGTCACCAGATCGCGCGTGAACTTGAGGATGCGGTCGGCGCTCTCGACGATCCGTCGCAGCTTCTCCTGGTCGGCGTTGTCGAAGCCCGCGCGCTCGCCCTTGCGGACGAGGTACTCGCCGTAGACCGAGATGCTCGTCAGCGGGTTGTTGAGCTCGTGCACCACACCGGCCGCGAGCTGGCCGAGGGTGGCGAGCTTCTCCGCCTGGATCATCTGGTTCTCGAGCTCGCGCAGCTCGGTGAGGTCGCGGCCGATCGCGATGACCGCGTCGATCTCTCCGTCGGCGGCGAGCACCGAGGCGGTGTTGATCAGGATCCGGCTGAACCCGCCCTCGCGCCGCGGCAGGCGCACCTCGAAGTTGCTCGTCGGCTCACCGCGGAGCGCGCGGATGAACACCGGGAGGATCCGCCCTCGCTCGGTCTCGGGCAGCAGCTGGAGGAAGTCGCGCCCGAGGATCACGTCGCGGTCGGCCCCCGTCAGCGCGAGGAACGCGCGGTTGATCACGCGCATCTTCCGGTCGCGGCCGATCACCACGATCGGCGCGTTCGCGTGGTCGAGGAGCTTGCCGAGGTTGTCCTTGAGGTAGTCCGACTCGCGCAGCAGCCGCGAGTTACGCAGCGCGGCGCCGAGCTGCACCGCGATCGGCACGATGAGCGAGCGATCGAACGGCGGCTCCTCGAGCCCGGGCTCGTACTCGACGCACATCACGCCGACGAACGCGCCGGCCTGCACGAGCGGGATGTCGAACCCGTCGCCCGCCTCGTCGAAGATGGGCACGTAGTGGGTGACCACCTCGGTGCCGCCCCCGACGACCTCGTCCGCCTCGAGCTCGTGTCGCTGCACCGCCTCGCGGCTCAGCGAGATCGCCTCGCGGCGGTGCGCGGCGAGGCGGCCGGTCGCGTAGACCAGGGCGAGCTCGCCGGTCTGCGGCGAGAGCAGCCGCACGGCGATCCGGCGGCGCGGGAACATGTCGCGCAGCGCCGTCACGTAGACGTGGACGATCGCCTCGTCCTGCATCTCGACGCGGACCTGGCGGTTGAGCTCGAGGACCTTGAACAGCACCTCGTCGGCCGACGGCGGCTCGAGGCTCCCCTGCTCGGCGGCGACGGCGCGCCGCGCCGCCTCCACCTCGTATCGCTTGCGCTTGCCCGTGTCGGAGGTCGCGACCTTCGAGGTGATCTGCGACGTCCGCGCGGACGCCTCGTCGAGACCCTCCGCGTCGAGCTCGTCGCTGCGGTCGACGGCGTCGTCGTGTCCGCTCACGCGCGCCCCTCCGCGTCCGCGTCGTCGGTGCCGGACGACTTGTCGAGGTCGAGGATCCGCTGGGTCCCCACGTAGCTCTTGGTCTCGTAGCGCGTGATCTTGCCGATCTTGCGGACGATGTCGGCCATGCGCTCCGCCTCGCGGACGATCACGTCGGCCGCGTGGTGCTCGGGCGTGTCGTCGGCGAGCTTGCGCTGCAGCAGCTCGCCGTAGCCGATGACGCTGGTGAGCGGCTGGTTGAGCTCGTGCGCGGCGGTGCCCGCGAGCTCGGCGATGAGCGCCTGCTTCTCGCTGACCGCGAGCTTCTGCTGGGCCTGCGCGAGGCGCTCCTCGATCTGCAGCTTCTCGCGCAGGTCGGTGAAGATGCCGACCGTGGCGAACGGGTTGCCGTCGACGTCGTAGATCATCGCCGCGCTCAGCCGGATCGGGATCAGCGCGCCGTCCTGCGCCTGCGCGTCGAAGCGGATCCCCTCGAGCCTCCCCTCGCCGCCGTGCTGCGGCGACCGGAGCATGCGCATCACCTCGCGCGCCTTGCCCTCGGGGTACAGCTGCGTGACGTGGACCTTGCCGATGACCTCGGTCGCGTCCCAGCCGTAGATCCGCTCGGCGCCGCTGTTGAACAGCAGGATCTCGCCCGAGAGCGTCGAGGCGATGATCGCGTCCACGCTCGCGTCGATCAGCGACTCGAGGAACTCCTTGGTCTTCACCAGCTCGGCCGCCATCGCGCGCTCGTGCGTCACGTCGCGGAACGAGACGAGCGTCGCGCCCTCCCCCTCCATGAGCGCGCTGAACGAGCAGCTCACCACGCGGACGGAGCCGTCCGGCCGTCGCATCCGCAGGTCGACGCCGCGCGGGTAGTCGCCCTCGCGGACGCGGCGCCAGATGTCGACGAGCGCCTTGTGGTCCTGCGAGTCGACGAGCCGGCGGAGGTAGTGCCCCCGCGCCTCCTCGTCGGAGACGCCGGCGATCTCGTAGGCGCGCGGGTTGGCGAAGAGCATCTTGCCTTCGGTGTCCACGGCGGCGAGGCCGTCGGCGGCGCTCGTGAAGAGGTTCGCGTAGCGCTTGAGCGCGCGCAGGCGCCGCTCGGCCTCGAAGCGGGCGTAGTTGACCTTCTGCGTCTGGTCGCGCAGCGACTGCATCACGCGCGCATTGCGCAGCGCGATCGCGGTCGCGTTCGCGACGATGCGGCAGAAGTCCATCTCGCGGCTGTTGAGCATCCCCTTGGCCGCCGAGCGCAAGAAGAGCACGCCCATCGCGTCCTCCTGCCAGACGATGGGGAGCAGCGACAGCGCGCCGACCGCGTTACCCGGCACGCTGTGACGGACTCCGTCGAGCACGGGGTGCGTCGCCGCGTCGGCGATGGTCAGGGGCTCGCGCGTGCGCAGCACCTCGCGGATCTCGGGGTACTTCTCGAGGTCGATGCGGAGGTTCGCGATCTCCCGGTCGTCGCTCGTCGCGACCACGTAGCCGATCGCCTCCTCCGCGGCGTCGGGCGCGAGCACGATCGACGCGCGGTCCACGTTGACCACCTCGGCGATGCGCCGGACGACGGTGTGGAGGATCTCGGAGAAGTCGAGCGAGGACGCGAGCGCCTGCGTGAGGTCGAGCATCGCCGCCGCCTCGCGCTGCTTCTGCGACATCTCGTCGAGGTAGTCGCGCGTGCGGAGCAGCCCGCGCATCCGGCCGACGAGCTCGGCGTCGGGCGCGTCGCTCGAGACGTAGTCGTCGGCGCCGGCGGCGTAGGCCTCGGTCACCGAGTCCTCGCTCACCGAGCCCCGCACGACCACCGCCGGCGGGACCCCCGCGAGCGAGCGAACCCACTCGATCGCCTCGATCGCCTCCGTGTCGGGGACGAGGACCGCCGCGCAGCCCTCCTCGGCCTGGTAGGCCTTGCCCTCGGCGAGATCGGTCGCTCCGACGGTCACGAAGCCGGCGCGGTCGAGCACCCCGCGCACCGCGGCGAGGCGGTCCGGATCGGTGTCGACGACCAGGAGCTTGCGCGGCTGGTCGGGCAAGGGTGTGAAGCGGGATGTCACCCAGCCCCCAACATAGCAGAATTCCCTTTGTCTCCCGCTCGGCCGGTGACTAGCAGACCGCCGGGGGTAGAACTATCATCGCCCGGCCTCCCCATGCCCCCGCCACAGGTCCATCCCCCCGCGCAGCTCGGCCGCCTGGCCTTGGGGTTGGGCCTCGCGCTGTGCCTGGCCGCGCCGGCGGCGGCGCAGGAGCCCGACGCGGACCCGGAGCCGGAGCCGCCGCGGCGCCGGATGGCGGCGCTGGTCCTGACGACCGGCGACCTCGATCCGACCATGGCCGGCGGGCTCAGCGAGGTGCTGATCGGGGCGCTCGCGGCGCGCGGAGGCGTCACCATCGTGGGGCTCGAGGAGTTCCAGGCGCAACTCGGCCAGGGCGACGACGGCACGCTGGAGTGCATCAGCTCGATGGCCTGCCTCGGGCGCGTCGGCGTGCAGCTCGACGTCGTCGAGGTGGTCGCCGGGACGCTCGCGCAGCGCGAGTCGCGCTGGGTCTTCAATCTCAACCGCGTGGACATCCGCGCCGGAGAGATCGTGGGCCGAGTCTTCCGCGAGGTCGAGGGGGACCTCGGCGCGGTCGCCGACGCGCTCCACGCCGCGATCCCCGAGCTGTACGCGCCGCCGCCCGAGCCGGAGCCGCCGGTCCCGCCCGCGCCGCCCGAGCCGTCGCCGGGCGTGCTGATCGTGCGGACGCCGGTCGCCGGCGCCGAGGTGACCATCGACGGCGCGCTGGTCGGGCTCACCGCGTCGGGCGGCCTGACCCACGAGCTGCCCGCGGGGGAGTACGCGCTCGAGGTCGGCGCGTCCGGCTACCACCGCTGGAGCCGCACCGTGGCCGTGCGGTCGGGCGCCGACACCCGGCTCGAGGTGCAGCTCGAGGAGGCGTACGTCGAGAGCGTGCACCCCTGGGTGATCGTCGGCGCCTCGATCGCGGGCCTCGCGCTCGGCGTCGGGATCGGGCTCGGCGTCGCGTCGCAGGAGGACCCGAGCTTCGATCGCGACCAGCGGATGACCGGCGAGGTCCGGCGGGCCGACGTGGTCGCGTACTACGACGCGCGCCGCGCCGAGGCGCTGGCGGCCAACGTCCTGTACGGCCTCGCGGGCGCGGCCGCGGCGAGCGCCGCGCTGTTCCTGTTCTTCCCGGAGCGCGCGCGCGTCGAGGGCGTGGCGGTCCTGCCGACGCCGGGCGGGCTCACCGTGCAGGGGATCTTCTGATGCAGCGCGCCTGGCTCGTCGCGCTGCTGCTCGGCGGATGCGTGGTCGAGGACCCGTCGCTGCTCGACGACGGCTTCTGGGCCTGCACGATGCCGGAGGACTGCGGCGACGGCTGGAGCTGCGCGGAGGGCAACGTCTACAGCGCCGACTTCTGTCGGCCGGGCTGTGACCGCGACGATCCCTCGACCTGCCCCG
>Ga0070729_10005223_pt1 | contig 13558 bp, 10 predicted proteins | sample tdDd472_FD_66725 | JGI IMG/M metagenome (GOLD analysis project Ga0070729, IMG submission 66725) | Marine sediment microbial communities from the Atlantic coast under amendment with organic carbon and nitrate - tdDd47.2 | ecosystem: Environmental > Aquatic > Marine > Coastal > Sediment | place...
GCGGCCAGGCCCCAGACCACGTCGGCCTGCGGGTTGTTCTTCTCGGCCAGCAGCTTGGCGGTGACGATGCCGGTGGAATCGCGCACCCAGTTGATCTTGATGTCCGGATGATCCTTGTTGAACATCTCGGCATACCGCTTCAGATCCTCGGCCTCGACCGCCGTATAGACGGTAAGCTGGGTCTCGGCGATCGCGGCCGACACCATCAAGGTGCTGGCAACGGCCGACAGCATGAGGGTTTTCTTGAGGGTCATTCACATTCTCCCTGTTGTGATCCCCACTGGGGGTAATAACCTGACTGGAGCACCGCACGGCTTGCCGATATCGACCTCACCCGCTGCGGAAATATCCGGATACGGACAGTCATGGTGCTGATGACCGCTGGATATGTCCAGTCGATAAATCTTATGTGACAGCCGGCGAAAATGATACTTCGTCGGCAACCGATCATCCGGGCTTATAGTTGCAGGGCGAGCAGGACCACGCCGGCGACCACCAGAAGCGCCGCCGCCACGCGCAGCATCCACGGCCGTTCGCCGAACAGCACCGCGCCGATCAGGGCGGCGACGATGACGCTGGATTCGCGCACCGCGGATACCGCGCCGAGCGGCGAGAATGTCTTGGCGTACAGCACCAGCGAATAGGCCAGCGTCGAGAACACGCCGCCGAGAAGCCCCATGGCGATCACCCCCGGCCCGCCCTCGGCCCATTGCCGGCGACGTATCGCCAACACATAGGCGACCACAGGCGCCTCGAGCAGGAAAAGCCAGCCGATATAGGACATCGCCGTACCGGCCGAGCGTACGCCGAGGCCGTCGGCAATCGAATAGCTGGCGATCAGCAGCCCGGTCGCCAGCGCCGCCAGTACCGTGCGTCCGTCGGTGGCGCGCCGCCGCCCCGGCAGGGCGAGAAGCGCGATGGCGAAGGAGATCAGCAGGATCGCCCCCCAGTCGACGCCGCTCAGCGTGTCGCCGGCCCACAGGACGCCACCGATCGAGACCAGCACCGGCGAGATGCCGCGCGAGATCGGATAGACCTGGCTGAGGTCGCCCTTGCCGTAGGCGTAGACGAGGAAGGCGTAGTAGCCGTAATGGATGATCGTCGAGGCGAGGAGAAACGGCCACGCTTTGGCCAGCGGCAGCGGATAGAGCGCGACCAGCACGATTCCGAAGACGATATGCACCGCCGATACCGCCGCGATGGTCACCGCGCGATCGCCGGACGACTTGACCAGCGCGTTCCAGTTTGCGTGCAGGACGGCGGCCGTCAGCGCCAGCGCCAGCGCGGCCGGACTCATGTGCGGCGGATTTCGGCGAGACGGATTTCGGACATCGTCAGCCGGCCAGGCGCGCCCGCTCGATCAGCGTATGGGCCGGCGGCTCGGCGCTCTTCACCCCCATCTCGGCGAGCGCCGCGCGCGCCGCCTCGACGACGCCGCGCATGACATCGGAATCGACCTGGCCGATGCAGCCGACGCGGAAGCTGTCGACCACGGTCAGCTTGCCCGGATAGATGATGAAGCCCTGGCGCTTCATCAGCTCGTAGAAGCGGTCGAAGTCGAAACTCGCGTCCGCCGGGTTGAAGAAGGTGACGATGATCGGCGACAGCCAGCGATTGTCGAGCAGCGTCTCGAAGCCGAGCGCGCGCATGCCGGAGACAAGCACGTCGCGGTTTTCCGTATAGCGGCGGCCGCGGCCGGCGACTCCCCCTTCCCGCTCGTGCGCCTTCAGCGCCTCGAGGAATGCCGCGACCACGTGGGTCGGCGGGGTGAAGCGCCATTGACCGGTCTTCTCCATGGTGCGCCACTGGGCGTGGAGATCGAGGCTCAGCGAGTGGCAGCGGCCCTCGCATTGCTCGAGCTCCGAACGGCGGACGATGACGAATCCGAAGCCGGGCACGCCCTCGATGCATTTGTTGGCCGAGGAGACCATCGCCTCGAAGCGGATATTTCTGGCGAGCAGCGGGATCGCGCCGAAGGCGCTCATGGAATCGATCAGCAGCTTGCGCCCGCGCGCCGCGACGACTTCCGCGATCTCCTCGATCGGGTTGAGGATGCCGGAGCTGGTCTCGCAATGGACCGCGACCACGTGGCCGATGCCGGAATCGCGGTCGAGCCAGGCGGCGACCTCGTCTCCGCGCGGCGGCAGGTAGTCGCCCTTGTCGATGGCGACGTAATCCCGGCCCAGATAATCGAGCGTCTGGGCGATGCGCTTGCCGTAGGCGCCGTTGATCAGCACCAGCACACGCCCGTCCTTCGGGATCAGCGTGCCGAGCATCGCCTCGACGACGAAGGTGCCGCTGCCCTGCATCGGCACGCATTCGTAGTCGGACGCGCCATCGCCGATCAGCGCCAGCAGACGCCGCCGCGTCTCGGCGGTCATCGCCCGAAAGTCGCCGTCCCACGATCCCCAGTCCCGGAGCATCGCCTGCTTGACGGCAAGCGAGGTGGTCAGCGGTCCGGGGGTCAGCAGATAGGGATCCCGCTCGGGGGAAAGGCCGGTTCCGGTCGCAACGTCCGGTTTCGCATCCGCCAGCATGGTCGCTCCTACGGCAGGGGTCGGTCGGTTTCGGGCGCGATCATGGCGGCCGATTATCTATATGTAAAATCGTTAAATCAGATATTTTTCATAAGTATGACTGATGCAATTTGTGTCTCAGGCCGCCGGGTCCGGCGTCGCGCCGGCGACCGCCGCGCTCGCCAGCCGGCTGCCCAGCAACTCGCCGCTTTCGGTGAGGATGCCGTAGCCGACGGTCGCGAACAGCGAGTTGATCTCCTTGAGCGCGCGGACCGTTTCCAGGTGCAGGTTCGAGGTCTCGATGCTCTTGACCGAACCGTTCTGCAACCGTTCGAGATGCTTGCGGTGGGTCTGCTTTTCGAGCTCGCGCATATGGTCCTTTTCCTCGACGAGCTGGCGGGCCGATTCGCGGTCGCCGGAGACCAGCACGTTGAGTGCCAGCTGCATGTTGGCGAGCACCCGCTGGTGCAGATCGGTCAGTTCGCGCCAGCCCTCCCTGGAGAACACCAGGTCGGAATCGCGCTTGACGTCGGCGAGCTTGAGCAGGTTGCGCGAGATGATGTCGCCGATCAGTTCGAGATTGATGGCGAAGCCGGTGAGATCCATGCTGCGGCGGGCCTCCGCCGCGCCGAGCTTCGCCCGGTTGAGTTCGGCGAGATAGAGCTTGATCTCCGATTCCGCCCGGTCGACCTCGTCGTCGAGCGCCCGCACCTGCCGGATCTGGTCCTTGTCCCCCGACTGATAGAGATCCATGACCGGACGCAGCATCAGTTCGACGATCTCGCTGATGCGCAGCAATTCGCGCGTGGCCGAGGCGAGCGCCAGGCCGGGATTGGGAAGCACGCCCCTGTCGAGCGCGCTGACCCGTTCGGCGATCGTATGCGGCGCCGCGCCGTCGCGGGGACCAGCCGGCAAAAGCCGGGTCAGAAGCCGGCCGACGGGTCCGACGAACGGCAGGCAGATCAGCGCCAGCGCGCAGTTGAAGATGAGATGCAGGTTGACGATCTGCCGCGCCGGCTCCGCCCCCAGCCGGTCGAGCGGCGGCGAGAAGACGGACAGCGCCCACAGGGCGGCAATGGCTCCGAGGGCGCGGAACAACAGGTTGCCCAGCGGAATGCGTTTCGCCCTCGGCTCGGAATTGCGGGTCAGCCCGATGGCGATCAGCCCGGCACCTAGATTGCAGCCGAGCATCAGCGCGATCCCGACCTCCAGCGGCACCACCCCCTGGCTCGCCAGCGTCATCACCAGGAGAATCGCAGCGATGCTCGAATGCACGATCCAGGCGAACATCGCGCCCAGCAGGAAGGCGGTGAGATTGTCGCGCTGCAGATAGCCGACGACGACGCGCAGGAACTCGCTGTCGCGCAGCGGCTGGGTCGCCTCGCCCATCATCTGCAGCGAAACCAGGATCAGCGCGATGCCGATCAGGATGCGGCCGATCTGGCGGACGGTGCGGGTAGCGCCTTTGAAGAACACCCAGGCGCCGCAGATGATCAGGAACGGCACCAGCCAGTCGAGCTTGTAGGAGAGGATCTGCACGACCAGCGCCGAGCCGATATCGGCGCCGAGCAGCACCGCGAGCCCGGTGGCGACGGCGATAAGGCCGTTCGAAGCGAAGCCGGAGGCGAGCAGCGACACCGCGGTCGAGCTTTGCAGCATCACCGCCAGCGCGCCGCCGACGACCACGCCCGACAGCCGCCGCTGGCCGGCCTGCTGCAGCACCCGTTTCAGCCCGGCGCCGTAGGACCGCTCGACGCCGGTACGGACCATACGCACGGCCCACAGGAGCAGCATCGCCGCGCCGCCCAGATGGATGAGAAACAGGGACATGGTCATGTCGGGTTCGGTCCGATCCTTTTCTCTTGCCGTTCCGTCGCCCGTTCGGCGTCCTGCTGTCGCGAGGCCCTGTGGCGGGGCCGCGAAGCAGTCGCGCGGGCAAGCCCCCAAGCAAGGACAGCCTCAGCTATAAATCAAATCGCTAGTATTTATGAACATATCGAAATGGCTTATGGTTGGCCACCCGAGTTCACGAAGAGATGTCCCCGTCCATGCGATATGTGCAGTTGCGCGCCTTCCACTATGTCGCCACATGCGGCGGATTTTCCCGCGCCGCCGAAGCGCTGTTCCTGACCCAGCCGGCGATTTCCGACCAGGTGCGCAAACTCGAGGACGAATATGACGTCATCCTGTTCAACCGCCATAAAAAACAGGTCAGCCTCACCCGCGCCGGCGAACGGCTCTTGAAGATCACCCGCAAGCTGTTCGAGGTCGAAAGCCAGGCGCTGGAACTGCTCAGCGAGTCGCGCGCCCTGCGTTCGGGGCTTTTGCGCATCGTCGCCGATTCCGCCAACCACCTGTCGAAGATCCTCGGCCGCTTCCGCGAGCGCTATCCCGGCATCGAACTGATCCTGCAGGCCGGAAATTCCGAGGAAGTCCTCAACAAGCTCTACAATTACGAAGCCGATGTCGGCGTGCTCGGCGCCTTCAAGGGCAATCGCGACTTCGAGACGGTGCGGCTGAATTCCTCGCCGCTGATCGCCTTCGCCGCCGCGGGCCATCCGCTGGCCGGCCGCCGGTCGATCCCGCTTTCCGAACTCGTCGCCGCCCCGCTGGTACTGCGCGAGCGCGGGTCGAAGACCCGGCAGAAATTCGAGGATGCGGCGACCAAGCGAGGGCTGCATGTGACGGTGGCGATCGAGGCCGAGGGGCGCGAGGCGGTGCGCGAGATCGTCGCCGCCGGTTCGGGAATCGGCGTCGTTTCCCGTGCTGAGTTCTTCTCCCATTCCGGCCTCGTGCCCATCGAGATCGACGACTGCCGCATCATGATGGACGAGGATCTGGTCTGTCTGAAGGACCGCAACAGCGGCAAACTGATCCGGGCGTTTCTCGATGTCGCCCGCGAGGAGGCCGGGACGCCTGTCGAGGCCTGACGGGAAGCGATCCGAAGTCGGTCAGTATTTGAGCCCGCGCGCCCGGCGACCGAAATAGCGCAAGGTTTCGACGACCCGGTACCAGCCCCACGCGATCCTCTGGCCGAGCGACATCGGCCAGGTGCGGAACGCCGCCCGTCCCCGCCGGCTGACCCGGATCGGATGAATCGGCCCGTAATGCCTTTCGAGCCGCGCCTTCCACCAGTGGTGGTCGTGCAGGCTCACATGGGCGTTGCGGCCGTCCTCCAGCACCAGCGCGGCGGGTCTGGTGTCGACGACCAGGATCGCCTCGTCCGCGAGCCCCGCCATTTCCGCGATGACGCCGTCGAGATCCTCTTCCGGGATATGTTCGAGAACGTCGACATTGATCAGCAGATCGTATCGGCGGTCGGGCAGCGTCGCGATTTCCGGAATAGCCGGATCGTAACGGTCGCGGGTATCGAGGCCCGGAACGCGCAATTCGTCGAGCAGGATGCTCTTGCCGCATCCGTAGTCGATCACCGAGGCGGGATTGAGCACCCGAACCAGCGGCCGGAGATAGCGCAGGTTCTTGACCGAGGTACCGCCCCAGCCGGTGGTCGCGTGCAGCGTCCTGTATTCGTCGATCAGTTGCGCGTCGCCGGCCATCGGTCTTGTCCCGGGGTTTCTTCCTGGTCTTGGTAGTTCATCGCACCGGCCAGTAACAGTCCTTTCTGGTGAAGAGCGAGTGCTTTTCCTTGAGCCGCTGGCCGGTCTCCGGCATGGTCTGGCGCCCGAACCGATATGAAAACGCCGCACCGCCGCATGGACCGCCCGCCCCCGTCACCTCTCGAGCACAGGCAGGATATCGACGGCCTGCGCGCGCTCGCGGTTCTGCCGATCGTGGCGTTCCACATCCATTCAGGCCTGGCGCCGGGCGGCTATGTCGGCGTCGACATCTTCTACGTCATCTCCGGTTATCTGATCACCGGCATCCTGTGGCGCGACCTGAGCGCGGGACGTTTCGGCTTCGCCGGCTTCTATGTCCGCCGCATCCGCCGCATTCTGCCCGCGCTCTACGTGATGCTCCTGGGCTGCCTCGTCGCCGGCGCGTTTGCGATGACGCCGCTCGATTTGAAGAACCTCGCCGAATCCGGGCTGAAAACCCTCGTCTTCATCTCCAATTTCCACTTCTCCAGCAATGTCGGCTATTTCGCGGACGCCGCCGAGCTCGCGCCGCTGCTGCACACCTGGTCGCTCGCCATCGAGGAGCAGTTCTACGTCGTCTTCCCCGTGTTCCTGCTGTTCGCCTCGAAGCTCGGGCGGCGATGGACGATCCTGATCTGCGCCGCCGCCTGGCTGGTTTCCCTCGGGTTGTCGATCCACGGAATCTTCGGAAACCAGGAAAAGGCGTTCTTCATGCCGCATCTGCGTTTCTGGGAGCTTCTGACCGGATCGCTCCTGGCGCTCGGCGCGGTGCCCGAACTTCCCGAGGCTGCGCGGAAGGCGCTCGGAATCGTCGGACTGGCGCTGGTCGCTGCCGCGATGGCGTTCTTCAATGAGGCGACCCCGTTTCCCGGCATCGCCGCGCTGGCGCCGGTGATCGGCACCGCGCTCATCATCCTTGCCCGCGGCGGGCCCGCCGGGCGGCTGCTGGCGACCCGCCCGATGGTCTGGATCGGCCTGATCTCCTATTCGGTCTATCTGTGGCACTGGCCGCTGGTCGTCTTCGCGCGCTACCTGTTGTTGCGCCCGTTCACCGGACCGGAAATGGCGGGCCTGTTCGCGGCCTCGCTGATTTCCGGCTACCTGTCGTGGCGCTATGTCGAACAGCCCCTGCGCCTCAGGAGCGGGCGAACCGGCGCGACCCGCGTCTTCGCGGCGGCGATCTCGGCGACGGTGGCGATCGGGATCGCGCTCGCCGCCATCTTCGAGACCGACGGCCTGCCGCAGCGGCTGCCCCCCGATCTGATCGCCATCGCCAATGTCGCGAACGAGAAATACGCCCATCGCCGCCCCTGCCGGAACGTCGGGAGCGCCGAGGTGGCTAAGGGGCACGGCTGCCCGCTCGGTGTGGCGAACCGTTCCCCGAGCTTCATCCTTTGGGGCGATTCCCATGCCGCGGCGATCAGCGATTCGCTCGACGCGGCGGCCCGCGAAGCCGGTACCACCGGCCTCGCCTTCACCATGGGCTCCTGCCCCGCGCTTCTCGGCATGGACCATGTCGAGCGCGGCCGGCGGGTCCGCTGCAGCACCTTCAACGATGCGGTGCTCGCCTGGCTGAAAGGAGCGAAGACGGTCAGGACGGTGATCCTGTTCGGTCGCTGGTCCAAATACCGCGACGGGCGCAACTTCAAGAACGAAAGCGGCCACGACCTGATGGTCCTCCGCGACGCGAAGAGCCGGACCGTCGGACGCGCCGAGAACGACCCGGTTTTCCGCCGCTCGCTCGACCGGACGCTGACCGCGCTGTCCGCGCTCGACCTGCGCATCGTCCTGCTCGGCCCGACGCCGGAGATCGGAACCAACGTCCCCAACGCGCTGACGCTCGAGGGGATGTTCGGCCGCCGGATCGATTTCGAGCCGACCCGTGCCGAATATGCGGCCCGGCAGCAAGCGGTTCTCGACTATTTCGACTCGCTGGGACGGTTTCCGAAGCTCGAAATCCATCTGACGGAGGATCTGTTCTGCGACGCCGTCCGCTGCCACGCCGCCCGAAACGGCAAGCCGCTCTTCTATGACGACGACCACCTCTCACGCGCCGGCGCCGACCTGATGATCCCGCTGTTCAAGCGGATCCTGTCGGAAGACACCGACTCGGCCGAAGCCGGATCGCATTAAGCGAGCCGCCGCGCGACGCGCCTTGCATATGAACCGATCTGGCTCCATCAAATGGTTCAATATTGACAGGAAACGCTCTAGGGCCTGTTGAGTATCAGGATTGCAGTGTCAGGCGGTTTCGCGGTCGAGCTCGTGGTGGCAGGGGAAGGTTTCCTGGCGCGCGCCGCCCTTGCCCGGCTGGAATTGGGAGGTCCACACCTGGATGATCGAATTGCGCACCCCGGAGCCCTGAGAGATCAGCTCGCGGCCATGGAAGCTGCGCCGCTGCGGCAGGTCGTTGACCGCGAACACCCCGGCGCTGTTGCGGCGAAAGGGGAACCGGTCGACCTCCTTGAACCGCTTGCCGGCGAGCCCCATCACCCGCCCCTTGTCCACATAGACCGAGGTGCCGAGATCGAGCCGGCTGTCGTCCTCGGGCAGATAGAACATCAGGGTCACCACCCGCGGGAATCCGTCGGTATGCGGCTTGATGCGATAATCCTCGATATCGCGGACCAGCATCGCCTGCACCCAGGCGTCGGCGTCCTCCACCTCGTCGGCCGGAACGCCGAGCCGGAGCCCGACATCGTCGCGCAGCTTGGCGAAGAAGATCCGCTTGGCCGCGTCCGAGGTGAGCGCATGCGCGACCGCCCGCCAGAAACCCTCCGTTTCCGGCTCCATGCGGCCGAAATTCGCATCCGTCAGGGTCAGTTGGTCCCGTGTGGACGTCCCGTCGGCGCGCGCCCAGCGCTTCGGATTGAGCGGATTGTAGAGGCCGGGATCGGGCATCGAGGCGAGGAGCCGTTCGTAGACGTCCTCGGGAAACGCCGGCTGGATCCAGAAATTGCCGAACGGTTCGGTGGAAAGCGGCGCCTCGGCGACGACCTTGCGCCAATGCTCGATCAGGCGGCGTGGCAGCTCCTCCAACGACAGCGTCGATGCATGCGACAAAGCGGACATCTTCCCTCGCCTCCCGAACGATCCACGTCCGTTTGGTAGGTCAATCGGCGGACGAAGACAAGCGATCGTCCTGCGGTAAATAGGCGTCGAGCGCTTCGGCGAGATCGTCGATCGGATCGGTTTCGAGCGGAACGCATTCCCGCTTCGCCCGGTCGATCGCGCTCGCGTCGAGTTCATCCATCGACATCCGCAGGATCCGGCGGTCTTCCGTCATCTGGTCGAGGATCGCGGTATTGCGCCAGTCGTACGACCGGATGATCGCGTCGGGCCGCAGCACGATGACCGGCCGCCGCGACGTCACCGCCTCCGCCGTCATCGCCATGGAATCCTCGGTGACGATCGCCAGATCGGACCTGCCGAGAAAATCGCCGACCACGTTGCGCTCGTCCTTGCCGTACCAGACAGCCTCTTCGAGATGTTCGGCCGCGATCGCGCCGGCAAGTTCACCCTCGCCGCGCGCTCCGGTGCGCCGCGAGGTGGTCAGCAGCAGCTTCGCCCCGGTCTGCCCCGCCAGGGTTTCCAGCGCGCGCCCAAGGACCTTCCAGCGGCTGTCCCAGCGATGATCGCGGGTTCTGCCGCCCAGCAGCACCGCGATCCGCGGCGCCTCGCCGTCGCCCCGCGCAACCTGCGCTTCGGCCGGCCAGTCCATATCGACCGCCGGCAGGCGCAACTGGATGTGATCGCCGCGGGTTCCGGATTCGACCGGCGCCACCGTCGCGGTGAACAGATCGCCGCTGAGCCCGCGCAAGGTGCCGGCGTAGAACACCTCCGCCCCGGTCGCGAGCCCCAGCGCGGCGGCAAGGAAGCTGGTCTTGCCGCCCGAGGCCACCACCACGTCCGGCCCGTCGCCGGACGGCAGAACCAGATTGCGATAGAACATCCGCAGGGCCGCCGGCGCCAGCCGCCAGCCGCGATTGAGCGCATAGCGCAGCAAGCGCCGCGATCCGCCCCAGCGCAGATCCGTGTCGATCCAGCCGACCGCGACCTCGCGACGCCGGGCGAGCGCCTTGACGATCGCGCGAGAGGCGGTCATGTGCCCCGGGGTCCCGTCCGAGAGGACCCAGACCCGAAGCGGCTTGCGCTGCTGGCTGTCCTGTTCCGGCATGTTGGCTCAAAGAGACTCTATTTGGAGACAATGCCCCGGTCGACCAGGAACCCGATGATCTGGTCGGCCATCCGGTCGGGGCTCTCGTTCATGGTGCGCAAGTGGATTTCCGCCGTCTCGGGCTCCTCGTAGGGAGAATCCATGCCGGTGAAATTCTTGATCTCGCCGGCCTGCGCCTTCTTGTAGAGTCCCTTCGGATCGCGCTTCATGCATTCCTCGATCGGCGTGTCGACATAGATCTCGAAGAACTCGTTGCGCTCGACCATGTCGCGGGCCATCCGCCGCTCGGAGCGGAACGGCGAAATGAACGACACCAGCACGATCAGCCCGGACTCCACGAACAGCCGCGCCACCTCGCCCACCCGGCGGATATTCTCCACCCGGTCGGCCTCGGTGAAGCCGAGGTCGCGGTTGAGGCCGTGACGCACATTGTCGCCGTCGAGCAGGTAGGTATGGCAATCGCGGGCGTGGAGCTTCTGTTCGACGATGTTGGCGATGGTCGACTTGCCGGATCCGGACAGGCCCGTGAACCACAGGACCACCGGCTTCTGGCCCTTCTGGCCGGCGCGCGCCGTCTTGTCCACGTCGAGCGCCTGCCAGTGGATATTGGTGGCCCGACGCAGGCCATAGGAGATCATGCCGGCGCCGACGGTGGCGTTGGTCTGCCGGTCGACCAGCACGAAGGAACCCATGTCGCGGTTCTTGTCGTAAGGATCGAAGCCGACCGGCTCGGACAGGGACAGATTGCAGAAGCCGACCTCGTTGAGGTCCAGCGTCTTGCCGGCGAGATGATCGAAGGTGTTGATGTCGACCTTGTACTTGAGATCGGTGATCGTGGCGGTGACCGAGCGGGCGCCGGTCTTCAGCAGGTATGAGCGGCCCGGCATCATTTCGTCGTCGCTCATCCAGATCAGGTGCACGGCGAACTGGTCTGAAACCTCTGGCCGGTCGCTGGCGGCGGCGAGCACGTCGCCGCGAGAGGCGTCGATCTCGTCGGCGAGCGTCAGCGTCACCGCGTCGCCCGCCTCCGCGCGCGGAAGATCGCCGTCCATGGTGACGATCCGCTTGACCGTCGAACGGGTGCCAGAACCTGTGACCACCACCGGGTCGCCGGTCTCGACGGCGCCGCTGACGACGGTTCCCGAATAGCCGCGGAAGTCGAGGTTCGGCCGGTTGACCCATTGCACCGGCATCCGGAACGGCTGGGAGACGAGGTTCTCGGTGACCTCGACGCCTTCCAGATGCTCGAGCAGCGACGGACCTTTGTACCAGGGCGTGCGCTCGGAGGCGGTGGTGACGTTGTCGCCGAAACGGGCCGACATCGGGATCGCGGTCAGCGTCTCGAAGCCGAAGGAGGAGGCGAAGGTGAGATAGTCCTGCTTCAGGCGCTCGAAGGTCGTGTGGCTGAAATCGACCAGGTCCATCTTGTTGATCGCCAGCACCACATGGCGGATACCGAGCAGCGAGACGATGTAGGAATGCCGCTTGGTCTGGGTCATGATGCCGTTGCGGGCGTCGACCAGGATCACCGCGAGATCGGCGGTCGAGGCGCCGGTCGCCATGTTGCGGGTGTATTGTTCGTGGCCAGGCGTGTCGGCGACGATGAACTTGCGCTTGTCGGTGGTGAAGAAGCGATAAGCGACGTCGATTGTGATGCCCTGCTCGCGCTCCGCCTCGAGCCCGTCGACGAGCAGCGCGAAGTCGATCTCCTCGCCCACGGTGCCGTGCTTGCGGCTGTCGCGCTCCAGCGCCGAAAGCTGGTCCTCGAAGATCAGCTTGGTGTCGTAGAGCAGCCGGCCGATCAGAGTCGACTTGCCGTCGTCGACCGAACCGCAGGTGAGGAACCTGAGGAAGCTCTTCTGTTCCTGACGGGAAATGTATTCGGCGAAGGCGTCGAGTTCGACAACGTTGGAGACGTTGGTCATCAGAAATACCCCTCGCGCTTCTTCTTCTCCATCGAGGCCGCCTCGTCGTGGTCGATCAGCCGGCCGTGGCGCTCGGAGGTTCGGGCGAGCAGCATCTCGCGGACGATGGTCTGCAGATCGGCGGCTTCGGACTCGATGGCGCCGGTCAGCGGATAGCAGCCCAGGGTGCGGAACCGCACCACCCGGCTTTCGACCGTCTCGCCGTCGCGGATTTCCAGCCGCTCGTCGTCGACCATGATCAGCATGCCGTCGCGCTCGATCACCGGCCGTTCGGCGGCGAAATACAGCGGCACGATCGGGATGTTCTCGCGGTAGATATATTGCCAGATGTCGAGCTCGGTCCAGTTCGACAGCGGGAAGACGCGGATCGACTCGCCCTTCTTGATGCGGGTGTTGAAGGTGCGCCAGAGCTCCGGCCGCTGGTTCTTCGGATCCCATGCGTGAGCGGCGTTGCGGAACGAGAAGATACGCTCCTTGGCCCGCGACTTCTCCTCGTCGCGGCGGGCGCCGCCGAAGGCCGCGTCGAAGCCGTAGCGGTCGAGCGCCTGCTTCAGTCCCTCGGTCTTCATCACGTGGGTGTAGTAGGACGAGCCGTGATCGAACGGGTTGATGTTCTGGGATTTGCCGTCCTCGTTCGTGTGCACGATCAGGTCGAGGCCGAGCCGCTTGGCGGTGTCGTCGCGAAACCGGATCATCTCGCGGAACTTCCAGGTGGTGTCCACGTGCAGGAGCGGGAACGGCGGCTTCGACGGATAGAACGCCTTCATCGCCAGATGCAGCATCACCGACGAGTCCTTGCCGATGGAATAGAGCATCACCGGGTTGTCGAACTCGGCCGCGACCTCGCGCATGATATGAATGGATTCCGCTTCCAGGCGCTTGAGATGCGACTGACGATTTCCGGACACTGACTACTCCTCTTTGAATTTCGAAAGCCGCCCGCGCCGGGCGCGTTCGCCAGCCATCGACCCGTTTCGACGTTACAACGGGGATGAAACGGCGGCAAAGCTTGGCCGGAGGGCTTCCTAGCACCTTGATTGGTCCGGTGAAAGCCGGAAAACGACACCGGCTCCACCTCGGAATGTCGGTTTTCCAAGGTTTTTCCATGGCGCGGAAAGAATTTCCCGCATTGCAGACAACGAACCCGCCGCCGTGCTCCGCACCATTCCGATCAGGGCCGAATATTTCCGCTGTCGGCGATGAACCCTGGAGTAACTCTTCAGACCAAGTCGCCGTCAGATATCGGTCGTATCAATCGGCAAACAACCGGATCAAGTCGACTCGCGCCAGTTGCGGCGTCGTACCGGGCCTATTGGCGAGAAGAACGCCTTTGAGGTGATTGCT
>Ga0070729_10005225_pt1 | contig 13557 bp, 8 predicted proteins | sample tdDd472_FD_66725 | JGI IMG/M metagenome (GOLD analysis project Ga0070729, IMG submission 66725) | Marine sediment microbial communities from the Atlantic coast under amendment with organic carbon and nitrate - tdDd47.2 | ecosystem: Environmental > Aquatic > Marine > Coastal > Sediment | place...
AAAGGAATCCAGGTCTTCAAAAATTGTCAAAAATTGTGAAGCAATTTCCAAATTTATTTCCTCCACTGCTTCAGCAACCTCTTCATATATGTCAATTCGCCTCTGAAAGTCTGCTCCGATATTTCCATTTTTTAAATAATGAAATTTATGATTATCAGGTACTTCTTTTTGTACCATGAAATTCATATCATTTTTCAGTAATAAATCAGCAACACCATTTATTTGTTTTTTTTCGAGATTTGTAGAATGTATCAGAGATTTTGTGTTCCAATCAAGGATTCCTGCTCCAGTAGAAAAGATCACATAATCAATAGGAAAATCATCCCTAATCACTTTTGACAATGAATATAAATTCCTTCCGGTTGCAAGAACTCTGATAATATTTTTATCCTTCAAATGATGAAGCATTGTAAGGTCATTCGCACTTACTTTTCGTTGGGAATTAAGCAAGGTACCATCAAGGTCAGTAAAAACTATTTTTATTGTGGGTTTATTCATTTGTTTTTATTTCAAAATATAATTAGCATTCATCATTAATAATTAGCCATGAAAAATACATAGAAACTATGAAAATAGAAAACGTAGAAATTACAAAAAGCGAATTAACTCCATTTCTGGACACCTGCCAGGAAAATGATTTAAATAATAAAGTTAAGGCTTTGATTAAACATCAACTTGATCCTGAAATCGGTTTTCCAACTCTGATCAAAAATATAGATTCATACAAAGAATCAGAATCCTCCACTATCAGGATTGATGGTTTGGATTTTCGTATATTTTTCAATCCAACACGGGCAAAAAATGTAAAAGCATCAACTTTCACCGACCATGATGAGAATTTCTCCTGTTTTCTATGTGATCTTTTACCTGGTCAAAAAGGTATCAAATATCTCAATGATAAATATATGATGATCGTTAATCCAGGCATCACGATTCCCGGCGATTTGACGATTCCCACAATCAATCATGAACTCCAGAAACTGGAACCGCATTTCTCTGATATGTTGGAATTCGCAGAAAAACTCACAGATTATTCAATCTATTTCAATGGACCATTGGCTGGAGCCACATGTCCCCATTTTCACTTCCAGGCTGGAATACGGGATCGACTGCCAGCGGAGAAACTTATCAATAATATATTGGAGTCTGATTCTTACAAGAATATTTCCAAAGATTTCATTTTTAAGAATCGCAATACTGAAATTTTCAGATTAAAAAATTTCCTTAGATCAAATTATTGTATCTATAGTAATTCAAAAGATTCTGTTTTAAAATTCTCCAAAAATTTCTTTCAACAAATCAAAATTGTCGATAAAAAGTTCATCCAAAATCTTCCAAATATTCCAGATTTTGGTTCTGAGATTAAAGTATTCGGAGAACATGAAGAAGAAGGCCGCTTCAATGTGATGGCAAAATATTATCCAGAAACTAAAAAATATTTTGTTGTATTCTTCCCAAAACTCTTCAATCGTCCACAATCATATTTTGAAAAAGGAACTGATCAAATCACACTTGGCTTTGCAATTAAGGAAGCACTCGGGCATACTCTTGTTGCTACAAAGAAGGATCTCTATCGGATCTTAGAGAATAAAGACATTCTGAAACAGGCCTATTTAGATACGAATTTGAGTAATGAGATGGATGAGGAGTTGATTAATTCTTTAAATTATTATTATCTAATATAACTTCAATCCATTAATTTTGTTTTAAATATATTTCAATGCAAATTCAGAGTAATATTCTTCTAAAAATTTTAAAGGATCTAATAATATGAAAAAAACAAAAGATGAATTTAGAAGGATACTAAATTCAAAAAATACTGTTTTTCATTATACAACAGCAATGACATTATTTGAACATATTTTGCCTACCAATAAAATCCGAATGTCAATGTCCAAAAATACAAATGATCCATATGAATCAAACAAATATTACTTTCATGGAAACTTCAAAAATGTTGAATTACCAGGTCAAAATAGAGCAAATCTTTTAGGTCTACTTAATAACCAATTTGATTTAATAAGAAGAAATTTTTCAAAATTATTATGTTTATCAAAAAACACAAATAAAATTGAAGGTTATTTTAAATCTAGAATGTGGGCACAATATGGAGACAATAACAAAGGTGTTTGTCTTGCTTTTAATAAAACAAATTTAATAAATGCTCTTAAAAACGAAATTGAAGTATTAAATCATAAATGCATTACTTATGTTGATATATTCAATCATGAAGACTATACATTTAATATCTCAACTAAAGACTTAAATAATGATCCATATCAAGTTGCTTATAAAAAGTTTATAGAAAAATTAGAAATAATTTTTTTAAAGAAACTTCAAGATTTTAAGGATGAAGATGAATATAGAATTATTGGCTTTAATAAAAGTGAACAAGATGAAGACTTAGAATATAAAGATTCATTAATAGCTATAATTGTTGGAGATAGATTTCCCGATGGTTTATTACCTTCATTACAATTTTTCTGTAAAAATAAAAACATTCCAAGTTTCAAATGTTATTGGAATAAGAATATTAGAATTCTTGCTGACTGTTATCCAAACAATATTCATTTGCAGTATGAAAATGAATATAAAGAACTAAAATTTAAAGATTTGAATTACATGTTGTAGCCCAGAAACTAAAAACCCGGTACAATGACCGGATTTAGTAGCGGAGAGTGCGAGATTTGAACTCGCGATACCGGTTGTACGGTATACTCGCTTAGCAGGCGAGCGCCTTAAGCCAACTCGGCCAACTCTCCTCTTCTTTCGAATATTCGAAAAAAAGCGGAGGTGGAGGGACTCGAACCCCCAAGGGCGCAAACCCGGCGGTTTTCAAGACCGCTGTCTTACCAATTAGAACTACACCTCCGTTAACAAATAGCGGGCGAAATATAATCTATTTTTTCAATGCAAAGCAAGGAAAAAAAATTAAAAATCACCAATATATTTTTTTGCTTCTTCAAGAGTAGGGATTTTACCTACATCCAACCAGAAAGTACCACTATGATTAAATCCTGAAAGTCGATGATCTTTCGCCAATTCCAAATACCAATCAACAATTGAGAAGACTTTATCATCAGGTTTGTAGTTAAAAATATCAGGACTGATTATGTGAATTCCACTAAAGGCCAAATCCTGAAACTGTTCGGTTTTGGATAAAACTAATTTCACTTCTCCGGTTTTGATATTTTTCCAGCCACACAATTTCTGAGAATTATCAAACAAAAAGTAACGACTAGAGACACGATCTGAAACTGCAAGAGTAACCAGAGACTCTGATTTTTTGTGAACATTAATCATTTGTGACAGATTAATCTTTGATAAAATATCAACATTATATATAATGAATGGTTCTTCCTTTAGCCATTTTTCCATAGCAACCAATCCGCCACCAGTGTTGAGCAACTGGTCTCTTTCATCAGAAATATGAATAGTACTTCCGAAATTGTTATTGGCTTCCAAATAGTCCAGAACTAATTGTCCAAAATGATGAATATTGATTACGAATTCATTGATCCCTTGTTTTTGCAGAAATCTGATTGCCAATTCCAAAAGAGTTTTATTACCGACTTTTACCAATGCTTTTGGTTTATCGTTAGTCAATGGTTTTAACCTGGTACCGAGTCCGGCTGCAAAGATGACGGCTTTCATTTATCTATCCTCAAACAAATGACTTTCTGTATGACTCAGTTCTGCCTGCAATTCATATTTTTCTGCTAAATGTTCAGCAAGATTTTCTGCACAAAAAACTGATCGATGCTGACCACCTGTACAACCAAAACTTACCATCAAATTTGCAAAATGGCGTTCCAGGTAATTGTCAACAGCCATATCAACAACTGCATATACTTTTTCCAGGAATTCATGAATATCAGTTTTGCCAGCAAAAAACTCTATTACATCAGCATCTTTACCTGTTGATTTTTTAAATTCAGGATAACGTCCAGGATTATTCAAACAACGACAATCAAATATGAATCCTCCACCATTTCCCGATGTATCAACTGGAAGACCTTTTTTGTAGGAAAAACTTTTTATTGAAATGTTGAGATCAGTGTGACCTCTTCCAATGCTTTTCAACATTTTCGACTTTGTAATTTGTTCAAGTGCGTCTTTTAAGGCTGGCATATCAATCGGAAGATTCCAGTTTTCCAGCAAATATTCAAGATTTTTCAAGGCATAGGGAATTGACTTCAGGAAGTGTGTCTTTTTCTCATAAAATCCACGAAATCCATAGGCTCCCATGGCTTGCATTATTCGTATAAACACATATCCCTGAAAATACTCTAGGAATTCTTTACGGTTTACTTCGATATGTTTTTCCAATTCATCAAGGTAATATTCTGTCAATTCTTCGCGAACTGGTTTTGGAATATTGGCTTTTGAATCATAGAGCAATGAAGCCAGATCATATTGCAAAGCACCTTTGCGACCACCTTGATAATCAATAAAATAAATATCACCATTATTCAACATAATATTGCGGGATTGAAAATCACGATAAAGGAAATATTCACAATTTGTATTCAGTAAATAATCAGTGAGAACATGAAAATCTTTCTCAAGTGTTTGCTCATTAAATGCAATTTTTGCCAGTTTTAGAAAGTAATATTTGAAGTAATTCAAATCCCACATCATGGATTGCTTATCAAAACTATGACGAGGATAAGCATAGGAAAAATCCAAATCTTTGCTACCATTTACCTGGATTTCAGGTAAGGCTTTTAGTATTTCTTTATATTTATTTTTCAGTTCATCAGGAAATACTTCACCATTATAAACTTCTGTCAGATATTGAAAAAGTGTAACATCAGCAAGGTCTTCCTGAAGATAAACATCATTGTCTAAATCAATTTTATAAATTTTCGGTACTTTGATCCCTTTTTTATAAAACTCATCACTGTAATAGAGAAAAGCTTCATTTTCCTGACGATCTGCATTGAAAGTGCCCATTGCAGTTTTTGATTCACCTTTTATGCGAATGTATTCACGATATGAACCGGAACGAGGTAATTTCTGTACTTCCACAACCTCTTCCCCTGCCCATTCACGAAAAAGTTCTAATAATTTTTGTCTAGTAATTGTATCCATTTTCACTCACTACATTATATAATTAATCTTGAAATCTATAAAACAGGGGCTAAATTACCAAAAAACCACATATTTTTCGTACATTTTTTTTTGCATTTTCGAATTTAAGTATGATATTTGTTATCTTAGCATTAATTCTATAAAAAAAGGATAAATATGGATACTCAGGAACTTATATATTATTATAATAAATTTAAATTTGGTGATGAATGCTACCACCACTTGATGACCGATAGAATTGAATCTATTCTCCTTGTTTCATCATTTTATGATGCTTATACATTTGAGCAAGACGGACAACTATCGCAACAAATTTTTGGAGAATATCGTGAATTAAACCTTAGTTCTGTCCCAAAAATCACTTCAGTCCCAGATGGAGCAGAAGCGCTGAAGAAATTGGAAATTGAAGAGTTTGACATGGTAATCACCATGATGCATATTGGAAAAACCACACCATTTATCCTTGCTGAAAAAATCAAAGAGAAGAACCCGACCTTGCCGGTTGTACTTTTACTCAGCATGCTTTCTGATACAAAATATATCAAAAACCATGACGATACCAGACATTTTGATGATATATTTCTCTGGAATGGAGATTCAAAACTCTTCCTGGCTATAATCAAATCTATCGAAGATAAAATAAATCTTGACGCTGATACAAGAAATGGTCTAGTGAGAGTTGTTTTGATTGTGGAAGATTCAATAAAGTATTACTCAATGTTCCTTCCGCTTCTTTATCAGGAAATACTGAAACAAACCCAATATCTTATCGAAAGTGATGTTGCAGAAAATAACAAACGACTCAGAATGCGTGCCCGCCCGAAACTAATCTTGGTCCATAATTTGGAAGATGCCATGAGTGTTTTTGAGCAGTATCCGGAATACATTATTGGTGTAATTTCCGACACAAGTTATCCTCACAATGGGGAAATGGATTGCCATGCAGGAGTTAAATTGATCTCAGATGTTAAATCGAGTAACTTTGACATTCCTACAGTACTATTATCCTCCGACCGATCAAACAAGGAAAATGCAGATAAAATTAATTCTCTATTTCTCTATAAATATTCATCTAGATTATTAAAACGATTACAAAACTTCATTCTTAATCACATGGGTTTTGGGGAATTTATTTTTCGTGATCCTGCTGGAAAAGAGATATCAAGAGCCAAAACTCTTGGTGAATTCAAAGAACGCCTATACAATATGCCAAATCAATCGATTCTATTTCACAGTGAATCAAACCACTTTTCTGCCTGGTTAATGGCAAGAGGTGAAATTGAAATTGCTCGTCAACTTAAACCTCTCACCTACCGTGATTTTGGTTCAATTGAAGAATTACGTGGCTACTTGATTTCCACGATTATAGATATTCAAAAACAACATGGACGTGGAAAGATTATTAATTTTTACGACTACATCAACCTGGCTCCAAATGAAGTAACAAGACTCTGCTCCGGCTCACTTGGCGGAAAAGGTAGAGGTCTTGCCTTTCTAAACTCTCTATTAGTTGCTATGGATTTTGATGAAAAATTCCCAGAAGTTAACATTTTCTTACCAAACACAGCAATCATTGGAACTAATGAATTTGATCACTTTATTGAGTACAATAACATTGTAGAAGATGAACTGTATGATAAAGATGACAAAGAAATTGATCAACATTTTCTTAATGGTAATTTATCAGACAAATTGAAACATCGACTTGATATTATTCTCGACAATGCCCGCTATCCTTTGGCTGTTCGTAGTTCCGGGCTTTTGGAAGATTCCTATGCAGAACCTTTTGCGGGAATTTACAGAACCTTTATGCTTCCAAACAATCACCCAGATAAAAACGTAAGATTCAAGCACCTAACTGACGCAATCAAACTAGTTTACGCCTCAGTATACAATTCAAAAACCCGTGAATATATAGAAAATATGTCTCATCAGTTGGATGAAGAGAAAATGGCTGTTATCATCCAGCAAGTGGTCGGAAATCAATTTGATGGAACCCATTTCTATCCCCATTTTTCAGGAGTAGCTCAATCATACAATTTTTATCCAATAGCGGATTTGAAAAACAATGATGGAATTGTATCTATCGCTGTTGGAATGGGTAAAGCAGTTGTGGAAGGTGGTAGGATTTTCAGATTTTGCCCAAAATTTCCGAAAAAAGAATTCGTGTTACCTGATGCTCAATTGGCAAATTCACAACAACATTTTTTCGCTTTAAACCTTGAGAAAAATGATGTTAATCTTATTGAAGGTGAAGATTCTACTTTGGAACGTTTGAGTATATACGATGCAAAAAAGCATGACAGTTTGAAATATATTGCATCAACATGGGATTATCAAAATAACCGTATCACTCCCGGTGTGAAAAAACAGGGATCACTCGTAATAAATTTTGATAATATTATCAAATACGAGTATATCCCATTTGCAAAAATTATGGAGAATATTCTTGATATTGCTCAAACAGCTCTTGGAATGCCTGCTGAAATTGAGTTTGCAGTAGATCTGAAAAAAAATGCAGAATACAACAAACCAACATTTTATATTCTTCAGGTCAGACCTTTGACGATAAAATCTGAAGATGTCAATATTCCCCATGATGTACCAAAAAAAGACCTATTCTTATCCTCATGTCATGCAATGGGAAATGGTATTTTGGACAATCTGGATGAAATCATATTTATTAAACCAGAAGTCTTTGACAAAACCAGAACAGAACAAATGCGTGATGAAATCCGAGAACTGAATATAAAAATGAAAGAGAAAGACAAACAATACATTTTAATCGGCCCAGGACGTTGGGGATCACAGGATAGATTTCTCGGAATTCCAGTAAAATTCGTTGATATTTCAAATGCAAAAGTGATCATAGAAGCAGGAATAAAAAATTTTGATATTGATCCATCACAGGGAACACATTTTTTCCATAATGTTGTTGCAATGGAACTTGGTTACTTTTCCATTCCAACAAATCGTGAAAACTGCTACCTTGATATGGAGTGGCTAGATGAACAAGAAGTAGTTGAGGAAACAGAATTTTTCAAACATGTAAAAACAAAAGTTCCGGCAGTTGTACAAATGGATGGAAAACATGGAGATGCTATAATCACAAAGCAAAAATTACAATAAAGATCAACTGATCATTTTTATAACTATTCATTTAATAATATTTTAAATGAGTGTATTTAGAAAATACAATAGATGAAACTGTTAAAACCAATAACATTAGAATTCAAAAATAGCCCTGAAAATCTTGAGAAAGAATTCATTGACTATTATTTTGAAAAAAAGACAATGCAACAAAGAATTGGTCTAGCCTTGGCACTTTTTCTTTACCTTATTTTCATTTTTCTTGATATTATAATGGCTCAAAGAAAAAGCTATGTTTTTATTAGTTTACGTGTATTTGGAATGCTTCCATATGGAGTTTTTGCAATCTACAGCAGTTACCAGGAATATTACAAAAAATACCATCAGGTGATAATATTTTTTTTAAATTTCATTGGTGCATTACTAATTTTTATTATGATAATTATTGCCGATCCTCCAGTTAATTATATGTATTATGCAGGTGAAATCCTGATTATAATCTTTGCATTTACTTTTAGCGGACAATGGTTTAAATACTCTCTAATATTTGCAATATGCACCATCATTTTATTTGAAATCTCTGCGTTTGTCTCCCAGATTCCAATTGTTTACGTAATTAGCAATAACTTCTTTTTCTTATCTTCAACATTTTTAGCAATGATTGCTGGCCACACAATTGAGTCTACTTATAGAATAGATTTCTATAATACCAGATTGTTGAAAATCGAGAAAGAAAAGGTTGAAAATCTAAATAATAGACTTGAAGAAACTGTTGAACAAAGAACTTCTGAATTAGCAATTTCTAATAATAACCTTGAAGAAGAGTTATCAAAAAGTAGAGAATTAGTCACAGAATTAGAATCACTACAAGACCAACTGGTGCAGTCTCAAAAAATGGAAGCAATAGGACATTTAGCAGGAGGTGTTGCTCACGATTTCAACAACTTACTTACAGTAATAAATGGCTACTCAGAATCAATTTTATATACTACCACAAAGGATGATGAACTTCACGTACCAATAAGTGAAATACTAGAAGCTGGAAAACGTGCCGCAAATCTGATATCCCAACTATTAGCCTTTAGTCGAAAACAATTACTACAACCCGAAATAGTAAACATAAACAATTCAATTAAAAACTTCGAAAAAATGATCAAACAATTATTGGTGGAACATATTAATCTAAATTTTGATTATTCTTATGATGACCCCACAATAAAAGTTGATCCCGGACAGTTTGAACAAATAATCTTAAACCTCGTAATAAACGCCAGAGATGCAATGTACAACGGTGGCGATTTAACAATTAGAACATCCAAGATCAATATTACAAAAGCAGACCAGATTAAATATCACATAGAATCAACTGGTGAGTTTGCATTAATTTCCATAATAGATACAGGTATTGGGATGGATCAAAGTACTATTAAGCATATTTTCGAACCATTTTTCACCACCAAAGAAGTTGGAAAAGGTACAGGTCTTGGTCTTTCTACAGTATTTGGAATAATCTCTCAAAGTGGTGGTAATATCTATGTTGATAGTGAGCCTGATAGTGGAACAAAGTTCGATATTGTTTTTCCTATTGTAAATCATTTTACAAAATCAGAACGTGATAAAGTGGTTGATAATAGAATTTTTTATGGTGTTGAAACAGTACTTTTGATAGAAGATAATCCGGAAGTAAGAAAATTCATTGAGGCAATTCTATCATATTTTCAATACACTGTTTTAGCTGCAAAGGATTATGATGAAGCGACATCATTATTTCATAAAAATAAAGATAAAATTAATATTGTAGTTTCGGATATTATGCTTCCTGGTAAAAGTGGTAAAGATATTATTGATGAATTCCTAAATACAAATTCTGATTTAAAGTATATATTCATTTCTGGTTATTCCGATACAATTTTGGGTGCTCAATTGAATCTAGATAAGAATATTAACTTTATTCAAAAACCCTTTACAAGAGAAACACTTATGTTAAAACTTAGATCAGTATTAGACAATTAACCTCTTAAAATTATTCAAAGTATAACCATCTAACAATACGAATTGAATTAAAACAAAAGTAAAATAAATGATTAGATTACACCCAATAACATTAAAATTTATAGACCATAGAAAGTCAATTGAGGACGGTTTTCTAAACCATTATTTTGAAAACAAAGTTTTACAAATGCAAATTTCATTAATAGTAGGACTATTCTTTTATTTGTCCTTTGGCATTTTGGACATAATATTGATACCAGAAAAGAAAACTTTATTTCTCTCTTTACGATTTTTTGTAATGGCTCCCGTAGTAATAATCACCCTATTATTATCCTTAACAAAATATTTCAGAAAAACCCATCAAATTGTTCTATTTATAAATAATTTTGTAGGTGCTGGAATAATCATGACTATGATTTTGATTGCAAAACCACCAACATCTTATCTTTATTATGCTGGTGAAATACTTGTCGTCTTATTTGCCTTTACTTTTAGTGGGTCAAGATTTATTTGGTCATTATTTCTGTCATTTTCCATTATTTCTTTTTATGAAGTCTCTGCAATCTGGATTTCACATACACCAATTAATATTATAATTAATAATAATTTTTTCCTCATTTCTGCTAATATTCTATCTCTAGTAGCGGCATATTTTTTGGAGAAGTCACTTAGATATAATTATTACAATCTCTACCTTTTGGAAGAAGAAAGAGATAAAGTCATTCTACTGAATGAAAAGTTGGAAGACAAGGTTCTCAAAAGAACTGAAGAACTTAATGCGTCCAATCAAATTTTGGAAAAAGAACTCCTTAATAGTACAGAATTATTAAATAATAAAAAGATTTTACATGAGCAATTGGTACATTCTCAAAAGATGGAAGCAATTGGCCATCTTGCAGGAGGTGTTGCACATGACTTCAATAATATTCTTACTGTCATCAATGGATACTCAGAAATGATATTAGATTCAATGACTGAAGATGTTGGAAACTATGAGGCAATTGAGCAAATATTTGAGTCTGGTCAAAAAGCAGCAACTTTAACAGCTCAATTATTGGCCTTTAGCAGGAAGCAGGTTTTAATACCAGAAATTATTGATATCAACAAGTCTATCAGAAACTTGGAGAAAATGATAAAACGGTTATTGGAATCAAACATTGATATTTCTTTTAGTTATTTTAATGAACCATTGAAAATCAAAGTAGACTCAGGGCAATTTGAACAAGTGATTTTAAATCTTGTAATAAATGCCCGTGATGCTATGCCAGAAGGTGGAAAACTCACTATAAATATATCAAGTATTATTATCCCCAAAGATAATCATACGACATTTAATAAAGAACAAGAAGGAAGTTTTGTTGTAATTACAATTATAGACAGTGGCATAGGTATGAACCGGGAAACAATACAACATATTTTCGAACCTTTTTACACAACAAAAGAGGTAGGAAAAGGAACAGGACTGGGGCTATCAACAGTTTTTGGAATTATTACTCAGAGTAATGGCAATATTTATGTCAAAAGTAAATCAGGTAAAGGAACAGAATTTAACATTTTGTTCCCACTGTTTGATACCAAGGATGACGTAGAAGAAGACAATAATGAAGAAGATACCAATTAAATTGGTACTGAAACAATCCTGATAATAGACGATAATCATGAAGTACAAAAATATATTGAGAACTCTCTAAAGTTATATCATTATAATATATTTTCAGCCATAAACTACGACGAAGCAATCTCAATTTATCAAACCAGCAAATCGACAATTGATATTGTTATATCTGATATTATGTTACCTGGAAAAAGTGGAAAAGAAATAATCGCAAAATTATTAGAACTTTCCCCGGATTTAAAATACATTTACATTTCAGGTTATTCAGATAACATTTTAGGCCAAAACAATCAATTAGATCAGAATATTAACTTTATTCAAAAGCCGTTTTCTAAAGAGACCTTAGTAAAAAAGGTTAGATAAATTCTGGATGAATAAAATTTACTAAAAAAATCTTTTGTTATTTAAAATATAAACTTAAGTTTGACCATAAGCGTATAATCATAGCGCAACGCAATAATTAAAGGAGAAATATAATGAAGAAAATGTTACTACTCGCAGTAGTGTGTTTACTACCTACATTAATTTTGGCTGATGGTGCTCCATTTGGTCTGCATTTCACTGGATCAGGATACGTTGATATGTCCCCTGTAACAGAAGGAATTGAAGGTGAAAGTTTTACTTGGGCTGTTTGGATCAATAACAAACCTGAAACTGGTGATGCTGGAGATAAAGAAATTATTATGTGTACTAATGAATACAGTGGTAGTGGATTTAATGTAAACCACTTGTTATGGTTCATTGGAGGAAATAGTTATACAAATGGAGATTATCTGTTTTATGACAATGGTTGGAACGAAACCGGTGAAACTATTAATGCTGATGTTGCCGGTGGTAGTGATTATACTTTTGACAATGATGTTTGGACACACGTTGCATTTGTTTATGATTATGATCCAGATGGAACCAACTATGTAATGCTTTATATTAATGGAGATAAGGTTGGAACATTTGATACACCAATGGAACCAATAGTCTCTGAAGTAACTAACTCAACTACTTTTCACAAAATGTTATTGGGTGCTGACACTGATGACGGTGATATAATAAATGACTATTTTGAAGGTGGTATGGATGAAGTTACAATTTGGAACATAGCATTATCTGATGGCCAAATTGGTCAACTTTCAGATATGGGTGGTGATGGTGCAAACCCTGGTGGAGCCGTTGGTACACTACCTTTCTATACAGGTCTAGTTGCAAGATTTCAATTCAATCCAAATGAACTTTCTGGTGTTTCTGGTGAAGGTGATCAAATTAATAGTATCAGTGCAACTTATGGTAATTTTACAGTTTATACTGATGGAGATGTTTATGCGTCTGGCTACAGTGATTACTCACTCCCAATCGAACTTTCATCCTTCACAGCAAAATCAGTAAACGGAATAGTTGAACTAAAATGGACAACTGAATCAGAACTTAACAATGCTGGTTTTAATGTATACAGATCAGATGATGATGTAAATTATGAAAAATTGAATGCATTAGTAATTAAAGGTGCTGTTAATAGCAGTACACCGAACACTTATTCTTTCACTGATGCTGAAGTCAAAGCTAATAATAAATACTATTATAAACTGGAAGATGTGTCAACATCTGGTGAAACAAATCTTAATGGACCTGTTGCAGTTACAACAGCATCAAAGGAAGCAGCTGTTTCTAAATTCACTTTAGGTACTGCTTATCCAAATCCATTCAATCCTAGTACTACAATCAACTTCGCACTTGCTGAAGAAGCAAAAGTACAGATCAATATTTATGATATG
>Ga0070729_10005230_pt1 | contig 13551 bp, 7 predicted proteins | sample tdDd472_FD_66725 | JGI IMG/M metagenome (GOLD analysis project Ga0070729, IMG submission 66725) | Marine sediment microbial communities from the Atlantic coast under amendment with organic carbon and nitrate - tdDd47.2 | ecosystem: Environmental > Aquatic > Marine > Coastal > Sediment | place...
TCTCCGCTGTCGCCTTCCTGTCCCGCAGGAGCAAGCTCGACAGGCGAAATAATGGCCTGATTCACATCGATTGTGGCGGTGACTCCGGCAATATTGGTGGTGCCCATGTCTGCATCGGCCATGGCAAAGGCCCAGGCTCCGTCACCGGCGCTGGCCATTGTCCAGGGAACATTGCGGTCCAGGGAAAAGTCGCCCAGGGAAATTTCATTGTCAGAAAAATAGCTCACCGGGGTGGAGTCGCCATAGATCAGGGAGGTGCCTGCCAGCATGGAGAACTCTGTGTTTTCCCGGTTGGTGACATGCAGGCGGATGGTTAAAACCGGGCTGTCGGGCTCCAGAATATAGTCAACGGCAATGTCGAGGCCAAAGGGTTCACTCATGCCTTTGTCTTTGCCCTTGCGCAAAGCGGAGCGCAGCAGCTCGTATTCCGTGAGGTAAAAGAAATCATCTTCGCCATGAACCCGCACAATAGCGGCTGTGCCATCGGAGCCATCGTTGATGATTTCCACGCTGTCACCCCGGAATGCCCGCAGGATGGATTCTTCAAAATCGCTTGCCTTCAGGGTTCCCATGAGAAATCCCAGTTCCTCAAAGCGCTCCGGGCTTGCCTGTTTGCAATCCGACAGGGCCACGGCGTCCACCAGAATGCCGCCATACAGGTAATAGGCGTTGATGTTTGCCGGATCTTCGATGATATACGCTGCCTGATCGTTCATAAGCAGGTAATCGTTTTGCCGCCCAATGGCGTCGGGCCCGGTCATGTAGGGGCCTTCGTGGGTCAGCTGTTGAGCGCTGGCCATATCGGGAGCCGGACATTCCAGTCCGAAAATGCCCTGCTGGGGATCGGGGCTGCTGTCTGTGTCGTCATTGCAGGCGATAATACCCGTAATCATAAGCACAAAAATGAGCGTAAGGGGGAAGGCGCGACAGGTATACATGCGTCTCTCCATAGGTTGTGTGATGCCACCGGTGGTGGCGGGTGAAATATCCGGGACTTGTGTGCATATGTTAGCTGCGCGTTAGCGTCTTGTAAAGTCAAAACGCCGTTTACATGCTTAACTATTAAGGAAATCGGTCGTTTCACTGCGACTAAAGTGAATCATTATATTGCATTGGTCCCATGGGTGTGGTACTGTAACGCACCAAAAAGCGTAGGAGGAGAATATGCACATGAAACGGAAGTACCTGAATTTATTTAACAGTATTCTTTTTGTTAGCCTTCTGGCAATAGCCTTTGCGGCCTGTGCCACCAGCGAAGAAAACGTAACCCCCACTGATGGCGACGAACCCGAGTGTACCCAGGACTATGATTGTCCTGTGGGGTTCTGTTGTACTCCAGATGGCACCTGCGGTTCCTGTTCCGCCGTTGATGGCGATGAAACCGATGGTGATGACACTGAGCAGGAACGGGATATCTTTGAAGGTACCTGCACCAGCGACCTGGACTGCGACGACGGTCTGTTCTGCAATGGCCGGGAAGTCTGCGTGCAGGGCGCCTGCCAGGACGGCACTGCCCCGGATTGCGCCGATTCCATCGAATGCACCACTGATTACTGTGATGAAGTGAGCAAAAGCTGCAAGCACGATACTGATGACAGCGTGTGCAGCGATGGCAACGCCTGCAACGGCGAAGAAATCTGCGACCCCACCTCTGGCTGCACCGATGGCACACCGGTGGATTGCAACGATGGTTACGACTGTACCGATGATTCCTGCGATCCCGTTGAGGGCTGCGTCTATGTGACCCACGATGAAGATTGCATCGATGATGTTGATTGCACCTCCGATACCTGCGTGGCGGGACAGGGCTGTGTCAACGAACCGTTGAACACCATGTGTGACGACAGCATCGAATGCACCGAGGATATCTGCGATGCCGTCGCCGGTTGCGAGCATACCCCCATGCACGCCATGTGCGAAGACGATTATCGTTGCACCGAGGATTCCTGTAATCCGGAAAGCGGTTGTGTCAGCACCCCCAACAACAACCAGTGCCCCGATGAAAAATGGTGCATTCCCGAGGATGCCACTGCCGATGAAAACGGTTGTGCAGAGCCTCCCGATTGCGTGGAAGATGCCGATTGCCAGGATGATCTGTTCTGCAACGGTATGGAACTGTGCGTGGACAACGCCTGCGTCCCCGGCGAACCCGTGGACTGCAAAGATGAATTCGCCTGTACCCTCGACAGCTGCGACGAAGAAAACGATGTCTGTGTCAACAGCGCCACCGACGACTTCTGCGTAGACGAAAACGTCTGCAACGGTCAGGAACGCTGTGTGCCGGAAAACGCCGAAGCCGATGACCGCGGTTGTGTTGCCGGTACGGTTCTGGAATGTGGCGATGGCATCGACTGCACCGGTGACAGCTGCGATCCGGTTGACGGTTGCATCAACACCCCCAACCACGGCGAATGCGATGACGGCGTGACCTGTACCGCCGACACCTGTGACATTGAAACCCGTGGCTGCAAACATGAAGCCCAGGCAACCGCCTGCGATGACGGCGTGGAATGCACCACCGATTTCTGTCACCCGGTAGACGGCTGCCAGAACAATGTGGATGACTCTGTGTGTAACGACGGCTTTGCCTGTACCGACGAAGTTTGCGATCCTTTGCAGGGCTGTGTGTACACCGTAAACAATGACCGCTGCAACGATGGCGTTACCTGCACCGGCGATGCCTGTATTCGCGGACAGGGCTGCGTGTATACCCCGGATGATTCCGTATGCCCGGCCAGCGAATTCTGCGACCGCATTGACGGCTGCACCGACAAAGTTCGCTGCAACGATGATAATGAGTGCAACGACAACAACGCCTGCAACGGTGTGGAAACCTGTAGCTACGGCTATTGTGAAGCCGGTGTCACCCTTATCTGCGATGACAGCATCGACTGTACCGTGGATTCCTGCGATCCCGCCACCGGTTGCGTGTACGAGCCGGACAACAATGCCTGCGGCGACGGCGATCCCTGTACCTCCGATGTATGCGAGGCCGCCAGCGGCTGTGTCAACAACATCGACAAGGATACCGATGAGGATTCCTATGTGGACGCCGAATGTACCGGCGGTGACGATTGCAACGACAACAATCCCGATGTAAACCCCGGCGTGGCTGAAATCTGCGGCAACGGCGTGGATGACAACTGCGACAACCTGACAGATATCGAAGACGAATTCACCTGCGGCAACTGCGGTGGCAACTGTCCCTCTGGTCAGAACTGCTGCCACAACGTGTGCGTGGACTTTGACACCGACAACAGCAACTGCGGCGGCTGCGACATCGTGTGCGGTGCTGGTACCCGCTGCTGGAACCGGGTGTGCGAATCCTCCAGCCATCCCTGCTTCGGCGCCATCGACAATTTGATTGTCACGGATTATGAGACCGACTTCTCGTTCGCCGGTCAGACCAACGATTTCAACCCCAACAACTCCAGTTCCTGCGACAAGAATCTTGATGGTCCCGATCTGGTGTGGGCGTTCCGCAAAAACGCCAACGAACCGGTTGGCATTTATCTGTATCCTCCCAGCGGCGACGAAATCACCGACGAGTATCTGTATATCGTCACCGACTGCTTTGACATGAATAGCTGTCAGGATTACGAAAAAGCCATGAACTACAATGCTATCGGCCTGCCCGAAGGCGCACCGGCGATTACCTATTTCGCCATTGCCGACTGGGATGGCAGCTCGGTACCCTCGGCCAACCGCGAATTCCAGGTCAAATATGACGATGAAGGTTGCGACAATACCAAGGGCTTTACCGGCGTGGCCTCCGGTGTCCTGCTGCTGCTGCTGGGACTGCGTTCCCTGCGCCGCCGCCGGAGCCATGGCTGATCCGGTCCAGACAACTCTAACGACCAGTGTCCCGCCGGCGGAGCAATCCGCCGGCGGTACCGTATACAGCGCGAGGCACACATCATGAAGTCACGGCAGATTACCGCTGCCATAGGTTTCCAGGACAAGGAAGACGACGCCAAACTCGTTGGTCTCATCTCCTTCCGTTTTGTTATGGTAACGGTGCTGCTTATGGTAAGCCTCGCATTCAGCGCCGGAACCGACCTGCTGTTCTCAAGCCCCGAATTACGGGTGATGTTCGCCATCACCATTATCACCTATATGCTGAGCCTGATCTATCTTCTGGCTATACGGTACGGAGCGAACTTTTTCTGGCACTCCTTTGTGCAGCTTACCACTGATGTACTCATGTGGAGCGCCCTGGTGTATCTGTCCGGTGGTATCAAGTCTCCCTTTACCTTCCTGTATGCCCTGTCCATCATTTTTGGTGGATTGCTGCAGGGGCGAAGTGGAATTTTATATGCATTAAGTCTGAGCGCCATATCTTTGTTCATCATTATCCTGATGCAAAGCTCCGGCTTTTTGTTTCATATGTTCGGGCAGGTGCCCACCGCCCGGGTGCCCTTTACCATTTCCACCATCTATGTCTTTATTCTCAACCTTTCCATGTTCGGGCTTATCGGGTACTGGATTTACCGCTTTGTGGAGCGTATTGCCTCCACTGAAACCCAATTGGATGCCCAAACCCGTTCCTATATCGAACTGGAACGCCTGTACGCCAATATTCTTCGGAACATCAATAACGGACTGATCATTACCGACGCCCATAAGATTATCCGCTCCTGGAACGAGGCCATGGTCAAGATGACCGGGGTTGATTCCGATGCCGCTGTGGGACTGCGCTTTGATGAAGTTATGGCTTCTTTTAAGGCACGGGCCCAGAATGTCCGGCCGGATCATCCCGTGGAATTTATTATTTATCCTCCCGTTGGCGGCAAGCGGGTACTGATGGTGTGGCAGTCGGATTACCGCGATAACCGGGGTATTGATCTGGGTACCGTGTACCTTGTAGACAATGTCACCCATCAGCGGAAACTGGAGCTGGAAGTGCAGCGCCGCGAGCGGCTGTCCGCCCTGGGCAAAATGAGCGCGGGCATTGCCCATGAAGTTAAAAATCCCCTGGCCGCCATCAGCGGTGCATTGCAGCTGTTGGCCCAGGATATTGGCGAGGACGCCCAAAGCCTTCGCCTGCTTGATATTATGAATCGGGAAACCGACCGTCTCAATAAACTTATCAACGATTTTCTTGCCTATGCCCGCCCCCCCACAGTCCAGCTTAAACAAACACGACTGTCGGAATTTGTCAGGGATATGATGCCGCTGTTTGCCGGAGCGTTTCAGGGTTCAGAAGCAACCCTGGCATGGCGGCCCTCCGATGCTGCGGAAATTCCCGTGGGAATCGATGCCAATCTGTTTCGGCAGATTGTATGGAACCTGCTGGTGAACGCTAAAAATGCGGCGGAAGAGGGTGGCAAAAAGGTAGTCATTACTGTGGAGATGGATGATGAGCTGGGTGACGGCGAGGGAGTACGGCTGGTGGTGCGGGATAACGGGCCGGGCATCAGCGATCAGATAAAACTGCAAATGTTTGATCCCTTCTTTACCACCAAGGCCACGGGCACGGGCCTGGGCATGACCATTGCCTACCAGCTTGCGGTGGCCCATGGCGGGACCATAACCGTAGAAAGCGAGCCCGGGGTTCAGACCGATGTGAGGATACATCTTCCCGCTGCCCTCCGCGGAACCTTGCCCGCCGGCGGCAGAGGAGCTATGTAGGTGGAGGAGTCATGACCAGACTGTTAATTGTAGATGACGAACCCAGCGTGCGGGAAACCCTGGAACTTTTTTTGGTGCGGGAAGGCTATGATGTCAGCTGCGCTGCAAACGGGCGGGAAGCGCTGGAATCCATCCACAATCATGCACCGGAAGTGGTGCTGAGTGATATTCGTATGCCCCAGATGGACGGATTTGCCCTGCTAAGGGAAATCAAAAAGATAAACCCCGCTATTCAGGTGCTGATGATCACCGCGTTTTCCTCTTCCAGCGATGCTGTGGCCGCCATGCGGGAAGGTGCCTACGATTACATTACCAAGCCCTTTGATCTGAAGGAAATCCGGCAGCTGGTGCTCAACGCGGTGGACAAACACCGCCTGCTGCGGGAAAACCGCGCTCTTAAAAAAGAACTCAGCCGCCATCAGGAAATCGGTATGATTGGCCGCAGCGAGCCCATGCGGCAGGTGTTTTCCATGATCCAGCAGGTTGCCGCCAGCCGCACCACGGTGCTGATTTCCGGCGACAGCGGCACCGGTAAAGAGCTGGTGGCCCGGGGTATACACAAGCTGAGCGACCGCAGCAAAATGCCTTTTATTGCCGTTAACTGCGGAGCTATTTCCGCGGAGCTGATGGAAAGCGAGCTTTTTGGACACGTCAAAGGAGCCTTCACCGGGGCGGTATCGGAAAAGAATGGTATGTTCCAGGAGGCCAACGGCGGCACCATATTTCTTGATGAAGTATCGGAATTGCCCCTTGATCTGCAGGTAAAACTGCTGCGGGTGCTGGAAAGCCGCAACGTCCGCAAGGTGGGCAGCCCCCGGGAACTTGAAGTTGACGTGCGGGTTATTGCCGCCACTAACCGTGATCTTCTTGCCTACACCAATGAAGGCAACTTTCGGGAGGACTTGTTCTTCCGCCTCAATGTTATTAATATCCATGTGCCGCCCCTGCGTCAGCGGCGGGACGATATCCCCCGGCTGGTGCATTTTTTCCTGCAGCGTTCCTGCAAGGATCTGGGACGTCCCATGATGACCATGAGCCCGGAGGCCATGGACGCCCTGCTGCATTATCCGTTTCCGGGTAATGTCCGCGAATTGCTGAACATTATCGAGCGGGCGGTGACCCTCAGCCGGTCCCCGGTTATTGATATTCGCCTGCTGCCCGAACAGGTCGCCCGGGCCGTTCCGACCCGCAGATCCCATCCGCCGGTTGATGATACAGCCACCGCACCGGTGGGGCCGCTATTGCATGTGTCCAATGCGGAAGAGCAAACGGTTATTACCGCTGTTCCCCAACCGGACCAGGGCCTTCCTGCGAAAACCGCGCCGGTGCCCCGGGATACCCCAACCCAACGCAGCGGGGAGATGACGCTTCCCGTCAACATCGGTTCAGGGCTGGAACTGGAAGCCCTGCTGGAAAAAGTTGAAATTCATTATCTGGAAAAAGCGCTGAAGCTTACCAATGGTGTTAAAAAAGACGCAGCCCATTTACTGGGGCTGAGTTTCCGGTCCTTCAGATATCGTTTGCAAAAACTTGGCCTGGACAAAGACTGACATCGCGAGCATACCATGACCCCTGCAACCGCATCTGTGTTACAAGCTCTTCATCCCCTGTTTGTTGCGTTTTCATTTTTTATGGGCGCAAGCATTGGCAGTTTTTTAAACGTGGTGATTTACCGGGTGCCCCACGGCATGTCGGTGCGCAAACCCGCCCGGTCCTTTTGTCCTTCCTGTAAAAACCAGATCGCCTGGTACGACAATATCCCCCTGGTCAGCTGGATCGTGCTGCGGGGTAAGTGCCGTCACTGCGGCAGCGGTATCGCCTTTCGCTATTTCATGGTGGAGTTTGTTACGGCGGTTATGTTTCTCGCTATTTATGCCGTTTACGGTGTTTCTGCGGAAACCCTGTCCTTCTGGGTGTTTGCATCGTTCTTAATTGCTCTGACCTTTATCGATATCAAGCATTTCATTCTGCCCTTTGGCATGACCTATCCCCTGATTGCTTTGGGTATTCTGGCATCTCCCTTTGTGAAAAGCCCCACGGTGGTGGAGTCCCTTATCGGTGCGGCCGCAGGCTGGCTGATTATTGTTGGCATCGCGTATATCTGGGTGCTTTTGACCAAACGCGAGGGCATGGGCATGGGCGATGCGCCCCTGTTTGGGGCTATTGGCGCGTTTCTGGGCTATCAGTCACTGTATTTTGTGATTATGGCCGCCTCCATTCAGGGGCTTGTGGTAGGGGTTTTACTGCTGGCCTTTGGTAAATTGCACGATGTCCGGGATATCGACGATTTTGACCCCATGCTGAATCAGAATACAGAAGATCCCAACGCCGAAGAAAATGAAACACCGGCAGAGGCGAACAACGCCTCCGAAGATGCCGCAGCAGCAGAAGAAGAAGAGCGGGAACGCTTTATTCCGGCGGTGCCCTTTGGACCGTTCCTTGCCCTTGGAGCGCTGGAGTATATGCTGGTGGGAACCTGGGTATTACCCTGGCTGCATGACAAGATACTAAGCATTGGCGCCATGGTCTTCGGCGGATAGCAAAGGAGCCCTTGATGGCACAGGGTCGTACATTCCGACCGGGGATACGCTTCTATGTAGTGGCGGCCATGCTCATGGTGATGGTGTTTGGTATCCTTATCATTTCCATTATTACCCAGCAACTGGGGCAGCGTTTCTTTATGACGGAAAAGGAAAACAGCACCGGTATCCTCATGACGGTGTTGGCCCGGGATGTGGACAACCTTGATATCAAAGGCGATGATCTGCGCACCAATCGCGGGCAGCAGATGGTGGCAAAGGCCCTTGTCAGACGTCATTTCAACCCCTTGTTCATGACCCGCTTCGCCATTATCTCTCCGGCGAAAATTCCCCTTGCAGGCAACGTTCCGGTGACAGAGTTGCAGAATATCGCCAATGACGCCAAGGGCAAAATCAACAACGATGCTCCGGTGGCCTTTTACCGTGATGAAGATCAGGGTATGAGTATCCGGGTGATTGCGCCTTTGCAGGTGTCTCATATACCCCTGGGGTATGTGATTGTCGACTACACCGTGGGGGAACTCAATTCCCTGCTGCTGTTCAGCTCATCGGCTATTTTGCTGTATGCGCTGATATACGGTCTTGTGGCGGTGCTGGTGGGTGTTGTGGCCATCGACAGCCTGCTTTTGAAACCCCTGCGGAAACTGCTTGCGGTTACCGCAACCGTGGCCCGGGGCGAGTATCCGCCAGCGGAAGAACTGAATATTCCGGCTACCGGCGAAATGCAGCGGCTGGTGGCCAATTTTGGTGCAATGGTGGAAAGCCTGCGGGAAAAGCAGGGGGAAGTGCAGCGGCGCATTGCAGAACTGGAAACGGTGAACCGGGAGCTGGAACAGGCTCAGGTACACCTTATGCGAAGCGAAAAAATGGCCTCCCTGGGGCAGCTGGCCGCCGGTCTTGCCCACGAACTGGGCAATCCTCTTTCCGCCATCCAGAGCCTTGCGGAGATTCTGGCGGACGACAGCTATGCTGATGCCGAAAAGCAGGATCTTCTGCCGGATCTTAAGCGGGAAGTGGAACGCATGACCGGCATTATCCGTGGTCTGCTGACCTATGCCCGGCCCGGTGGCGGTGAGGTGGCCGTGTTTGATCTCCGTGCCCAGCTTATCGATACCATCCGGCTGGTAATGCCTCAGCCGATTTTCCGGTATGTCCACATTGCCCTTGATGCTCCGGAATCCACCCGCTGGACCGTGTCGGCGGTGCGGGAGGGGCTGGAACAGGCCGTGGTGAATCTGCTGATAAACGCTGCTCAGGCCATGGACGGGCAGGGTGAAATCCGCATACGACTGCGGGAGCTTGGCGAGGTTGACGGCGCGTTGAAGGAGCGGTTTATCAACAAGCTGGACCCGGGACGCTCTCACTTTATGCTGACCATTGAGGATAACGGTCCCGGTATCGCCCCGGAAAAAGTCGGTCGCATATTCGATCCCTTTTTTACCACCAAAGCGGTGGGGGAGGGGACGGGACTGGGACTTGCCATCACCCAGAAAATCATTGAGGAAAACAAAGGCATTATCGATGTGGAAAGCGCACCGGAAAGCGGCGCGATTTTCATCATCTTTCTGCCTGCCCATACCGATGAACCGGCAAGTGATGCCTCTTCGGGTGAAAGTGTTTCCGCCTGAAAACAAAAACGGCGGGCCAAAGCCCGCCGCCAGTGAAATCGTATTTCTCTATTCTTAAAATGTGACCTTGACCACCGGGGGAGCGGGATATTCAAGCGCCGCAACTTCTTCGCTCAGAACCCGGCGTGCGCCTTCGGCCAGAGCTTCGGACTCAAACTCGCCGGGCAGCACTTCGATGGGAGCCAGTCCCTTAACCCGGTCGATGATGCGTTTGGTAAACACCCGGCTGTGGGCAAGACCACCGGTAATGGCGATAACCTTCAGGGGCATGCCTGCGGCCACGGCCATGGCACCGATTTCCTTGGCGATCTGGTAGCACATGGCTTCCAGCACCACGTCGGCTTCCGCATCGCCGCTGGTGGCACGGGAGACCACTTCCCGGCCATTGTCAGTGCCCAGATAGCTGTACATGCCGCCTTCTTTCATGATGAGGCGCTGGATGTCCTTGTGGCTGTATTCGCCGCTGTAGCACATTTTAACCAGATCCAGCACCGGAAGCTGATCGGAACGCTGGGGAGAAAACGGACCGGCGTTCATGCCTTCGCTGACATCCACCATGCGTCCTTTGGTGTGGGCGGTGATGGACAGGCCGCTGCCCAGATGCGCCACAACCATGTTCACATCGTCGTAGTTGCAATCCAGGGTACGGCAGACTTTGCGGGCCACATACTTGGTGTTCAGGGCATGGGAAAGGCTGCGGCGCTTAAGGCCTTTTAAGCCCGAAAGCCGGGCGTAGTCCGTCATTTCGTCAACGCTCACCGGGTCCACCACAAAGGCGGGGATGTTGTGGGCTTTGCGGAAGGCGTCAGCCATCAGCGGTCCCAAAAGGCTGGCGTGCTGCAGCTGCAGGCGGCCTTCGGTAATATCCGATACCATGGCCTCGTTGACCGCAAATACGCCGGAGCGCAGGGGCTGGAAGGGGCAGCCGCGACCCGATACCGCAGACAGGTCTTCGGGTTTGACCCCGGACTGCTGCAGGAATTCCTCAACCACTTCCATGCGGAAGGGGAGCTGTTCGATGATGGAGTCGTACTTTTTAAGATCGTCGGTGGCATGCTCCAGGCTTGCGCTGTGAAGCTGCTGCTCGCCGTCAAAAATGGCCAGTTTGGTGCTCAGGCCACCGGGATTGATGACCAGAATCAACATTTTCTCTTCCATGTTCAGCATGATTACCCTCTTTTACTGCGTTGGTATCCAAAAGAACAACGCCCCCAGCAGATGTGGAGGCGTTGTTAAAACTGCTGTGTTACGATGCGTAAATTATCAAATACTGCTCATCGTCATGGTATAGCTGCCTGTGGAGTAGGTGCCAAAGGCATCTATGATGACATAGTATGTTCCGGTGGAGTAAATAGTGACTTCCAGGGTTTCCTCGCCACTTACCACCCGGTCTGTTTCTTCACACATAGTATAATCATTATCTTTGCAGCCATTTGCAAGATAAATTTGAATATCAACATCGGAAGATGTGGCGGTAATCTGAACCCGCTGACCAGCGGTAAGCTCTACGCTGTATACCATTTCCGGTCCCCAGCCCGAAGAACCGTCGCATCCGCCCAGCCAGTTGCTGGTACCACTGAGGGTATCGGTGTCGCTGACCGGCAGGCCGGGAATGACATAGGGGGCGTTGCAGGTGCCATCGCCTCCGGTGCAGAACTCCGGCGGCAGGCAGAACTGGCTGCCACCCGAAATGGCCCGGCAGCAATAATCGCTTTGGATAGCGGTGCAGTCGCTGTCAGAGGTGCAGCTCACCGAGCAGAAGGTAACGGAATTATCTTCGTTGCTCAGGCAGTCGTCGGTGGTGCTGGCATTGCAGTCGGCTTCATAGCTGTTGGGGCAGGGGTCGCCCAGGTTGCCGCCGCTTTGAGCCTGGCAGGTGCCGTCAACGCAGCTCAGACCCGTGGTACAGGGATGCCGGGCGTCGCAGGATGCGCCTTCGTTACCAATGCAGTAGTAGGCGTTGTCGCTGTGCTGGGCGCAGGCCGAGGCGGTCAGCAGTGCACAGTTTTCGATTTTGGTTTCGCCGTTGTCGCACCAGTACAGTACATTGCCGCGGCATTCGCCGGTGGCGGGTACGCCGCCGCATTCGTCTTCAACGGTGTCAACCGGATCGGGATCGCTATCCACCGGATCGGGGTCGCTGTCTACGGTATCGGTATCACCGTCAACAGTTCCCCCGGTGCACACGTCATCGACACAATCGTAGCCAATGGCACAGGGAGGATTGCTGCCATCGCAGGGAGCGCCGTTGGTACCCAGGCAGAAGTAATTGTCGCCGGTAATATCGCATATCGCCGGGACATCATCGCAATGCTGTACGTTGAGCTGGTTGTTTTCGCACCAGTACAGATCGTTGCCCCGACATTCGCCTTCGTAGGTTACGCCCTGGCAGGGATCTTCACCGCTGCAGAAACCGGAGTCGGGCACGCAGTAACCGGAGAAGAAATCGATCTGGCAGTGAGCGCCGGCAGGGCACTGGGCGTCGCTGGTACACTGGTTGGCGCAGCCGCCGTTGATGCAGGAGGAAAAGAAACTGCTGCAGTCAAAGGTGCTCTCGCAGGCGTTGCAGTATTCATCCAGACACATGTGCAGAAGCATGGTTTCGCAGACCTGTCCCGGGGCGCATTCAGCATCGCTGTTGCAGGAACCGCTGGGGGCTTCGCACTGGCAGGTGCTTTGGTTGCAGGTGGTGCCCGCCGCACAGATAGATGGATTTACGCAGCAGTTGTCCACGGGACCTTCCACGCAGTCGCCGGTGCCGGGGTCGCAGTTGAGCCCGGCGGTGCAGCCTGCGGTGGAGCAGTGGGTGCTGTCGGGGTAGCACTGGCAGTCCATGGCGTTGCACTCGAAGTGGTTGGCGCAGTTGATTGTTTCGCAGTTGCAGCCCGAGGCGCAGGCATTGTTCATGGGCCAGCACTGACGGGTTTGTTCGTCAATACGGCGGCAGTAGGTGTTGGGAATTTCGCAGGGGGCGTCGAGGCAATCCACGCCGCAGAAGGTGTTGCCCGTTGCATCGGGAATGCAGACGCCGTCTTCCATGCACTCGGAATTGTTGCTACAGGGTTCGCAGAATTCCTGGGTGCCGGTACCAACGGGCTTGCAGGTTCCGGTTTCCGGGTCGCAGGCCTGACCATCGGGACAGCCGGTATCGATGCAGGATTGCTCACAGAAACCGTCCAGGGGAGTGCACTGGTTGCCATAGGGGAAGTTTTTGCACAGATATCCGTCAGGGCAATCGGCGGTGTTGCGGCAGGTTGCGCCGCAGAAGGTGGAGCCGGTGTTGTCTTCGATGCAGAAATTCTGGTCGCCGGGGCATTCGGGGTCAGAGGCGCAGGGCTGGCACAGGAAGTCCATATTAATGGTATCCTGTTCGGTGACCGCATCATCGGTATCATCATCGCCATCGGTGATGACCGGGTCCGGGTCATCCTGGTCGTCGCCGTCCGGGGGCAGGGTATCGTCCTTGTCGCCATCCGGGGTGACATTGCCCTGGCACATGCCATCCACGCAGAACATGCCCACCGGGCATTCTTCGTCCACGGTGCAGGGGATATAGCCTGCGGGGCGGCATACGCCGTCAAAACATTCTTCGCCAATGGGGCATTCATCATCCACAAGGCAATCGGGTTCGGTTGTACCCGGGGTGCTGTCGTTGGAGGTGCTGCATGCAGCGGGAATCAGAATCAGGGCGACAAACAACAGGGACAACACATTTTTCCATGCTTTAGCAGTCATACTGGAACCTCAGACCG
>Ga0070729_10005232_pt1 | contig 13544 bp, 11 predicted proteins | sample tdDd472_FD_66725 | JGI IMG/M metagenome (GOLD analysis project Ga0070729, IMG submission 66725) | Marine sediment microbial communities from the Atlantic coast under amendment with organic carbon and nitrate - tdDd47.2 | ecosystem: Environmental > Aquatic > Marine > Coastal > Sediment | place...
CATTAATATCACCTATTCATCCTCCGCGCTAAAACACGCGGATATTAACAAATCAGGTGGGTCAATTTTAAATGCCAATTACCCACCTAAGTGGGTCACTTTTGCATGCCAATTAACACTATCCCATTGGTTATAAACACAAAACAAGGATAACGTCAAAACCTGGTGAGAAATGCGGGTTCAAGTTACTTTGACAAAGCCCCCCGTCAGTTCAGTACGGAAGACAAGGTCCGCATCCTACTGGTAAAGTCAAGGTGTCAGATGCGTCAACAGGCCTCGGGTGAAAGGTCAACGTGACAGTCCCCGATCACCAAAAGGTCGTCCAGGGCCAAGGGGCGATATTTTTCAATCAGAGCGAACAAAATTGCCGTGCTCTCGAGAGTAGGCTCGCTGGTTACCCCGGAAGGGTAAAAATGCATCTGAAAGGCCCGCAGGACATGGCGCGTCTGTTCATCCAGTATCCCGGTTTCTTCTATGTTGTAGCCATAGGTATGCAACGCCTTTTGTATATTGACCAGGGGGAGCGGCGCGGTGATAAATCTTTTCCAATAGCGCGTAACCGTTGCGTCATCATACCATGCGCCAAAACCAAGTTTATACAATCTTTGCCAGGGGAACCGAGGACCCGGGTCGACTTTGCGGCTCGGGGCGATATCGGAATGGCCGACTATATTTGTCGGCTCAATTTGGGGGTGTCTTTTTTTAATATCTTGCAGGAGACCTAATAGGACATCGATTTGAGATTCAGCAAAATCCGGGAAAAAGCACAAAGCTTTCGGCTGTTCGATTTCTTCGGGGCTGGCCGATGAGATCTCTCCATCGGCGTTAATCGTAGTGTCCTGTTGTGCGCAGTGGGACTCGTAAACAATTTCAATGCCAAGGGATTGATCGTTCAGCCCGGTTTTTCCGGCCCAGTAACTGTGCCCGGCATGCCAGGCGCGCTGTGATTCAGGTACAAGTTGAAAAACCTTCAGCTTGTCATCGGTGTAAGTCGCGTCATTGGGTTCAGGCACCAGATAATGGGAACTGACGGAATTTGACGACGGTTGGGTCAGAATATTGACGGCATCTTCAAAATTAGTCGCCGTGTGATGAATAACAATGACACTTACCCGGCTGTTGTAGTTCTGCGACGGCAGTTGGATTGCATTGCCATTGTGGAAGCATGCGGAGAGAAGTAACGGCCCGATCAAAAGAAACAACTGTCGGATCATGGCGCCCTTCAGGGTGTGAGATGCAATAAAATTATTCATGTTTTAAAGACCTGGATCAGTAAATAAAAAAAGTTTTGAGGGCATATGTCCCTTTCTTGAATGAGAAGACACGTCTCCGTGAAGTCAGTTGTTGTCTTTCGGGCTGGCCTGTCCGTGATCCGTATATAGTTTTTGTCACACGGCCCAACTGGTCATAAACCAACGCGTTCAAGGCCAGACCAATCTCTGCAAAATTGCGCCTCTCTTATGCGCAGGCCAATATAAAGCCCCTTGTCTCTGAAAGACGTGATTTTCTCCTGAATCAGCTATATCACAAGAAAGGGGGAAATGAAAAGGACTTATATAAAGGTCTTAAATTGGTATTATAATATTAATAAAAATGGCGGAATTAGGCGATTTTCTTACAAAGGACTTGAAATGGTATTTGACTTTGGGTTCGAAATTGGTAATGTTTCTGGCAGTTATAATAACGACAAAACCACTTAAAATTTACGACAGTGATCAAAAGGGAAAGGAATCTGATGATAAAAATTTCGAGAATATTGGAACGGTCCGGTCTCAGCGCAACAAGGCGCTTGAGCTGGGCTGCTATGGCTTCCAGCATGCTGGTTCTCAGCGCGCCCGCCGTGGCCCAGCAGGCCGGGGGTGTCAGTGGCCGGGTAACCCAGAGTGACGGCACGGCGCTTGCCGGTGTTACCATTGAGGCCCGCAGTTCAGTGCTGCCGCAGCCGCGAACAACGGTTTCCGCAGAAAATGGCCGCTATCAATTGCCGCTGCTGCCCCCTGGAAACTACGAATTAACCTTTAAATTCAGCGACGGGCGAGAGCAGAAACGCAATGCGGTCGTGTTGCTGCAGCAAAAAACCAAAATCGATATGACGCTCAATCTGGAGCTTGAAGAAATTGTCGTGGTCGGCACCCAGAGCGGCGTGGAAGTTGGTCGCGCCAGCCTTAAAAATTCGATCAGTTCAGCGACCATTGAAGGTCTGCCGGTCGGTCAGGAATACCGGGACCTGCAAAAACTGATTCCGGGCGTTCAATATTCCGAGGATACGGTTCGTGGCCCGAGCGCCGGCGGCAGCGGCCAGGACAATAATTACCAGTTTGACGGCGTCGATGTCTCTCTGCCCATGTTTGGAACCCTGTCCGCGGAACCATCATCCCATGATATTGCGCAAGTGTCGGTGGTGCGCGGTGGAGCGACGGCCATCGGCTTTAACCGTTCCGGCGGTTTCCTGATGAACACCATCAGCAAGCGCGGCACCGATGAATTTCATGGCGAGGTCAGCTATCAAGTGCAAACGGCCGGTATGACCGGTGAGCGCAAGACCGGGGATACACCGCTGCAATTTGAGGAAGACAAAACCTGGGTCACGGCGAGTATCGGCGGACCGGTGATTAAGGACAGATTATATTTTTATACATCCTACTATCGTCCGACCTCCTCGCGCGACAACACCAGCAACGCTTACGGCGATGTTTCAGATTTCAGCAGCACGCGGGATGAATTCTTCGGCAAGCTGACCTTCTCGCCAACGGATGATATCCTGCTTGACGCCAGTTACCGGACGTCGGACCGGTCCGTGCGCAATACGGGCGTGGACAGTTTCACCGCCGCCACAGCTTCTGAAGGAAGCGACGCTTCTCTCGATATTGCCATCGTTGAAGGGTCCTGGGTCGTCGATGAAGACAGTTCTGTGAGTTTCAAATTCACCAATTTCGAGAATAAAACTTCTTCGCGCCCGGATACGCTTTTTGATTTTCCGATTTCGGAAAGCGGCAAGCTGGATGTTTCGGCGTTGGACACGCAAGGACGGTTTGTCGTCCCGACATTGCGGGCCGGTGAAGCAGCGTATAATGCATTCGTTCAGCCGCTTATTGATAAATATGGCTACCTGGAAAACGGTGTCGCCCAGGGTGGCGGTGTTGTTGGCGGTGGCAGCACAATTGATCAGCAGGATTTCTCCCGCCTGAGCTTTGAAGTCGGATATGATCGGTCATTCTATATCGGGGAAACGACGCACGATATCCATATCGGCTATCAGTATCAGGAAATCGAAGAAGATCTGGCGCGGAATTCAAACGGCTGGGGGGTGATTACCGTCAATGGCGGCCGCACCCTGGCGACAGACGGGGTGACACCGGTGTTTTACGAAGCCCGTATCAACCAGATGAGCCTTCTGGGCGCTGATGGTGCGGCTGTGGTGCCAACCATTAATTCAAAATCCAAACTTCAGAGTTTCGAGATCAATGATACCATTGAAACCGGTGACGTAACCATCAACGTTGGTGTTTTGATCAGTAATGACATTCTCTACGGTCAGGGGTTGCGGGAAAATAAGAGCAATCTCTCCGGGTTTGAAACAGCTCCTGGCAACCGGTACAAGATGTATGAGATTGACTGGACGGATATGATCCAGCCGCGTTTGGGGGTTAATTGGGATTATTCCGATACAAGTGCTGTTTATGTGAACTATGCCCGCTATAATCCATCAGCGACATCGCTGGCCCGGGCGGCGTCCTGGGACCGGAACCTGCAGCGCTCGATCGATGTCGCTTTTGATGCCGATGGCAACATTATCGAGATTGATCCCGTGCGATCCTCATCCGGTAAAGTGTTCCAGGAAGATCTCGATCCACGCAAAATTGATGAGTTCTTGATTGGCTGGAACAGCCAGATTACTGACGAATTGATGCTGCGGGCGCACGCGCGTTACCGCAAAGGGGCGAATTTCTGGGAAGATACGGAAAATGATGCGCGCATAAGATTTAATCCGCCTGCAGGAATTCCGCAGGAATTATATGTGCCAAATCTTGACGCGATCCGTGCTGAAATCGGCGGCTCGTCATACGTCATTGCCCAGCTTGACACGGCCTATACCAAATATTGGGAAGTGAGTGTTGAGGCAGAATATTCCAATGACAATCTGTTCCTGTCCGCATCTTATGTCTTGAGCCATTATTACGGTAACTTTGACCAGGACAATACGACAACAAGCAACGATGCGAATACCTTTATCGGATCCTCCCTGATCGCTGATGGCGCCGGGCGGCAGCTCTGGAACTTCAGGGATGGTGATCTTCGCGGGGATCGGCGTCATCAGTTCAAGCTCTATGGCTACTATCAGTTTGACTGGGACGGCCAGTTTGGTGCCTTCATGGTCGTTCAGTCCGGTCAGCCTTGGGAAGCATGGGATGTGGAAGTCTATCGTGATCTGACAACCAGCAGCAGCGACACGAGCCGCTATGCGGAGCCCGCTGGTTCCCGCAGAACGTCGACTCATGTGCAGCTTGATCTGAATTACACCCAAAACATTGAAGTGTATAACGGGTATAATATCCAACTGCGCGCCGACCTGTATAATGTGTTTGATAAGCAGACCGGTTACAACATTCAGAACAAGGTGAATAGCGCCGGTTTTGGAGATCCGCGCAGCTTCTATAATCCGCGCCGTTTGCAGCTTACGGCTAAATTCCAGTTCTGATCCGAAAGGATGACCGCAGAGTATGGCGGTTAAAACTGCGTCCGGCGCCTTTTCAGAGGGGGCCGGGCGTATTTTCTTGAAGGAGAATAAGTTTTTATCTGTCGATATTGTCCAGAATATAATAAAAATCTACGGTGGAAATTACGTTGTTAGTTGCGGGGGCAGGATTTGGTTTTACTGCATATTTTCCAGATTCATCATGATGTCATACCGATCTCCCCGGTAGGTTGATCTGGTCAGTTCTACGGGCGCGCCGTTCTTCAGATAAGAGCGCCGTTCAATGCGCAATACTTCGCTATTTTCTTCTACGGAAAGCAGGCCGGCCTCGGTCGGGTTCGCCAGAGAGGCTTTGACCCTCTGCGTTCCTGTCACCGGCCGGTTTCCTTTTGTCTCGAGCGCCTGATAGAGGGATTCGGATATTTCGTTAATATCTGGCAGCAGTTTTGCCGGAACGACGGCATGCTCGATCGCCAGCGGATGGCCATCGGATAATCGCACACGTCCAAGACGGACAACTTTGTCCGTTTGGGCGATTTGCAGAATTTCCGCTTCTTCCTTCGTGGGGGTGCCATAGGCCTTCATGATCCAGATTGCCCGGGGCTTTTGGCCTTGATTGCGGGCGTTGCCGGTGAAACCGCTCAAATTTGAGCCGAGATGCTCAACCTGAGGCAGAACAAAGGTGCCGGCGCCCTGTCGGCGCTGAACAATCTTGTCTTGGGCAAGTTTATTCAGGGCCTTGCGGACTGTTACCCGGGAAGCTCCGGTCATTTGACAGAGGTCCCGTTCGGGGGGCAGGGCTTCGCCCACCGCCACATTATGTTCTGATATATAAGTGCGGATGTTATTTGCGATTTGCATGTAAAGGGGCGTCATGATGTCCTTATCAGGCGTAATCTCTTTCACACTCATCCTTAAAAAACCTATCGATTTTAATTGATCATCATCCCCACATCAGAATGAAGATTGCCATTATTTCCATGAGTTTACCACCGAATGAACGAGATTAGAACAACCCTCAAAAATAAAATATCCATTACAATTATTTTAAGTTGAAATCCGTTATCATTTTTCGGTGTTTTTTATATGCGTCACAACAGGCGAATATGAGGCCGTTATCTCTATAAGAACAGCTTTCGGGCTATAGGGCGTGTGTTTATGAAGTGTTGTTCCGCGTCGTGTACATAAGTCAGACATGGTTGACTGACAGGTAATCAGTTAATAATTTGTCCAGATACTCCCGGGTCTGTTCTATGTCGATTTTGTCGGATTTAGCAAATGCCTGGGTTTCGGCCACTTTGGCGCGCTTCCGGCTTGCGCCCTTTAAATCACTGACGACGTCTGCAATCCTGGACATTTCATCAAGGACACCACTGCACTGCAGAATAATGTCACAGCCCGCCTCAATCGCCGATCTTGCCCGTTGTTCAATCGGCCCGGACAGGGCATGCATATTGATGTCATCGGTCATGATGAGCCCGTCAAAATCCAGTTCTGACCTTATGATGTCGTTGATGATCACCGGAGAAATCGTGCCGGGCAGGGTGGGGTCGATGGCGTCATATATAATATGCGCCGTCATGAGTATGGCTTCATTTTTCAAGGTTCTGAAAGGTATAAAGTCAAAATCCGCCAGTGACTTCAGGGATGCTGCGACGCGGGGGACTTCATGATGACTGTCCACCGTAGCGCGGCCATGGCCCGGAGCATGCTTGATCACGGGGGCAACGCCGCCGGCTTTCAGCCCTTCAATGGTCTTTGTCGCCAATCGGCAAATCGTTTCCGGGTCGGGGCCGAGAGCGCGATCGGTGACGACAGGCGCAGACCCGACCCGGGGGATATCCAGCATCGGTGCGCAATTGACATTAATCCCCAGCGATTTCAGGTCGTGGGCGATGAGCCGATAGTTCAGCATTATGGCCGTTTCTGCTACCTGGCGGTCATTTTTGTATATCTCTGAAAACAGGGTCGGGCTCGGCGGGATCCGCCAGAAATCGGCGGGTAATCTGGAAACACGACCCCCCTCCTGATCGATAAGAACAATTGCCTCATCCTGCCCGACGGCATTTTTAAAATCCCCGATCAGCGATCTCACCTGATCCGGAGATTGCAGGTTTCTGGAGAACAGGATCAATCCCCAGGGTCTTATGTTCCTAAAAAGATCGATTTCCGGCTGTGTGAGCCTTAGACCGGCGCAGCCGAAAATAACATTTGAGGCCTTTCTTTCTGAACAGGATTTCACGGGAGCTTGGGGGGCAAGGGTTTGCGTCATTAGGGTAAATTCTTCCAGAGTGAAAAAATGTCATTTGGACCATTGCATATCAGGCTCTGGCCTTGGCATGCCCGGTCAGGTAATGGGGTGGACTTATTTTCTTTTAAGTCGCTCAATTGATACCAATTGCAATACCATATTGCAAATGGTTTGTGTCTTTGAAGGATATTGTCATTAGGGCTTGTAACGGCATTTCTTTTATATCAGAAGGTGGTTTTTGGAGGGCTGATCTGAAGTTTTTTTTATCAGGCTTTTTATTAATATATTGTAATACCTGTTAAAAAATTTAATTTTCTATTTTGACAAGAGTCTGTTTAATTTAAATGTCAAGGCTATATCTTGCTTGAATACTCAAATGAAGCCTGCAGTATCGTCTTGCTGAAATTGAAATTTGTTATAAGAAATAACCGTATATTGCATACCATTTAAAATTGCTGTATACACGGCTCTCATGATGAGATCGTTCAGTTGATCTCTTGTATCAGGGAAATAATGAATAACGTGGTTGCCGGTTTTCAGGCGTTGCATATTTCTGAGGCGGGCTATCTGAATCTTTTTGAATAATGTCGGCATCTTAAATCAAAAACGCATGACTTGAGGGTTTTGTTATGACGGATGGTTTTGCGCTTTTGGACTGGCTCATTGTCGGGGGGTATCTTGCCCTGCTGTTTGGCATGAGCTGGATGTCGACTTTGGTCAAAACGGAAAACTCCCGCGACTATTTTCTGGGGGGCAATAAAATGCCCTATTGGGTGGTCGCCATATCCGTTCTGGCGACCTCGCAATCCGCCGCAACTTTCCTGGGCGGGCCGGATCAGGGTTTCCGGGGGGATTATACTTATCTATCCACAAATATCGGGACCTTGATCGCCGCCCTGTTCGTCGCCAGAGTGCTTATACCTAAATTCTACAAGTACAAAGCCACGACCGTTTATGAAATTCTGGCCGTCAGATTTAATGAAAATACGATGCGGGCCGCAGGAGGCATGTATTTGATCGGCCGGATATTTGCCAGTGGAGCCCGGCTTTATCTGGCCGCGATTGCCGTGGCGATGATCCTTTTTTCAAATGGTGATGCCGACAGCATCATCGCGGCGGCTTTTATCATGATGGCGCTGGGATTCCTGATGACCTTTCTCGGGGGCATTAATTCGGTGGTCTGGAGCGACCTGGTCCAATTTATCATCTACTGCATTGCGGTGGCGGCTGTTCTGTATTTTCTATGGAACCAGATTCCCGCCAGTGCGGAGGATATTTTTACGGGACTGAGTAATGCGCCGGGCGGGCAAAATAAACTCCAGTTTATCAATTTTAACATGAATTTTTCGGAACCCTTCACCCTGATCTCGATCCTTGCCGGGCTGACTTTATTAGGCATCGGCAGCTTTGGGCTTGATCAGGACATGACCCAGAGAGTATTGACCTGTAAAAATGAAAAAGAAGGCGGGCGGGCGCTGATGATTTCGGCGATTGTGGCTGTTCCCGTTGTGTGGTTGTTCATCTCCATCGGTCAGCTTCTGCATATCTTTTATGAACGGCCAGAGCTTATGGGCGCGGGCATCGCCACTGCCGCCAACCAGACATTCGGCGGCGAAAAAGTCACCATCTTCATGCACTATATTCTCACAGAACTTCCGGCAGGCATGAAGGGGCTGGTGACCGTTGGCGTGATCGCGGCGGCTGTCTCCACCATAAATTCCGGATTGAATTCCATGTCATCCGTTATCGTGCAGGATTTTTACAAACCCTGGCGCGAGAAAAGATCAGCCGTGACGGAAAAGCATTTTGTCGTCGTCGGTCGCATCTGCATGGCGGGGGTTGGTATTGGGTTGTTCCTGATGGCTGTTCTGTGCTTTTACTGGCAAAAATATACCAATATGCCACTGCTGGAATTTGCCCTGTCTGTTATGGTTTTCTCCTATTCGGGGTTGCTGGGGGTTTATTTTACCGTGATTTTCACCAAGCGGGGATCGCCCCGTTCCGTGGTATTGGCGCTGGCGGTCGGATTTCTTGTCACGCTTTTTCAGCAAAGCTATGTGGTTGATATTCTCGGACTGCCGCAAGGCTGGAAGGAGCTCGCCTTTTCCTGGCAGCTTTGCATCGGTACCAGTTGCGCATTTCTGGTCTGCCTGGCCGGGAATGACAAGCAGCAAACAGGTCAACTTTAAACATCCGGAAATCTTCTATGTCGCGTCCCCTGGTACAGTTTAATGCTTTACCTTCTCTATCCTGATCAGAGGTAAAGTCTCGGTCAGCCTGCAAGCGGGACACTTTCCAGAAATATCGCCGTTTGCACATCCCGTGCGTCACCCTATCAACAGCATCGGCGTTAATCGTAAAAACTGATTTTCCCCATTGAAATGGAGGGGATGCCTTCCTCCATATTGCCAAATTCAATGCTTCCCCCGGCGACACATTCGTTGGCCAGAATGGCGAATAAAACGGCTTCTTTGGCATCAGGATCAATATTCAGTTTCTCTGTGGAGTGTATGTCTTTGCCCCCAAGAAGTTCCTTGATATTTTTCATTAACAGGGGATTTTGAACGCCGCCGCCACTTGAATAGATCTCATAGGACTCCAGCTTGTCGGCGCACATGTTCAGGGCATGGACGATCATTTGCGCGGAAAAGAAATTTAATGTCGCCATAATATCTTCAGGGGAAAATGCCGTGGCGCCACATTTTTTTTGTGCATTATGCAGATAGGCGAGATTGAATAATTCAGGGCCGGTTGTTTTCGGCATTGCCTGGTCAAAGAAAGAATGGGATTTCAATTCATTTAACAAGGGCGGATGGACCTTCCCCAGCGAGGCTAATGTCGAATTCTCATCAAAATATAACCCTGGATAATGCTGCTGGATAAAAGCGTCCATCATCGTGTTTCCGGGTCCCACATCACTGCTGAAGACCTTTCGCGCATCCAGTGATTTGGGCAAGTAGGTCAAATTGGCGATGCCGCCCAAATTGAGCATCACGCGATTTTCTGCCCTGCTGCTGAACAGCAGATAATCGCCGTAAACAGCAAGCGGTGCGCCTTCTCCTCCGGCGGCAATATGTTTTTGCCTAAAATCACTGCAGGTTATAATGCCCGTGGCGCAGGCCACATGATCACCGTCGCCGATTTGCAATGTGGCATTTGAATAGTCATCAATTTGATGAAGCATTCTGGGGCTGTGATAGATGGTTTGCCCGTGGCTGGCGATCAAATCAACAGAAGCGGGATCAATTGCCCACTTCTGCAGACAGGCGAGGATCATTTCGCCGTGTTTTTCCCCAATCCAGGGATTAAGAAGGCATATGGTTTGCAGGCCCACTTCCCGTTTGGAAAATACGCCTTTGACCCTGTCCTTATAGTCTTTCGTGTAAGGAACCGTGTCAAACTTTAGCAGTTCAACGGCCGTGTCCAGTCCGTGTCCCGAAATTTGGCATACGGCAACGTCGAGGCCATCAAGCGACGTCCCGCTCATCAGCCCGACAATCAACCGTTCCGGCTTTTCAGAAAGATCATAAAGTTTCTGGATATGTGGATGCATCTGATATTGTCTGTATGTTTTTCGCCAATGCAATCGCCCCTTGAAGGGGGTCGCCCAGCGGCTCGGACAAAAGCGCCTTAACCGAAGGATCAAGCCAGCTCATGATGATGGGTCCAAGGCCACCGGTTATGGACAGGCGGGGCGCGCCCAATTTATGGATCGCATATATCATCTCTTCTGCATGTCGGGCTGATTTTTGCATGATCTGATCAGCCACAGGATCCCCTTTTTGAGCATAACTTACAACGATTGGGGCGAATTTTGCATAATTTGTCGCCGACATGCTATCCAGGGATGCAACAATAGTTGAGGTATTATGGTCAAACAGGCTGAGTATTTCTTCCGTCATGTCACTTGAGGCGATAAGGTCGTCTATGGCGCGCAAGGCCTGTTTAAGGGCCGACAACCCTATGTAGGCCCCGCTCCCCAAGTCGGATATCGGGAAACCATAGCCCCCGATTTTGATGGTTTTTTCGCCGATTTTGGCAATTCCGATGGAACCTGTCCCGATAATAACGGTTCCTCCATCATGACCGGCATGGGCGCCAAAATTGGCGATTACCGCATCGCTGACAAAAGTTGCCCGATGGAACGCGGCGAAGAAGGGATGCTTGCGGAGGGCGTCAAGAGCCTCGGTTTTTGAAATGCCGGCGATACCGATTGCCGCAGATATGGTCGAGAAGGGAATATCTTTTCCGCCGGCGTCGCGGACGGCGCCCTGGCAAGCTTCTTCAATGGCATGGGCGGCGTTGGAGACGCCAAACCTGATATTCGCCGCCCCGGCGGCGGCTTCGCCTCTTACATTGCCGTGCGGGTCCACCAGCCTTGCGCGGCATTTTGTGCCCCCGGCATCAATACCTAAATAGAACATCATTTTCTCCCACGCGGTGCAAATGCGCCGGTCATGATGAAATACTTTCCTGATACTTACCCATTTCAAGCGGCCCTTTCTTTGAATTTTACACCATCAATCCACACTTGTGAGGCCATCAGGTTTTCATCCAACAGGACAAAATTGGCTTTTTTCCCAATGGTTATCTCCCCCAAGGCGTGATCAATTTTCATAAATCTGGCCGGGGACAGGCTCGCCATGGCGACAGCGTCTTCCAGCGTGCAATCCGTATGGCTCGCGACAAATTTAACGGCGGCGGCCATATCCAGGTCGGAACCGGCCAGAACGCCTGCGTCATTCTCGCATTTGCCGTTCCGTGCAGTTATGCGTTCTTCTCCCAACCAGAATTCTTTCTTGGCGCTTCCGACGGTCGGCATGGCGTCTGTTATAAGAATGCTCTTCTCCACGCCTTTCGTCCTGATGGCGTGATTGAGGGCGGCGGGGTGGATGTGATAGCCATCGGCGATAAGACTGGCGAAACTGTCCGTTGCGGCAAAGGCGGCCCCGACAAGACCGGGGGCGCGGCTCTGAAGGGGAGACATCGCATTATAGAGATGGGTGAAGCCCGTTACGCCGGCGTCAACGGCCTGCATGGCCTGTTCATAGGTGGCGTTGCTATGGCCGGCGGAAACAGTAACGCCCGCCGCAACCAGCCGGGCGATGAAATCGGGATATGTCATTTCGGGGGCGAGCGTTACCAGTGTCCGGCCCCTGGAGAGGGAGGACAGAAGGTTTATCGCGTTTTCATCAAGACGTCGAAACTTTCGGGCGTCATGGATGCCCTTTTTCTCTGCATTGAGGAACGGGCCCTCCAGATGGATGCCGGCGACGCCGGGAACGCCCTGTTTTATCGCGGCGTCAACGGCGGCGATGGCGCGTTCCATTTCATCAAGTTCGCCACTGATCAGTGTCGGAAAGAACGTCGTCGTGCCAAACTTTCTATGCGCCGCGCCCATGGTTTCGATGGTCGCAACAGTGGGCGCATCATTGAATAAAACACCTCCGCCGCCGTTGACCTGAATATCAATGAAGCCGGGAACCAGTTTTCCGTGGTCATATTTATCAATTTCTATGCCGCCGGGTAGCCGGTCCTTATGGATGAGGTCGACAATGGTATCATCTTCGATAATGACGATGTGGTCCGTAACAAACGTTCCGGAGATCAATATTTCTGGTGCGTATATTGCTGTTCTGGTCATATTGTTTCGGTAATTTTCCTGAGGGATGGAGGCATATCGGGATTAAATCCTCGTTCGATAGACAAGCGGTTAACCAGTTTGTAGAAGGTCTGTATCATACAAATCACCGACAATTCCGGCGACAGGGAGTCGATGGTCAGCAAGGTGATGCCGCCTTGATAGGATTTGCCGATCGAGATCACTTTCGCGCCGCGCGTGATGAAATCTTCAGCAACCACATCGAAACTCTTCGTGGAGACATCTTTCGGCACGAATAACAAGACAGGCATGTCTTTCTTGACCAGAGCCATTGGGCCATGTCTCACTTCCGCCGCGCTATAGGCTTCGGCATGGAGGCCGGATGTTTCCTTGAATTTCAGCGCCGCTTCCTGGGCGATGCCGAGGCCGAGGCCGCGGCCGACGACAAAGAAATTTCTGGCTTTTGCAAGAATGGCCAGAGCTGCCGCCCAATCAAGGGCCCAGGCCTGAGACAATTTGCCGGGAAGCTTTTTGATGTCTGACAGAAGATTCTGGTCCTGGGCCAGATGCGCCGTCAGATCGGCGATGGCGACCAGGGAAAGTATATATGATTTTGTCGCGGCGACGCTTAATTCAGGACCGGCGCATAACGGAATGACATGCTCACATGTCGATGCCAGGGGGGAGGTGGTTTCATTGACGAGGGCGATCGTCAGGGCGCCCTGCTGGCGGGCCAGTTTGGCGGATTCGATCAGGTCGGGGCTTCCTCCGGACTGTGAAATGGCGAGAAACAGCGCATTGGTCAGCTTCAGGGGGCTTTTAAACAGCGATGACATGGAAGGCGCATGGGATACGACAGGCAGGCCCAGATGCTTTTCGATCATATATTTGGCGTAGGTTGCCGCGTGATCCGAACTGCCCCTGGCGCAGGTAATGACAAAGGCGGGATCGAAGTGACGAATTCTACTGACGATGTCCGCCATCAGAGAGGATGT
>Ga0070729_10005238_pt1 | contig 13524 bp, 4 predicted proteins | sample tdDd472_FD_66725 | JGI IMG/M metagenome (GOLD analysis project Ga0070729, IMG submission 66725) | Marine sediment microbial communities from the Atlantic coast under amendment with organic carbon and nitrate - tdDd47.2 | ecosystem: Environmental > Aquatic > Marine > Coastal > Sediment | place...
TCTGTTGAGAGGGGCGACTCCTTGACGATTGACAGGTTCCGAATGGCTTCATAGACGCGCAGGTCTTCCGGGCTTGAGAAGGCCTTACAGCCGATCTCGCCGAAACGCTTCAAAAAATGGCGATATTTAGGGTCGGGTACGATGGGGGAGTGACCCGCCGATTCGTGGATAATGTCTGGAGCTGGCGTGTAGGCCAGGTGGTCGGGTGTACGAATATCCGCGGCAATGGTCATAATGCCGAGGGCTTGAAACTCCTGGAAAGCTCGCGGGGGAATAAATCCGTCCACACAGACCGCGCCCCAGCCAAATTCGCTGAGACAGGCGTCCATTTCTTCGATGCGGGGAATGCGTTCGATACCGATGCCCGTCTGTTCGAGACCCTTCACATAAGCGGGGTGAGCGAGATCCTTCAAATTGCGATAGAGCTGCAACATAACAAAGCGCCAGACCGCGTGGTCGACCTCGTCATATCCATCGTAATTCTGCTGCACGACATACTGGCGCAGGTGGGGCGGAACGCGCTCCAAGGTGGCTTCCCTCATAGAGACTCCTTCAGGTCTGATGTGTTCGGGGTGTTCCCCTCGTTGTTTAACTGGACTTTAAAGAGAAGCGGTCCCTTTTTCAAGCCTTTTCTCTTGGGCGCAGTGGGATGAGGTGGTGCGGAGACCGCGAAGGGCGACCCAAACTGGCACTCGAATTCCAACGAGAAGAAGCGAAAATCATTAAAAGTTCATCGTAAACCTGCATTAGGTCGAACCAATCAATGGCGACCTGTTGATGAACATCACATCTTCATGCGGATTGCTACTAAACTTTTCTGGAATGTGTTCGATGTATGGAGTAGGGTTGAAAGACGCATAAGCACTGCTTATCGGGACTAGGCACGGAGCTTTCATGGTACAGACGAGTTAATCTCATGACGGCACTCACTCTTTTTTGGATGGTCGTATATTCACAGTTCTATCTGGATCGGTATCCCACCTTTGAACGGATATCGTACGACCAGGGTATCTCCCAGGTATCAATTCGGTCTGTTTTACAGGATGAAACGGGTTATATTTGGATAGGCACCGAAGGTGGTCTCAACCGTTACGATGGGGTTGATTTCAGGGTTTATGTTTACGATCCCTCTAACCCATTCAGCATATCCGACAGCGCGATTACCTCGATGTTGCTCCTTGGCGATGGCCACCACCTGTTATTAGGTACGGCAGGGGGCGATCTCAATCTGTTCGATATGCACAAAGAACGCTTCCACCTGTTGACTTCCGAACGATGGTACCAGGATCGTCAACTCAAGCGCACACCCATTCTCTCCCTGGCCAAAACCCGTTTTTCTCCTGAAGGCGAGCAGTGGGTCGGAACGTCCGATGGTTTCCTGTGGTGTCTTCGTGAGGGTAAGTTTGAGTTGAGTAAGCTGCCTTTCGATCCGCAGTACGCCATGTTTTCGCGTTCCATTCGCAGTATTCAATCCATGGAACCCTACTCCAAAGAGCTGTTAGTCGGCACGGATCAGGGCCTGTTTCTGTTTCAGCCAGCCTCGAGTACCTGGACTCGGGTAAACCTTCCCGGAGTGGATGATATCGGCCGTACGCCGACCATATCGGCGACCCTGCGCGACTATTCGGGAATGATTTGGGTTGCCACCCAGGAACACGGGCTCTTTCGCGCCGACCCAACCTATCAACCCGATACGTCGTTTTCTCTGGCTCGCGATCCTCGTTTTGCGGAAGGGACGAACCTGACCTCACTCTTTCAAGACCAAAAAGGACAAATTTGGGTTGGGTCGAGCCAGGGAGCCTTTGTGTTTGTGTCCCATGATAGTGAATTGACCGAAATCGTTCACCATCCGCAGGTTGCCTGGAGTCTCTCTGACAATCATGTGACGGTCTTTTTCCAGGATCGGTCCAATGTCATCTGGATTGGCACCTGGAATGGCGGGTTGAATAAGCTCGACACCAAAAACAGTGCCTTTCGAAGCTACTTTCATGTCCCAAACGATCCCAAAACGCTTTCGAATCATGTGATCAAAGATGTTCTCAAAGATGGCCAGGGGCGGTTGTGGGTTGGAACCTTGCACGGGCTTGAGGTGTTCCTACCTGAGAAGGATGCATTCATCTGCTTGAAAAATGATCCCGAAGATCCTGCTTCGTTGGCCAATAACTATATACAGGACATCTTTCTGGACTCCGAAGGCATTATTTGGGTCGGGACGAAAGGTGGGCTGAGTCGATCTACGGCGCCTGGTTCCCTGGAATTTTTCTCTTATTACAACGAACCTCAAAACAGGAAATCTCTCAGCCATAACTCGGTTCAACGCATATTACAGGACATCAATCAGCCCCATCTCTACTGGGTAGCCACACGGGAAAACGGGTTGAACCGCCTGAACCGTCAAACGGGTGACGTGCAGCGTTTTCTTTCAAATAATCAGCCCGGAAGTATTGCCAATGAGAAGGTTTATACACTGACCTATGATCACAATGGAACGCTGTGGGCAGGAACCTGGGGTGGTTTAAATCAATTTGACGCGGGGCAGAACAGCTTCCGAACCTTCTCGCACTCCAGGGATGAATCGAACACCCTTTCCAATAATCGAGTGACAACCCTATTACCGGACCCCAATCACTCCACGATCATGTGGGTGGGAACCTGGGGCGGAGGTCTCAACCGTATGGACATGGCCAAAGGGGAATTTACGACGGTTGAAGTGGGTCACGGTTTTGAATCAAACATGATTTCTGGAATTATGAGCGATTCCAAGGGGCAGATGTGGATCAGCACACCAGGAGGCATTATTAGGTTAAATCCCGAAACAGGACGCTTCCAGCAATTTCGCGTGAAATTGGGAAATATCCAGAATGCCTATAATGCCGGCTCCTACTCACGAGGGCCCAACGGTCATTTCTACTTTGGTGGTCTGTCCGGAATTACCGAGTTCAACCCCACACGAGTTCAAATCAACCCTTTTCGGCCCGAAGTCGTGCTGAAGCAGGCCAAGGTCATGAATCGGCCGATTCCCTTATTCGCGGATGGCCACTCAAAGGTCGATGTCGAGATGACACCCCAGGACAAAATCATTCAGCTCGAGGTGGCTGGGCTCGAATTCACCGATCCGGCGAAGAATCGATACGCCTATAAACTGGAAGGATTCGATGAAGCCTGGTCGGAAGCCTCCAGTAAGAATGCCCTGGCTGTCTATACCAACTTAAATCCGGGCACTTACCGGTTCCGAGCCAAGGCCAGCAACAATGACGGGTTGTGGTCGGAACCCAAGGTACTTGCGTCCATCAAGGTCATCCCGCCTTTCTGGCGAACCAATACTTTCATCATTCTGGTGTTCCTGGCGACTGCCGGAATCATGATCACCGGCATGCGGGCCTGGATGCATCAGGTTAATGCCAAGAAAAATATGCTGGGCAGATTGGTTCGAGAGCGTACGCAGGAATTGACGGAAAAAACCACGCAACTGCAGAAGATTAACCAAATTGTCCAGGCCATCAATTCAGAATTTGAATGGCCAAAAATCCTGTCTGCCATTCTGCAGGAAACCCAGGTCTTTGAAAACGTGGAACGTGCCTTTATCTATATGTGGAATGCAAAAGAGGAAGTGTTTCAAGTGCAGGCATGCATTGGGATCGATATCAGCGAGCTCAGTCAGGTGCAGCTGTCGAGGGAAGAGGTCGTTTTGCGTTACCTTGAAGATACGGAAGAGGTGGATGACGGCGTTTTTTTGTTGAGGAAACCGATGGGACGGATTGCAGAATCCAAAATTCCCCTAGCGACTCCAGAATCGATGCTGGTGGTTCCTATATTCATCCACTCAACGCTGGAAGGCATGCTGATTTTTGACAATCAGACCGGAGTTGAATTTGATCAGGAACAGATCCAACTCCTGACACGCATTAAGGCTCACCTTGTATCGGCATTCCTCAAGGTGCAATTGCTCAGCAACTTACAACACGCCAACGAGGTGGCTACCGAAGAACGTAAAGCTGCATTGCGTGCGAGCCGTTCCAAGTCCGAGTTTCTTGCCAATATGAGTCACGAAATTCGGACGCCCATGAATGCGGTGATCGGGTTTGCTGAGATGCTGGGGACAACTGATCTCTCCGAGGATCAGCGCGAATTTGTGGGAATTATTCGCCAGAGTGGGGATTCCTTGCTGACACTGATCAACGATATTCTCGATTTCTCCAAAATTGAAGCGGGCAAGCTTGTCCTTGAAGAGATCCCATTCTGTCCTGAGAATCTGTTATTCGATGCCTTCCAGGTCATTGCGCCGAAATTAGATTCCAAGAACGTTGAACCGCTCTGTATCGTCGATGAGAATGTGCCTGCGACCATCGTTGGTGACCCGTATCGATTCAGGCAGGTGGCGGTCAACCTGCTTGGAAACGCGGTCAAGTTCACGGAGGAAGGAAGAATCCAGGGGCGGCTTTCGCTTCTCGAAGAACAGGATGACGCCTATCTTTTGCGGTTGAGCATCTTAGACACAGGTATCGGGATCTCCGAACAGCAGTTACAGGCTATTTTTCAGGATTTCCAGCAGGCAGACGGGTCCATCACCCGCAAGTTTGGCGGTACGGGTTTAGGCTTGAGTATCTGCCAACAGCTTGCGAATCTCTTCGAGGGCCGTATCTGGGTTGAAAGTAAGCGTCACAAGGGCAGCGTTTTTCATTTCGAAGGCTGGTTCAAAGCGGCGTCTGAAAAGGACCAGATTATCAGCCCCATGGACGATGATTTGGTTCTTTCCCATAAGTCGATCGTCGTTATCGCACACCACCCCCTGACCCGAACGGTGCTTACGGGGTACCTGGAAAATTGGGGCATGGATGTTCAGCATCTGGAAGAACCGCTCGACCTTCTTCAAAAGCTCGACGTTGGTGACAGGCCCGATGTCTGCCTCCTCGATATGCAGGTTCCAGGTGCGCTCCATTTTCTCGATACGCTCAATCACTTACCTGAACTGTCGCAGTTCCCGATTGTGGCCATCACAAAAGGTAGTCAGAGTAATATTGGCGATTTGCGGTCGGCGGGTGTGTCACGGATCGTGAACAAGCCTGTTCAGCGTGAGAAGCTCTGGTCTGCCCTGGTTCGACAATTTGGCAAAGACGCAGAGCAGAATTTGGAGATCTCTGTATATGGACTCACTCGGGAAGACCTTGAAAAGGGCCGACCTGTGCTGCTCCTGGTCGAAGATAACCCGTTTAACCAGAAACTGGTGCGGACCATGTTGGAGAAGGCCGGCTACCTACTCGATATTGCCAGCAACGGTCGAGAAGCAGTTGAAATGGTGATTGCTTCTCCGAAGCGCTACTCGCTCATTCTCATGGATGTCCAAATGCCCGAAATGGATGGGAAACAAGCCACTAAGGAGATTCGGAGACTTGGCTATAACGATATTCCCATCATCGCCATGACCGCGCAGGCCATGAAAGGCGATCGCGAAAAATGCATTCAGGCCGGCATGGACGATTACGTCTCCAAACCCATCAAACGGCGCACGGTGATGAAGCTGATCGAGCAGTGGTTGCGATACGGCTGAGTGGGCTCAAGCTGGTGGCTTTGAGTTGAACTGTCCTATCGGTTGACCCATTTTGAGGCTCTGGTTTTTGGCCAGATCTGAGGAGAAGGTTACTGTACCGGCCTCAAAAATAAGCACGACGGTTGAGCCAAGATGGAAGGCCATGAATTCATTGCCCTTCTCAACCGGAACTGCGGGTTCATAGACGCGATGTTCATATTTAGCACCTTTGAAGCTGCTAACCGCGCCGTGCTCTCGATGCCAGGATGCATCGAATTGAGTGGAAATTCGACCCACATTCAGGGCTCCAACTGCGATCATGATTGTCTGTCCTGCTGAGTGTTTTATGGAAGCCATCACGCGTTCATTGCGAACAAAAAGGTCGGGTACACAGGCTACGGCAGGTCGATTGACAGGGAAGAGTGCGCCCGGGACATAGGTTGCCTCGTGAACGTCCCCACCAACGTGGGCGTGAATTCGGTGGTAGTCTTTCGGGCTCAGGTAGATGGTCATGAAGCGACCGCCAACATAAGGGGCGCCATCCAGGTCGCTGCCAAGCAGGTCTTCCAGTGCGTAATGAATGCCTTTTGCCTGAATCAGTTTTCCCTCGATGATTTCACCGAATTCCGCTACGGTCCCGTCTACGGGTGATACGATTGAAAGGGGATCGGCATCTACGGGTCTTGAACCTTCCTTCAATCGGCGGACGAAGAATTGGTTTAGATTCGGGTAGGCCTTTAAAGGCAGCTCAATCTCTTTTCGATTTATTCCGGTGATTGAGGCGAAAGTCCCATAGATTGGCTTACGTAGAAAGCCCGGCAGGTCTACGTCGGCCAGACGACCCACCATTCGACTGATGGCGGCCTTGGGCAGGCGTTTCATCAAGGCCGATGTAGCCCTCCACGTCCACGGCGGTTTGGGGCTCATGGGCGGTCTCCAGTTGCCTTTTCTTCCGGGTGTTGATCCAGGTTTTTTGCCGTTTTCTGGATGGCCTCCCAGGCTTGCTCGACATGCGTTTTTTCCAGGTAAGTCTGGCCAATGGCCATCCTCAACACATAGGCACCGTGCAGTTTGGTATGGGTGAGATAAACCCTGCCGGTCTCATTGAGATGTGACAACAAACTCGCGTTGAGTTCGTTGAGCGTTTCGGGGTGATCCTCGCCTTGGGGATGGAAACGGAAACAGACCAGGTTGAAGGCGCGTGACGCCATGACTTCGAAATCCGAATGAGTCTCGATTTGGGATTCCAGCCACGCCGCATAGTCAAGATGATTGCGAATTCGTTGTTGAAGTCCTGTGATCCCATAGCTGCGAATGACGAACCAGAGCTTGAGTGCGCGGAATCTGCGACCCAAAGCGATACCCCAGTCGCGGTAGTCGTTCACCTGGCCACGTGTACTGGTTTTTAGGTATTCGGGAAGGATCTCAAATGTACGAATGAGATGCTGGGCATCGCGCACGTAGTAGACCGAACAATCGAAATTGGTGAACATCCATTTGTGAGGATTGAAGACAAAACTATCGACGGTCTCGATGCCTTTGATCATCCAATGGTATTCAGGAAGGAGCAAGGCGGTACCCCCAAATGCAGCATCTACATGCAGCCAAACACCATGGTCACGGCAAATGGCGCTGAGCTCTGCGAGTGGATCGACTGCGGTGGTTCCCGTGGTGCCCAATGTGGCCACCACACATAGGGGTTTGAAGCCTTTTTCTTTATCCTCTTGGATCTTTTTGGCCAGGGCCTCTGGCCGCATGGCGAAATGCTCGTCGACCCCTACCTTGACCAGGTTTTCTTGGCCCAGACCGGCAATTTTGACGGCTTTGTCGATGGAACTGTGGGTTTGTGTGGATGCGTAGACGCGAAATCGATTGTCGTTCATGCCTGAACGGTTTACCTGGAAATTCGTGGCGCGTTCGCGTGCACTCAAAATCGCACAAAGTGTCGCCGAAGAGGCTGTGTCCTGGATGACGCCTTCAAACTCTGTGGGCAAGCCCATGGCCGATTTCAACCAATCAAGCACACGTTCTTCTAATTCGGCAGCTGCGGGCGATGTGTCCCAAATCATGCATTGGGCTCCAAGCGTCGCAGTCAGCATTTCAGCCAGAATAGAAGGGTAGCTGTTATTGGCATTGAAATAGGCAAAGAAATTGGGACTCTGCCAATGGGTGATGCCAGGCATGATGATCTTATTGAAATCCTCAAGGATCTCTGTCATTGATTCGGGGGCCTGGGGGGCAGAAGATGGAAGTTGGGCAGCGATCTCACCGGGCTTAACTTGAGATTTGACCGGATAGGAGGCGACGTTTTCAAGATAATCAGCCATCCAGTCGACCAATTCGTGGCCGTATGTTCTAAAGTCTTCGCGATTCATCATGAGTTCTGCCTCCAGTTCGGGTTCGGTTAATGGTAGGCGCTTTCGAGCCGTCCGACAAGTGACTTTGATCTAAAATCGATGCGTGCAGGTGGAATACGTGATTCGTGCAATATGAGAATGGAGAGGAGCCCATTGAAGGTACCGTTTTTTACTTCCTGTATGGTCGTATCACCCATAATTAGACGAGGCTTATCAACAGATGACCTGAATGCACCCAGATCGGTTTTTTAGGTAGAACACCTACTTGCTTGGCTTTCTGATTATTTCGCCGGTTTCAGGAACCTGCGCGAAACCTGCAAATTCCTGAAACCGACACCAAAGACAGTTCAAATTTGGTACGTGTCCGATTCTTCGTGGAGGTATTTCACCAGACCAGAATGGTTGGCTTGGGTTGAGAAGCCAAAACGGTAGAAATACTCTGGCCTGAAGAAGCCTGTAGATACAGTTTGAATGTGGTCGTTTTTCAATCGGTTGAAGAATTCGTTCATCAGGCCTTCACTGATTCCCTTGCGCCTGAAGTGGTCGGATACAACGATCTTGTCCATATGAACGGATTGTGAATCGCTGTGGAGGTAAAACAGACCACCGATGATGTGGCCACGCTCCGAAACAGCGACCAGGAAATGGTGTTCGGGGCGAAACTTTACGGTGAGGTTGGCTTTCATGAACAGCTGATACAGTTTGGAGATCTCCTTCGGTGAAATGGGTTTTCGAATGGAGAAAGGAATGCCGTCGTGATCTTCAAGTTGAACCATCAAGGTGGCTTCGCTTGCCTCGTGCTGGAGCAGCTCGGCTTCCGTCGCGGGCGCAATGTGCGGGAAACTTAAGCGCGTGAGGAAATAGCGTTCAAGTTCCGATAAGCGCGGGCTTTCTCGAATGATTCTAGAGACTTCCGCGTGTTTTTGATGGTGGGCTAATTGCCCGTGGCGCAACTTTTTGGCCAGGTCCAAAAGCTGTTCCTGGACAAATGATTCTGCATGTTCCAGCACTGTTTGAAGGAAAAATCGGGTGCGAATATCCTTGAAATCCTTATCCAGTTTTGTCAACGAATAGGTTTCGTAGAGTTCATTCAACATGGCGGCTTGGGCCTCCAAGGAGGCGTTGCGGTTGACATCGAACCAACGGTGGAAACGCCGAATGGCAAATGCCAGCGCCTTGGGGTTATAGCCCACGTCTTCGAGCTCTCCCAGGAATTCATTGAGTTTTTCCAAGATCGCCTCTTTTTTGGGGAAATCCTCAGCCTGCAGGAAATCGCGCCTCAGGGCTCTTAACAATACCTTTCCGCCTTCTTCGCCTTCTACGGTTATGACACCCGAGAAGAAGAATTTCCAGTTCTGAACGGAGTCCAGGAAGGTAAATTTCCGAATGACGGGCTCCATGAAATGGGTCTGGAACCTGAGGAAAAAGGCCAGGAATGAGGTTTCCTGAACGCGTTCTGATAGTGAGACGAGTCGTGTTCCGCGCTGGTAATCGTGAAGGGGGATGATGATGTTGTCGGGTGAGGGTTTGGCGATCATCGTTTCGTAGCCGGTCATTTTCCAAAAGCGCATGAAGGCTGTGGTGGCATTCCACATAAAAAATGGCCAGATATGCAGCACCCGGATTTGACGGGCTTCGTTCTTTTTGCGAGTCTGGCGGTTAAAGAAGCGCGTCACGGTTGGTTCGACCAGGTATTCTTCGCTCCAGATGCCTTGGTCCTCGTAATAGCCACCAAAATCTTCCACGAGGGTTTGACCTGCCTGAACTTTGCTGCTGGCGAGAATGAGCCAGTCGACTTCCTCAAGCACCTTCTCGACGGGAATACCGCGGTTGAGGTTGAGTGTGATATCGAATGCGCCATGGAATCGGGTCTGTATGGAAACCCTGTAAACCCGTTTCTTTTGGTGTGAACGGATGTAGCTGACCCAGACGCCGCCGGGCATTAGGTCCTGGAGGCTGATCAGCCGTTTCTGGGTAAAGAGGAAAACGGATTCCTTCAGGAAGTGCGTCTCGCTGATCACTTTGAAGATCCGCTCTCCGTCATGAGGGTCGATATCTTCTTCCATGGTGATCACGTCTTTCCAGCGGTATTCTTCGCCTAGATCAGGATCGACGGCAACGATTTGTGTTGGCCCCAACCACTTGCGAAAGCCTTCCTGGAGGCGCCGTCGTTCCTGCAGGGCCAATTGGGCCACACCGAAATGTTTGCGAGATAGTTGGTATGCGACAAGTGTTTGTCGAATCTCGCGGTAACGCGATGGATGGGCCGTTCCGAATTGGGCCAAGAGGTTAAACAGGCCTGGCAGGGCCGTTCCTTGCAAGTCGGTTTCTGCGGTGACCATTTCGAATTCGCGATCAATGACCTTGTTGAGGACTTTGAGCGTTTCCGCTGGTTGAAGTTGCCTTGCCAGAGCCTTTACGGTGGGTTCATCCAGCAGGTCTGGATTAGTGCGCAGATATCTGGTGAACACGGTTTCCAGGTCTCCCAGTTGAGCACCGGAGAGCCGGACCATCATCATTTGGCGTCGAATTTCAATGTGGGGCGAGAGGGTAGGACGGGCAAGGATCAGGTTGGCGATCGCCAATTCGGTTGGGCGAGGTGCTTTCACCAGCATTCGAAAGTATGCGATGGCTTTTTGGCTTGCGGTTGCCTGTTCCGATTGGAGCAGAACGGTCGCATAGTGAATGCCGAGGGTGCTTTGTTCCTTGTGCGCGAGCATACCTTGAGTTTTTTGTTCCATTTCTTCCAATTCATCCTGATCCAAACTGACAGGGCAGTTGGCGTGAAAGGAAATGACATCGGATCGTTTGATGAGCCGTTGCCATTGCAGGATCTTTCGTCCGGCGAACTCATAGAGGTTTCGGTTTCCGCACCAAAGGGCCGGATTGACCAGGATTGGCTGTAAATCCAGACACTGACCTTGGTATCCGTAGATGTGATCCCCAATCTGGCAAAGACCATTCTGAACATCGGGTATGACGTTTAGGAATCGGTCCATTTTTTCGATGGAAAGACCATCGGGCCTTACTCGGACATCGCGTCGCAGAATGCCTAGTTGGCTCAGGAACCAGTTCGGAATTCGAATCTCCAAGGTATCCACCATGAGCGCAAAGAATACACTCTGATACATGTTCTCAATTTGGTCTTTGAAATGGGATTCAATGGTGCCTCGGCGATATGTGTTTTTAGGCGTCAACTCGCCCTTATCTGCGCAGAAGGGGCGGTCAATCTCGCGGTAGTCCAGAATGCGTTCGAAAGGAGAAAGGAAACGATTCACGGTAGAGATGACCGAAGCGTAATAATCCTGTTTCTGGGATTCGTCTAGTTTTTCAAAGAAATCCTTTTTATCCGGGTTGGGGTAGAGCAGTACGGTATTAAAGGGCCGGTGATCACCGACCAGGAATACCTGTTGAATTTCCTCAAAATCTCGGAACAGGTTTTCGACCTTTTGAGGTGCGACCGTTTCGCCGCGAATATTTTTATAGATCTCTTTTTTGCGGTCGATTATTTCCAGACAGCCATAGCTGTCCTGTTTCATGATGTCGCCGGTGGGAAGCCAACCGCCCTCGTGAAACGTCTCCTTTTCTGTTTGGCCGAAGTAACCCATCATGACATAGGCACCTCGGATCAGGAGCTCTCCATCTTCGGCCAGTTTCAATTCGACGCCAGGAAGGGCTTTCCCAAGAGAGTTGGGCTTGTATTCTCCTGGCGGGGTCATCGTAATGCCGCCGGTGGCTTCGGTCATGCCGAATCCACTCATCAGCTCAACGCCATTTTGTTGGAAGAACTGAAAAACCTCTGGTGAAAGGTAGCCAGCGGCAGAGAGCCCCCAACGAAGTTCGCCGCCAGTCAGGCTGTCTAGAGTCTGTTTGATGTGCTCGGGGGTTTCGACTTCAATTTGAAGCGTTTTGCACACACCCTCATATAGCTGGATCCATTTTTTTGGAATGCTGATGAAGACCGTGGGTTTGGTTTGACGCATATTACTGATCATAGTCTGAACAGAAGGATTCTCCATGAACACATATTCAGCGCCCCAGAAAATACAGCCGGTCATTTCAAAATAGCGGCCGAAGGTGTGGAAGAGTGGAAGGTAACAGAGGAACCGATCCTTTGAGCCAATCTTGGGAATGGCCAGAGCTCTGCAGAAGCGTTTGTAGATAATGTTCGTGTGATTGAACATTATGCCTTTGGGCTCACCCGTTGTCCCCGAGGTGTACATCAGCGTGGCCAATTCGTCCAACTGGAGCCTTGGTGTGGCCAGTTCGTGTTTGCCTGAAGGTAATGCGAAGGGTTCAACCCACGAATCCGAGGTGGTGCCTGGTATGTAAATGGCCTTGTCGAGATGCGCAAGTTCGTGTTTGACGGCTCGAACTTTTTCCAGGAGTTGGGAATCAGACACAAACAGGACTTTTGCTTCGGTTTGATTCATGATGAAGGCGATGTGTTCGGGGGTGGAATTTGCCGGGATCATGATGTTGATCTGTCCATTGAAAAGGCAGGCCAGATCGAGCATGGCCATGGTAGGGCTGTTGGTCATCAGGAAACCAATCTTGGCATAAGGTTCCAAGTCAAGGTTTCGGAGCATGGCCTGCATTTTTGCGATTTGCAGTTTGGCCTCGGACCAGGTAATTGTTTTCTGCTTTTTTCCCTTTAGGATCTGGAAGAGAGCCTTGTTCGGGTGACGCCTCTCATTTCTGACGAATTGGGTTCTAAGAGAGTAATCTGATGCTCGAATGAGGTCGAGGATGAGCGATTCCCATTTCTTCTGCCCATAAATGCGTACTCGAAATTCCGGGGTACGCAGGAAGTCGAGGTAGTGATGGGCGATGGCCTTCAGGTGAGGCAGATCCGGTTTTTTTGCGGTCCAGGCCGCGATCTTCAGACCAAGTTGAAAACTGGGCTGGGTTGGCAGAGTCTTTCCGAGGGCGCCAGCGACCTGTTCACGCTGGATCACACTTAGAACGGTTTCCCATTGAACAAGGCGTTTCAGATCCCAATCTTCGATTTGGGTTTCATCATCACAAACCTGATTGAATAGCTGGGTCAGGTTGCGTAAGTCCGTGGTTTTTGCCTCTGCTGGTAAGTCCTGAGCCATTTTGTAGAGCTGTTTCAAGTCTTCTCGATTTGAATTTTGGGACATTTCTTTCCCATCGGCTTTGGACATGGGATCCTCCCGCACGGTTGTTTGACCTTATTATAGTCGGCCTGGTTGCGGAGTGAGTTAAGAAATCATGACCATTTTTATCGCCTTCAATGCGAATTTCAGTTTTCTTGAAGGGCCTTGGGAATATCGTATTGAATCATCCTGCCCTTCAATAATTGAAGCATTGATTGCTATGAACATGCGGTTGAGCTAAGATTCCTATAAATGGTCTATAGGATGGTTATATGGCTCAGAAATTTGAACTTAAGCCTGCTCAACTGAAACGTCGTATCACGGAAAAGGAGCTCCCTTTCAACCTGACGACAGATATCGATCCACTCGATGGCGTTATCGGTCAGGAGCGTGCGGTCCAGGCTATTTCCTTTGGTCTGAACATGCAGGCCTCAGGCTACAATATTTTCGTAACCGGAGTCGATGGAACGGGCAAGAGCACCATCGTTCAAAAACTCGTGCACCAGAACGCGTCTCAGCA
>Ga0070729_10005239_pt1 | contig 13524 bp, 11 predicted proteins | sample tdDd472_FD_66725 | JGI IMG/M metagenome (GOLD analysis project Ga0070729, IMG submission 66725) | Marine sediment microbial communities from the Atlantic coast under amendment with organic carbon and nitrate - tdDd47.2 | ecosystem: Environmental > Aquatic > Marine > Coastal > Sediment | place...
CGCGATCGACCTGAGTACGGAGCCGCCGCGAGTGACGACGCACGAGCTTTTCGACGGCGCGGTCCGCCATGTGGGCTACATGGCCATCGAATACAAACGCTGCATCGTCGCCGGAAGTGATCACGGCCAGGTCGCGTTGATCGTGCCGGGCGCCGACGGGGGCGTGCGGAGAATTCCCGCGGAGTTGCCGCCACGGCCAAAGAGCGTCGAGTTCGAGGACGACACGCTTTACCGAGGCACGGCGGTCACCACCGTCGCTGCGGGTCCGGACGACGGTCTTCTCGTGGGATACGCGGACGGACGCATTCGCCAGTTCGATGACGAGGACAACCTCCTGCACGTCGCGCGCCACCATGCGGGGGCTGTGAACGCGATCGGCCACCACACAGTGACCGGCGCTTACGTAAGCGGCGGCGAAGACGGCGGCGTCTGCTGGTGGAAGACGCCGGCCCTGCTCCTCACCGAGATGTGGGATCCAAGCGAGAGCGGCGCGATCGCCGGCGTCCATCTCGATTCCGATCTGGACCTACTCGAAACGTGGAGCGCAGACGGAGCAATCTCGGCGTGGGATCTTGAATCGGGAGGCGTGGTTCGCGAGCCGCGCGCGCGAGGCGTTGCGCCCGCAGCGAAAGCCGTGCTGACCGGCGACGGCCAACGCATGGTGGTCACCGACGCAGGCGCGCGGATTTCCGTGTTCGACCGCGCGACCGGAAAGCTGCTCTACGCATCGGGCCGCCACGGCGATCGAATCCTGTGTTGCGCCGCGAATCGAAAGGGACCGCTGCTGGCCGTAGCTGGCGACGACGGCGGCGTTCGCATCTGGGATCAATGGATGCGGTCGGACACCACGCCGCTCGTGGCGGTGGCCGATCCGGAGCGGCGACGGATCGTGGAAGCCGTCCCCGGCGGGATGGTCCGCATCCGCTCCGACGAATCCGAGACACCTACGTTGCTGGAGGACGCCAGCCTCGCGCACATCACCGCGATGGCACTGTCCCCCGAGGGAGATCGCATCGCGCTCGCCGACCTAAGCGGACAGCTCCACGTCTGGAACCTCGAGACGGAACGTCGGGTGGCATCGCTCAAAGGGAACGGAGAGTCGCTCACGGCGATCGCGTGGGCGGAGGGCGACGGGCGCCTCTTGAGCGGCAACCTCGAAGGGGATGTCCGCGTTTGGGTGTGGCCGACGCGCAAGTGGGTCACCTTCGACAAAACGACGCGGAACCCCATCGCGCTGCTGACGCGCGCGCGCGAAACGAATCGCGTGGCCGCCGCGGACGTCACCGGGAGGATTGCCCTGTGGGACAGTCATGCCAAGACCGTCCTGCGCAAGTGGAAGGGCTCAGGCCCGCTCTCCGCGCTCGCGTTGTCGCCCAACGCGCGCTTGATGGCAGCCGTGCGCGTCGACGGCATGCTGATCGTCTGGGATGGCACGAAGTGGACCGAGCGCGGCCTGCTCCCGGACATCGCGCCGATCCTCTCGTTCGAAATCGACTCCGCCGGTCGCGCGCGCTGGGTCACCGCACACGGCGGGATCGGAGTGGACACCACAATGCAGGATGCGCCCGCACTCCAGGCGCTGCGCGACGGCGGCCCGTGGATCCTCGTGTCGCCGACGGAACGAAGCCGCCAGCTGGATGACGCATTCGGCCTGAAGTTGGATCCGAACGACTTCCGCACGCACCCGATTCCGATCGCGCGCTTTCACGGCGCGATCCGCATCGAACGCTGAGCGGGTCTACTTCCCGCGCTCTGCGGGCCCGACCGGAACCGCCTTTTCCGTCAGCGATACGATCTTCGCGCGGCGCATGACCTTGGCAACCACAAGCTGCTTCGGTTCACGGCTCAAGAGCGCAGGCCGAATGTCGGCGGCGCTGCGCACGGACTGCTCGTTCAGCTCGATCAGAATGTCGAACCGCTGCAGACCGAGGCGAGCCGCAATGCTCCCCTGCTCGATGCGCTCCACGACGAGTCCGCGCCCGCGCAACTGCAGCTGTGAGTCGAGTACCGATTCCGGCTTGCGGACCTGGATCCCAAGGAGTCGCGCTTCCGCGTCGCGTTGCGCGCGCTGACGCGGGTCGATCCGCCGCTGCTGCGCGCGCTGCGCCGCCATCCAGCGCGCCCACTGGCGGAGACGTTCGATCTCCGCCTGAAGATCCTCGGCGCCTCCGAACGGGTCACGACCACGCCGGTTCCCGAAGCCGTTTTCTTCGAACCACTTGTCGAAGTCCTTGAACGGATCGACCGCACCGCGCTTCGTGCCGAACTGAAGGCGCGTCGTACCGAGTGCGTCGCGCACCTCGGGGTGCTTCTTCTTCAACTCGTCGAGGGACTTGCCTTTGAACTTCTTCGTCGTCTTCTTCGCACCTTCGCCGGAGGTAATCGTGACTTCCCACTCGCCGTTCACGAACCGCAGCGACGTGGACTGGGAGCGCACCTTTCCCCGGCTCGGCGGCGGAATCGGCGTTGTCTTCTTCCCATCGCTCTCCTCATCGCCATCAGCCTGATGGGGCGCGGTCGGCGCTTGCTGCGACTGGATGCTGCGGAGCGCCCGCCCCGCACGCATGCGGACCTCGACGTCGTCGGCCTCCGTGGCCTTCGTGAGCGCGGGGACAGCCGTCTCGCCGCGCTCGATGAGCGTCTTCGTGGCCGCCTCGCGCGTGGCGTAGTCGTCGGCCCCCAGACGCTGGATCAGTTCCTCGATGGTCGGTTCCCCGGCAACGGCCACGAGGGCCAGCAGGGCCGGGGCGCACAGCAGCAGTAGATTTCGTGTGATCATGGCTCTGTCCTAATTACGTCTGTCGGCGACCCAAGCGCTAACTATCGGGAATTCTGTTCCTGACGCTCGATTTCCCGCAGCGCTGCGGCGGTCTCGCGCTCGCGACGGGCTTTTTCGTCAGCGTTCCGATCATCGGCCAGCGCGCGGGCACGCGTTCGCGCGTCCTCCGCAAGCCGGCTGTAACTCTTATCGTCCCGGAAGCGCGATGTCCGCAGCACGAACAGCGCCGCCTCATAGTTGCGACGGGCCTCGTCCCAGTTGCCGCTCTGCTTGTCCCGCTCGGCTCGCGCCAGCAGGCGCTCCACGGAGAGACGCTCCTCCTCGAGGCGCACGGCGTATCGGGCGGCTTCGTCCCGCGCAAGAACGCTCACGCTTCCGGAGCGATGGCCCATGTCGCGCCGGAGGGTTTCGAGAAGGGCAGTCGCTTCGGGATCTCCGGGGCGCAGCAGCAGAGCACGCTCCACCGCCATCACCGCCTTGACGAGCATGAAGTCCCTGCGCAGCATTGTGGCCAGCAAGAGGTAGCGCTCAAAGAGCACCGCTTGTTCCTGCTGGTCGAGCGTCGCTTCGTCGAGGATGCCGTCGATATCGGAACGCGGTTTCGGCTCGACCGATTTCGCGTCGTGAGTCGACTCTTCGGCGCGCGGGGACGCGCACGCGCCAAGCATCAAACACAGGGACCATCGCAAGAGGGACATGCCACAACCTCCTGCCGACATGATAGCGCCGCCTCGCGGGCAGGTCGGACGAACGCGAGCACCGCCTACTGCGAACCGTCTACCGCCTACGCGCGCCGCTCCGGGGCTCGCAAGCGCGCCCGTGGGCTCCCGCGCGCGCTCGTTAGTCTTCGCGGGCGGCGGAAACGAACGCGATCGCGGAGAACGGCACGTAGATCGTGATTCCGTCCGATTCCCCCACGAACGAGTCGCTCATGACCTCTTGAACGAGGCACTGCAGCTCGTAGGGCTGGGTCTCCCCGGCGGTCGTAGATTCCACACGGAGCCGGAGATGGACGATGCGTCCGACCAGCGTCTGAAGGGCGGTTTCGAAGTTCGTCATGGTGCGCCTACGAGTGTAGCCACTTCCGCGTGCCCGCCGCAACGAAAGCAGGGGCCCCCAAAAAAGCAGGGGCCCTCAAAAAACAGGGGCCCTGAGGCCCCTGATGTTTGCGGAGGAAGAACCGGGCACACGCAGGTGCCCGCGTTCCGTCGGACTAGCCCTCTTCGGTCTTGGGCTTGTCGTCGGTCTTCGGCGCGCCGATGTACTTCTCGCCGAACTTCTTGCGGAACTTCTCGATGCGGCCCGCAGCGTCCAGGAAGCGCTCCTGGCCCGTGAAGAACGGGTGCGATGCGGACGAGATGTCGACGCGTACGACGAAGTGATCGACACCGTCGATTTCGCGGGTCTCCTTGCTCTTCAGCGTGGAGCGCGTGGCGACTTCGTAGTCGCCGGCGACATCGACAAACAGGACGGGGTGATAGCTGGGGTGAATTTGTTTTTTCATGGCTGCCTCCGGCTTCCGCCCCGTTGCAGGCAGAGCTCAGCAGAACCGCGAATTCTACGCACCGGTTCCAGCTTCTGGGCGGGAATCCGGGCGCGACGCGCTCTGGATCAGCTTTCCGCCATGTCCGGGAAGACTTCGCCCAGCTGACGGATCCGGGCGTAGCGCTGCTCCACAAGCTCATCGACCGGGATCTCCCCCAGTTCCCCGAGCAGTTCCGAGATGCGGCCGCGGAGCGTGCGGACCATCTCGTCGGGGTCGTGGTGCGCACCGCCCAAAGGCTCCGGCACCACCTCATCGACCACGCCCAGCCCCATCAGATGGCGACTCGTCAGGCGCAGCGCTTCCGCCGCTTCGGACGCCTTTTCGCCGTCCTTCCACAGGATCGCGGCGCAGCCTTCCGGGCTAATGACGCTGTAGTAGGCGAATTCGAGCATCAGGATGCGGTCGCCCACGCCGATGCCCAAGGCGCCGCCGCTGCCCCCCTCGCCGATCACGATGCAGATGATCGGCACTCGGAAGCGCGACATCTCCATGATGTTCTCGGCGATGGCCCACGCCTGACCGCGCTCTTCGGCGCCGACGCCCGGGTAGGCGCCGGGAGTGTTGATCAGCGTGACGATCGGCAGCCCGAACTTTTCGGCCAGGCGCATCTTCACGAGGGCCTTGCGATAGCCCTCCGGGTGCGCGCAACCCCAGTTGCAGGCGATGTTTTCCTTGGTGTCCTTGCCCTTGCGGTGCCCCACGAGCAAAAAGCGCTGGTCCTCAATGCGGCCGAGGCCGGTCGTGATCGCGTGGTCATCCGAGAAATGGCGATCGCCGTGCAGCTCGACGTACTCGTCCAGCATGCCCGCGATGTAGTCCGAGGTCTGCGGTCGCAGCGGATGGCGAGCGACCTGCACCACGTCGTACGGCTTGAGACCTTCGTAGATCTCCTGCGTCATGCGCTCCAGCTTCTGCTGCAGCGGCTTCAGCTCACCGTTGAGGTTCATGCCCGTCGACTCGGACAGGCTTTTGAGCTCGCCGATCTTCGATTCCAGCTCGATGATCGGCCGCTCGAACGGCAGCCCGATGCGCGTGGCGTCTTTTCCGGTCTTTTTCTCGGGCATGGCGGGCTTCGCAGCGTAATCCCGCGGGCAGCGTCGGGCAAGAGGCCGGGATCTTGCGGCGCGCGGCGATTCCGCGTACTATTGCCATAACCCGTTAAATAACAACGACTTATACCCGAATAGGGGACACTTATGGTGCAACAAACGGCGTGGGCGCGAATCGAGATTCGCGTCAATCCCGAGCGGACCGACCCGGCCGGAGTCGACGCAAAAGCCGATCTGGCGCTCGCAGGCCTTCCCGCGCACGACGTGCGCGTGCATCGCGTGTTCTCCATCGAGGGCCTCAGCGACCCTGACCGCGCCGCACGCGAACTGCTCGTGGACCCGGTACTCGAGGAGGGCAGCGTGGGCGACCCGATCCCCGGCAAGGGAATCGCGGTCTCGGTCTGGAAGCGCCCCGGCGTAATGGATCCGATGGAGGCCTCGGTCCTGCGTGCGTTGCGCGCGCTCGGCGAGTCCCCCACTCGCGCCGTCAGCGGACAAACCTACTGGATCGATGCGGACGCTGCTCCCGAAGCCGTGCTCGCCGCAGTGGGACGCTCGCTCGCCAACGAAGTCATCGAGGAGATCGGACTCGGTCCCGTCCCTCCCCCGCGCCCCCTCCCGGGAGAAGGCCAGGACGTCGCGATTCCGGATGTGCCGCTCAAAGGCCTCTCCGACGACGACCTGGTTGCCATCTCGCGGAAGCACACGCTCGCGCTCGACGCGTTCGAAATGCGCGCGATTGTTGCGCACTTCGAAACGCTCGGTCGCGATCCGCGCCTGTGCGAGCTCGAAACGCTGGCGCAGACCTGGTCGGAACACTGCAAGCACAAGACGCTGGCCGGCGCGGTCGAGTTCGAATCGCCCGAGCGCACGCATCGCTTCGACAACCTGTTGAAGGAGACGGTGTTCGCATCGACGCAGGAGCTCGATAAGGACTGGTGCGTTTCGGTCTTCAAGGACAACGCCGGCATTGTGCGGTTCGACGAAGAGAACGACATCTGCTTCAAGGTCGAAACCCATAACCACCCAAGCGCGATCGAGCCGTACGGCGGCGCGGGTACGGGCATCGGCGGCGTGATCCGCGACATCATCGGGACGGGCCTCGCGGCGCGGCCGATCGCGAACACCGACGTCTTCTGCTTCGGGACGCTCGACACGAAGGAACTGCCCAAAGGCGTACTGCATCCGCTGCGCGTGATGAAGGGCGTCGTGGCGGGTGTCCGCGATTACGGCAACCGCATGGGCATTCCCACCGTGAACGGAGCGGTCTGTTTCGATGACCGCTATCTCGGCAACCCGATCGTCTACGCCGGCACCGTGGGAATTATTCCGCGCGGCATGGGCGAGAAGGCGGCGCGCCCCGGTGACCTGATCGTCGCCGCCGGCGGACGCACGGGTCGCGATGGCATTCACGGCGCAACGTTCTCCAGCGAAGCGCTGCACGACGAGTCGGATAGCGTCAGCGGTGGCGCCGTGCAGATCGGCAACCCGATCGAAGAGAAGCGCGTGCTCGACACGATCCTGCAGGCGCGCGACCGCAAACTGTTCACGGCGATTACCGACTGCGGTGCGGGCGGCTTCTCGAGCGCCATCGGCGAGATGGGCGAGGAAGTCGGCGCCGAGGTTTGGCTCGAGCGCGCACCGCTCAAGTACGCCGGCCTCAACCCGGTCGAGATCTGGATCAGCGAGGCGCAGGAGCGCATGGTGCTGTCGGTTCCGCCGGAACATGAGAAGGAGATCCTCGCGTTGTTCGCGGCCGAGGATGTCGACGCCGTGGTGCTCGGCAAGTTCACCGGCGACAAGCGCCTGCTCGTCAAGCACAACGACGACGTGCTCGTCGACCTGACGATGGCGTTCCTGCACGACGGCCTCCCGACGCGCGCACGCCAGGCCGTCTGGTCGCCCCCCGCGCCCCCCACCCTTCCCTCCAACGAGGCGGATGTCCCCGCCTTGCTCCTCGACTCCTTGAAGAACGGCAACGTCTGCAGCAAGGAGTGGATCGTCCGGCAGTACGACCACGAGGTGCAGGCCGGTTCCGCGATCAAGCCGCTCGTCGGGCGCGAGGGCCGCGGCCCCGGCAACGCTTCGGCGGTCGTGCCGGTGTTGGGTTCGCTGCGCGGTGTCGCGATCGGCAATGGCATCTGCCCGCAGTACGGCGACTACGATCCGTATCGCATGGCGATGTGCGCCGTCGACGAAGCGATTCGCAATGTCGTCTCGATTGGCGCCGATCCCGACCGCATCGCGATCCTCGACAACTTCAGTTGGGGCGATTGCAAGAAGCCGGAGGTACTCGGTGCGATGGTGCGTGCGTGCGAGGGTTGCTACGACGCGGCTCTGCTCTACGGAACGCCGTTCGTTTCCGGCAAGGACTCGCTCAACAACGAGTTCCGCGGCGAGGGCGAGACGATTCGCATTCCGCACACGCTGTTGATCAGTGCGCTCGGGCAGATCGACGATGTGACGAAGTGCGTGACTTCCGATGCGAAGAAGGCGGGCAACAAGCTCGTGCTCGTGGGCCTGACATGGAACGAGACCGGCGGGGGTTTCCTCGGCGGAGGCGAGATTCCGCAGGTGCGCGAAACCGCGCCGGCGACCATGCGCGCGATGGCTGCGGCGATTGCCGCGGGTTCGGTGCGGAGTTGCCACGACCTGTCGGAAGGCGGACTCGCCGTGGCGGCGGCGGAAATGGCAATCGGCGGCGGGCTCGGTGTTCGCATCGACGCGGGCGCGATGGAGTGCGGCGAACCCATCGATCGGTTGGACGCGCGCCTATTCAGCGAAACGCCGACGCGCTTCCTGTTGGAAATCGAGGGTGAGATCGACCTGCCGGTGCCGCACGCGGTGATCGGCGAAGTGATCGAAGACAAGGTGATCGATTTCGGAGGCGCGGGAAGCGTCACGCTGGACGACGCGCGGGCGTCGTTCTTCCACTGGGAGAACCTGCTGTGAAAGTCCTGATCCTCCGCTCCGCCGGCACCAACTGCGACCGCGAGACCGCACACGCGTTCTCGCTCGTGGGAGGCACGCCGGAGTTCCTGCACATCAACGAGCTGCTCGCGAACCCGGGCGCGCTCGCGAACTACCGCGTGCTCGCGTTGCCGGGCGGCTTCTCGTACGGGGATGACCTCGCGGCGGGACGCGTGCTCGCAACCGAGATGCGCATGAAGATGCTGCCGGAACTGCAGGCCTTCGTGGCCGATGGCGGCATGGCGATCGGCATCTGCAACGGCTTCCAGGTGCTGGCGAAGACCGGCCTGTTGCCTGGGCCGGCCGAGAACGGCCAGACCATCACGCTGACGCACAACAATTCGCACCGCTACGAAGACAGTTGGGTGGATCTCGAGGTCACCAGCGACAAGTGCGCGTGGACCCGGAAGGGCGAGAGCTACTTCGTTCCGATCGCGCACGCCGAGGGCAAGCTGGTCGCCAGCGACGCGACGCTCGACGCGCTCGAAGCCAACGACCAGGTTGTCTTCAAGTACGCGGGCCGCAACCCCAATGGCTCGCATCGCGATATCGCGGGCATCTGCGACGAGACCGGGCGCGTGCTCGGCCTGATGCCGCACCCGGAGCGCCACATCGAGCCTTGGCAGCACCCCTACTGGACCGCCGCCGGCCTCGCCACCCAAGCCGACGGCCTGCGCCTGTTCGAGAACGCCCTCGCCAGCGCCCATTGAGGGATCGCCCAGCGCACAAGAATTGCGCCCCCGGTGGCGCACCAACAGGTGCATCCGGGGGCGGGCCCTAGCTCGCAACGAGGAGACGAGGGAGGCCGGCAAGGTCGGGCAGGACGGCCGCTTCGGCGAAGTGAGGGCGAGCGAGGGCGAGCACGGCGACCGCCTGGTCCTCGCCGATCTCGACGAGCAGGGTCCCGCCGTCGGCGAGATGGCTGCGTGCGGCGGGAATCAGGCGCCTCAGGATGTCGAGGCCGTCTGCGCCGGCGTAGAGCGCCTGGTGCGGCTCGTGAAGGTCCACTTCGGGGAGCGCGGCGCCCGGCGCGACATACGGCGGGTTACTCACGATCAGGTCGAAGCGCTCATTCTCGGCAATCGGCTCCAGCAGGTCCCCCTCGCGGAACTCGACGCGCTCCGAAACCCCGGCGCCCATCGCGTTGCGCCCCGCGACGGCGAGCGCAGCCGGACTGATGTCGGTCGCGACCACGGCGGCCGCCGGCAAGCGCACCGCACACGCCACCGCGATGCAGCCGCTCCCCGTCCCCACATCGAGAATACGCGCGGGTTTCAGGGTGCGCGCCCGGTCGACGATCAGTTCCGTCTCCGGTCGCGGAATGAGAACCTCGGGCGTCACCTCGAACGCGATCCCGTAGAACTCCTTGGCGCGCGTGATGTACGCGGACGGTTCGCCGCGCGCGCGACGCTTCAGAAGTTCGCGGAAGGAGTCCACCTCCGCATCCTGGAGCGGCTTGTCGGCATCGACATACAGCCGCAGGCGCTCCGTCTGCAGGACGTGCGCCAACAAGAGCTCCGCCTCCAGTCGAGCCGAGTCGAAACCCTTGTCGGCCAACCAGGAGGCGGAGCGTTGAATCAGTTCGCGGACGATCACCGACGGCGTCGGCCACCGCGCGCTGCGGACGGAGCCGGCGTCGGCTCCTTCTTCTTGCCGCCAAAGATGCCCTTGAGGAACACCCACGCGATCAGAAGGCCGCCAAACACGGTGAGCAGCGGGCCGGGCGCGTACTGGCCCAGCATGAACTTATAGGGCGTCTGCCACGTCTGCGGCATCGCGTCGAGCGCCTCGCTCGGAAACTCGAGAGTCGCATCGCTCGTGAAGCGGTCCGGAATCTGGGGCGCCGCGTCATTCTCGGGCATGCGGTAGGCCGCCACCTCATCCGAGGTGAGGAAGGCCGGATGCTCGTAGGTCGCCTTCATCGCGGGGAAACCGAAGTACAGCGCGAAGAAGCACACGCTCAGCGTGGCCATCATGCCGCGCAGGCGTCCCTGAACGATGTTCAGGATGCTGACGATCGTCGCGTAGCCGCCCAGCGCCAGCAGGAACGCGCCGGAGAGCATCTCCGGACCCTCGATCTCCATGCCGAACACATGCTCGCGCTCCCAGACCGAGATCGCGCCCACAAAGACGACGAAGTTGGCGAAGAGCAAGCTGAAGTGCTGCGGCAGGGTGCGCGGTCCCGCCTGCGGAGGCGGTGCGGGCGGCGGCGCATCGTCGCTCGCCGGGGGGGCGACTTCGATGTGAGTCGGCGCGCTATCCGCGGACTCGGCGTTCTCGCCCTCTTGCGGATCCAGGTTCGGGTCGGTCATTTGCTGTCCTCCAGGGATTCGAGATCGAGCGCCGCGAGACGCTGTGCCTTCTCTTGAGTACGGAGAGCCTCGATCAATGGTTCGAGTTTCCCCAGCATGATCGCATCCAGGCCATGCAGATTGAAGTCGAGACGGTGATCCGTCAGTCGATCCTGCGGGAAGTTGTAGGTCCGGATGCGCTCGCTGCGGTCCCCGGAGCCGATCTGGGACCGTCGGGTCTCGGCCCGGGCGGAATCCCTCTCGGAGCGCATCTTCTCGTACAGACGGGTCTTCAGGACGCGCATCGCGGACGCACGGTTCTTGTGCTGGGACTTTTCGTCCTGGCACTTCACCACGATTCCGCTGGGCAGGTGCGTGATGCGAATGGCGGATTCGGTCTTGTTCACCTTCTGTCCGCCCGGCCCGCCCGCCCGCATGGTGTCGATCTTGAGGTCGTCCGTGTTGATCTGGACCGCGACCTCATCGAGCTCGGGAAGCACCGCGACGGTGGCTGCGGAGGTGTGCACACGACCGGAAGTCTCGGTTGTGGGTACGCGCTGCACGCGGTGGCCACCGGACTCGAACTTCAGCATCCGGAACACGTCGCGCCCGGACAGCGAGAACGTGCACTCCTTGACCCCGCCGAGATCGGTATCGGCGAAATCGAGAATCTCCATTTTCAGTCGATTCAGCTCGGCGAAGCGCGTGTACATGTTGAAGAGGTCGCGCGCGAACAGGGCCGCTTCGTCGCCACCGGTGCCGGGTCGAATCTCGATGATGATGCTCTTCGCGTCATCCGCTTCGTCGGCGCCCATTTCGTCCGCTAGCGTCGCCGTGCGCTCTTCCAGCTCGGGGCGCAGGCGGGCGAGTTCCTCTTCCGCCAGCTCGGCGTACTCCGCATCCTCCAGCATCGCCTCGGACTCCGCGATCGCATCCCGCAGCCGCAGCACTTCCTGATAGGCGAGCGCACGCCGTTCGAGCTGCCCGCGCTCCTTGAGCACGTCCGCCATGCGCGCGGAGTTCGTCGCCACCTCGGGGTCACCGAGTGACGTGGTCAGCTCCTCGTACCGAGCGAGGATCTGCGGCAGACTGAGTTCTTCGTTGGAGTCGGACATGGGGCGAAGCCCCACAGCCTAGGCTCTGTCCGAACGATGGTCTAGCTGTCGTTTCCGCTACTTGCGGGCAACCGGGCGCGCGGCAGGCCGCGCGGGCGTGCGCTTGACCTGGCGCGAGCCGCTCGGCATCCGGTCAAGCTTGCGCGGCATCACCTTTTCGATCAGCGACGGATTGGCCTCGTTTTGCACCGAAGCGAATGCCACGCGGCCCGTCCACGATGGATGCCGCAGCGCCACCTCCCCGATCTGCCGCAGGGCGTCCCGGTGAGGATCGGGCGTCAGGATAGGAAGCTTCTCGCGCAAGCCACAGCGAACGCGAAGGCTCATCTGCTGCCCCTTGCGCTGCGGCGGCACGAGCTTGATCTCCAGCGGCTGATCCGGCTCCAGTAGGTGCCCGAACTCCATCTGAAGATCGCGCGCGAGGGCCTCGACCGCTTCCTTGCCGGGAATCTGCTTGAGGTAGAACGCGGAGAGAATCGCCAGGAACACACCTCCCAGCAGCAAAAACCCGGTCATCGTCGCGTACGAACGGCGCACACGAGGCTATCGGCCCGGCCGCATCACAGCTGAAGCGGCTCCGCGGCGGACCGCACCAGACCGATGCGAATCCTTTTGCCCGACGTATTCACGGCGCCGTGGGCGCGACGAACCGGATCCCATGAACAGCGGCACCCAAGCCGCGACAGGGAGGAGCTCCGATGCCCGTAAACCTCTTCTGGGTGAGCACAGGTTGTCGAAATCGAGCCGGTTGGAGCCACTTTCTTGGTGGCTGGGCGCCCCGTGCCGCTGCTGGTTGAGCGCCCCAACCCGACCGGTGCATGGGTTGGGGCGCTCAACCAGCAACACCGGCCGGCCGAAACCGCGTCGTCGCGAAAAGGTCGGGCCAGGGCTACTCGGCGAGCCCTTCGACCGTGTCGCCGACCGCGATGCCCTGCTTGGCGAACCAGCCGCCCGGCATCTCGAGCGCGTAGCGAACCGCCGTGTTCGACTCGTACGCCGGCAGATCCTGGGTGGGGATTCCCGGCTGCGGCGGCATCGACACGATCTGCTCGATGCGCCCTTTCTTGAGGTACGCAAGGTCAATCGGAATGAAGCAGTTGCGCATGTAGAAGCGTCGCTGCGCGCGGTGCGGGTAGACGAACAGCATGCCGCGGTCGGTCCCATTGAATCGCTTGCGCATCATCATGCCGATCTGGCGACCGATGTCGGTGTCGCGGCGCTCATAGCTCACCGCGATGCGATTGTCTCCACTCACCACGGTCAGGTTGCCGCGCGCGTCCGGGACGGGCACGCTACTGCGTACGGTGGCGACGAGAGCACGCTCGGCGGCGTCGGCGCGATGGTCGCGGGCGAACGGCACCTCCCCCATGGCGACCACGCAATCCGGATGGATGTGAACTCTCTGCGCGACGGCGACCACGAATTGCTTCACCGCGTTCACGACTTCGGGAGCGAACGGTTCGGCTGCCCCGCGCTCGATGGCCACCGCGATGCCGTGGCGCTCAAGCTGCTCATTGGTACCGTCGATCTGGCCGCTCGTGTGCCATCCGCGCCGGATGCGCAAGGCACCCGCGGGCAACTCCACACCGGCGCCCACGAAAACATGCATCCCCGCATTCGGAAGCGCGGGGTCGTGACGATCCATCGCCCGGATGACGATGAAGCGCCAGTTGTCCGGACCTTTGCCCGGCGTGGCGAACCCCTCGTCGAGGACGGCGGCCAACTGGCCCGTCTCGTCGTTCGGCGGAATGGAGCGGACATCATCGTCGGTGCC
>Ga0070729_10005241_pt1 | contig 13522 bp, 7 predicted proteins | sample tdDd472_FD_66725 | JGI IMG/M metagenome (GOLD analysis project Ga0070729, IMG submission 66725) | Marine sediment microbial communities from the Atlantic coast under amendment with organic carbon and nitrate - tdDd47.2 | ecosystem: Environmental > Aquatic > Marine > Coastal > Sediment | place...
CGAGGAGCTCGACCAGCTCAAGGCCAGCGCTCCCGCCGAGCCCTTCCCCCTGGCCAACACGCGCCCCGACGAGCTCGCGGCGATCCTGTTCACCAGCGGGAGCACGGGCCCCGCCAAGGGCGTGCTCTACGAGCACCGCATGTTCGACGCCCAGGTCGCGCTGCTGCGCGAGGTCTACGGGCTGGGCCCCGACGACGTGGACCTCCCGGGCTTGCCGATCTTTGCCCTCTTCTCGGCGGCCCTCGGCGCGACCACGGTCTTCCCCGACATGGACGCCTCCCGTCCTGCGACGGTCGAGCCCCAGCGCTTCGTCGAGGCCGTCCGCGACCACGGTGTGACCTATTCCTTCGGCTCCCCCACGATTTGGGGCAAGGTCGCGCGCCACTGCGTCGAGCACGAGGTCTCGCTGCCCAGCCTGCGCCAGGTGTTCATGGCCGGCTGCCCGGTGCCCACCAGCGCCCACGCCGACCTGCGCCAGGTGCTGGGTCCGCAGGGTGAGACCTACACCCCCTATGGCGCCACCGAAGCGCTGCCCATCGCCAACGCCACCGGGCGCGAACTCGAGGCGACCTTCGCGCGCACCCTGCGCGGCGAAGGGACCTGCGTCGGGCGCCCGGTCCCCGGGATCGAGCTCGAGGTGATCGCGGTCGAAGACAAGCCGCTGGAGACCTGGCGCCAGGTCAAGGTCTTGCCCCCGGGCGAAGTCGGCGAGGTCGTGGTCAGCGGACCGGTGGTGACCCACGCCTACCACGCGCGCCCCGACGCCACCGCCGCGGCCAAGGTCCGCGACGGCGAGCGGGTGTGGCACCGCATGGGCGACCTGGGCTACCTCGACGACGCGGGGCGGCTGTGGTTCTGCGGGCGCAAGAGCCAGCGGGTCGAGACCTCCGCCGGCCCGCGCTACACCGCCTGCGTCGAGGCCGTGTTCAATCAACACCCCGCCGTGCGCCGCACCGCGCTGGTGGGGATCGGGCCTCGCGGCGACGCGCGGCCGGTGCTCGTGGTCGAGGCCCACGACGGCGTGCCCATGGGGGCCGCCGCCGACGCGCTGACCAAGGAGATCCTGGCCCTCGGCGAGGGCGTCCCGGCCACCGACGGGGTGCGCGAGGTGCTGTTCCACCCCAGCTTTCCGGTGGACGTGCGCCACAACGCCAAGATCCGCCGGGAGGTGCTCGCGGTGTGGGCCGCGGGAAGGAAGGCCTGGCGTGGCTGAGCGCGCGTTGGTCACCGGCGGCGGCGGGTTCCTCGGCGGCGAGGTCGTGCGCCAGCTGCTCGAGCGGGGCGACACCGTGCGCGTGCTGGGTCGCCGCCCGTATCCCCAGCTCGAGGAGCTGGGCGCCGAGTGCGTGCGGGGTGACGTGGGCGACCGCGAGGCCGTGGCCCAGGCCTGCGCCGGCATGGACGTCGTGCACCACGTGGCCGCCCTCGCCAGCCCCTGGGGCCAGGGGGCCGTGTTCGAGCGGACCAACGTCGAGGGCACGGAGAACGTGGTCGCCGGCTGCCGCAAGGCCGGGATCCAGCGCCTGGTGTTCACCAGCAGCCCCTCGGTGATCTCACCCCCGGATTTTCACCACCACGAGGGGGTCGACGAGAGCGTGCCCTACCCCCCGCGCTACCTCGCTCACTACCCGCGCACCAAGGCTCAGGCCGAGCGGATCGTGCTCGCGGCCAACGGGGAGGCGCTGCGCACCTGCGCCCTGCGCCCGCACCTGATCTACGGCGTCGGCGACCCGCACCTGATCCCGCGCCTGGTGTCCCGGGCGCAGAAGGGGAAGCTGCGGATCGTGGGTGACGGCGAGGTGACCGTCGACTTCACCCGGGTCGAGAACGCGGCCGCCGCTCAGCTCCTGGCCGCCGACGCCCTGCGCGACGGCGACCAGGCCGCCGGCCGGGCCTACTTCATCACCAACGGCGAGCCCACCAAGCTCTGGGACTGGATCCACGAATTCGTCGCGGCCGTGGGCCTCCCCCCGGTGACCAAGCGGATCAGCTTCCGCGCTGCGTTCCGTCTGGGCGGCGCGCTGGAGTTCGCCTGGAAGACCTTCCGCCTGGGCGGCGAGCCGCCCATGACCCGCTTCGCCGCGGTGCAGCTGGCCACCAGCCACTGGTTCGACATCAGCGCGGCGCGTCGTGACCTGGGCTACGCCCCCGAGCGCTACCCGCTGGCCGAAGCCACCGAGCGCGTGATCGCCCACTACGCCGCCAAGCTGAACCCGGAGGGGAAGCCCGGCGTCACCACCTGAGCGACTACGAGGCAGCCACCGGCTTGCCCACGGTGACCACTCGGGGGATCGCGAACTGGCGGTGGCCGGCGACGCCAGAGTGGAAGCCGTAGCCGCTCTCCTTGGCGCCCACCCAGGGGCTGCCTTCGGCCCCGCCACAGCCGCGGTTGATCCCGACCATGCCGGCCTCGATCTGACGGCCCACGAACTCCGCGTGCTCCGGGTCGCCGAAGACCGCGGCGCCCAGGCCGAAGGGGGTGTCGTTGGCCAGGTGGATCGCCTCGGCGTCGTCGGCGAAGCGGCCCACGCACACCACCGGGCCGAAGGTCTCGTCGCGCATGATCGAGGCGTGGGGAGGGACGTCGGCGAGCACCGTCGGCTGCACGTAGTTTCCGTCGAGGGGCTGGCCGCCGGCGACGACCCGCGCCCCCGCGCTCACCGCGGCGTCGACCTGGGCGACGACGTGCGCCTTCTGACGAGCGTTGACCATCGGCCCCACGCTGACGCCGGCTTCCGTCCCCGGGCCGACCTGGAGCGCCTGGACCTTCTCGGCGAGGGCCGACTCGAAGGCGGGGGCGATCGCCTCGTGAACGAAGATCCGCTCGGTGCTCACGCACACCTGACCCGCGTTCTTGAACCCGTTGCGCGCGGCGAAGCCCGCCGCCTGCTCCACGTCGGCGTCCTCGAGCACCACCAGCGGGTCCTTCCCGCCCAGCTCGAGGATCACGCGCTTGAGCCCGGCGCTGGCCTCGCGCAGGATCGCCTTGCCGGTCTCGCGCGAGCCGGTGAACGCGATCAGGTTCACGTCGGCGGCCACCAGCGCCTTGCCCGTCTGATCCGCGCCTTGCACCACCTGCAGCACGCCCGGCGGGAGCGCCTTGCCCAGCGCCTCGGCGTAGGCCGCGGCGATCAGCGGGCTCTCCTCCGACGGCTTGAGGACCACGGGGTTCCCAGCCATCAGCGCCGGGACGACCATGCTGTGGGGCATCAACAGGGGGAAGTTCCAGGGGGTGATCACCGCGCACACACCGTGCGGCTCGTAGTGCACCTCCGAGCGCACCCGCTCGTTCTCCAGCGTCTCGGGGGCTAGCGCCGCCTCGAGCTCGTCGAGGGTCCCCGGCAGGCTGCTCGCCGCGTAGGCGATCTCACCGCGGGCGTCGCTCAGGGGCTTGCCCATTTCGGCGGTCAGGAGCGCGCTCAACTCGTCGAGCTGGTCCTGGAGCACCTGCTGCGCCGGCGCGAGATACTCGCGGCGGGCCGCCGCGCTCAAGGCGCGCCAGGCCGGCAGCGCCTCGCGGGCGCGCGCCACCGCGGCCCTCACCGCTGCGGCGTCGGCAACCGGGACCTCGCCCACCAGCTCTCCGGTCGCGGGGTTGATCGACTTCAACATCTCGCCCATGGAGCACCTCCCGGGCGCAGATCCTATCTCGCCCGTAGTTCGCACGCTCGCCCCGCGCGCGCGCCGGGCCACGCCGGGCTAGGATCGGTGCAGGAGGACGCCATGGAAGCTGGAGTTGCGCCCGCTCCTCAGCAGAAGAAGAGCGGTGCGTTGTGGATCGTGCTCGGCTGCGGCTGCGCGGCGTTCCTCGCCCTGGTCGCGTTCGTAGGTCTGCTGGTCGGCGGCGTGTTCTGGGCCACCGAGGCGCCGTTCCAGGCGGCCCACGACCACGTGAACCAGGTCCAGGCCGGAGACACGGCGGGGGCCCACGCCGAGCTGGCCGCTACGCTCCAGGCCGAACTCGACGAGGCACAGTTCGCGGCCTTCACCCGCGAGTGGTCCGTGCTCTACGGCAACGGCTCCGAGTGGACGGTCAGCAGCCGCAACATCAACAACGACCAGGCGACGATCGCCGGGACCTCCGTGGGGAAGGACGGCGCCGAGGCGGCGGTCACGATCCACTTGATCTGGGAGCGCGACGCCTGGCGGGTGCAGGGGATCCAGATCACCCCCCGCTGAGCCCGCCCGCGCTCGCGCGGGTCTCTGGCTGGGGTAGGCTTGCCCCTGACTGGAGGGGCCGTGAGCGAGTTCGACTACGACGTGGTGGTGATCGGCTGTGGCACCGCGGGCAGCCGCGCGGCGCGGGTCGCGGGGCAGGCCGGGGCGCGGGTGTTGGCGGTCGACTCCGCCGAGGAGCTCGGTGGGCTCTGCATTCTCCGCGGCTGCATGCCGACCAAGACCCTGCTCGAGACGGCCCACCGCCTGCACGAGATCCGTGACGCCGAGCGCTTCGGGATCGTGGCCGCGCCGCCGAGCCTCGACTTCGCCGCGCACATGGCGCGCATGCGGGCCCTGGTCAAGCGCTTCCAGCGAGCCAAGGTCGGCGGCGTCGAGCGGGCGCCGCACCAGCTCCGCCGTGGCGCGGCGCGCTTCGTCGACTCGCACACCGTCGAGATCGACGGCGACCCCGTGCGCGCGAAGGCGTTCGTGATCGCCAGCGGCTCGGTGGTCCGGCCGCTGCCGATCCCAGTTGCCGAGGGCGCGCCGGTGGTCGACAGCGACGGCATGTTCTTGCTCGAGGAGCCGCCGGAGACGGCGGTGGTGCTCGGCGCCGGCGCCGTGGGTCTGGAGTTCGCCCAGTGGCTGGCTCGGATCGGCTCCCGGGTGACCCTCCTCAACCGCTCGCCGATCCTCAGCCGGGTCGACTCCGACCTGGGCAAAGAGCTGCACGCTGCGCTGGCCGAGGAAATGGAGCTGTGCGTCCCCGCGCACCTGGAGACCATCGACGTCGCCGACGGCAAGGCCGTGGTGCACGCCACCCACGCTGGCCAGGCGTGCAGCTTCACCGCGGACCTGGTGTTGAACGCGCTGGGGCGCGTGCCCAACTATGAGGACCTTGGGCTGCAGGAGCTGGGGGCGCACCCCGAGCTGCCGGTCGCTGCGACCCAGGCCTCCTCACTGGCCCATGTGTTCGTCGCCGGCGACGCGACCGGGCGGCGCATGATCCTGCACGAGGCGAACATCGAGGGTGAGGTCGCGGGGCGCAACGCGGCCCGCGCGGCCGGCGTCCTCGACGGCGACCTCGAGGTCTACGACCCCACGATCCCTCCGGTCGACGTGATCTTCAGCGATCCGCCCTTCGCGAGCGTGGGGCATTCGCAGCAGACGTGCGAGCGCGAGGGGATCCCGCACCGCACCGCGATCAAGCGCTTCCCCGAGCAGGGGCGCGGGATCGTCATGGGCGCCCAGCACGGCGCGCTGAAGCTGATCGCCGAGCCGGACGGGGGCAAGGTCCTCGGCTGTCAGATCGTGGGGCCTCGCGCGGACGACCTGATCCACCTCCCCGCCACGGTCATGAGCCTCGGCGCCAGCGTGCGGGACATGCACCGGGTCCCCTGGTACCACCCGACCCTGGCGGAGGCGTTCATCGAGGTCACCCGGGAGCTCGGTTAGGCTGGCTCGCGCTGCGGCGTTCGGCCACCCTGGGGACGTGGAGCACATCGGTCCGTATCGACTCGTCGACCAGCTCGGCCGCGGTGGGACGGCCGTGGTCTTCCGCGGCGTCAACTCGCGGGGCGAGGTGTGCGCGATCAAGGTCCTGCACAAGCAGACCCGGGTCGCCAGGGAACGCTTCTTGCGCGAGGCCGGGGTCCTGGCCGACCTCTCGCATCCCGCGATCGTGCCCCTCCGTTCGGCGGGAGAGGACCAGGGCAGGCTCTACCTGGCCATGCCCTTCTACCAGGGGCGCAGCCTCACGGACCGCGTCCAGGCGGACGGGCCGCTGCCGGCCGCCGAGGCCTTGAGCATCGCCACCGTCCTCGCCGACGGCCTGGCCTACGCGCACGCTCACGGCATCCTGCACCGCGACGTGAAGCCCGACAACGTGCTCCTCGACCTCCACGGCCAGGCGCGCTTGACCGACTTCGGGCTCGCCCGGCGCACCGACAGCGACGAGGAGCGCCTCTCCAAGACCGGCGCCCTGATGGGCACCCCCGGGTTCTGGGCCCCGGAGCAGGCGGGGTCGGGGGCGACCATTGGACCGCGGACCGACGTCTACGGGTTGGGGGCGACGCTCTACTACATGCTGACTGGGGCGCCGCCCATCGGCGGGGCGACCCTGGTGGACATCATGCGCCGTGTCCTCGACGAACCCGTCGTGCCGCCCCGCAAGCTGGTGCCCGGGGTCGACCGCGAGCTCGACCGCCTCGTCCTCAGGTGCTTGGCCAAGCACCCGCGGGATCGCTTCGCCAGCGCTCACGACCTGCGGGAGGCGCTGGGCGCCCTCGGCGAGGGGGGGGGAGACCGCAGCCCCCGACGGGCTGGCCGCTGGCTGGTCCCGGTGCTGAGCGCGGGCCTGGGGGCGGGGGTGATCCTGGGGGTCGCCGCCCTGCTGGGCGGGCGGACGCCGCCCGCGGGCCCTCCGGCCACGGAGGAGGACGACGCGCTGAGCGCAGCCCTCGCCGCGGCGGAGCACTCCCTCGAGCTGGGCGACCCGACGCAGGCCCTGCGAGAGCTCGACGCCGTGTTGGCGCCCAGCTCGGCGCGGGCCTGGAGCCTGCGCGCCGACGCGCTGTTCGCCCTCAGCGACTTCGCGGCGGCGGAGGCCGCCTGCGAGGCGGCGCTCGAGATCGACCCCTCCGTGGCCAACCTGCATCTGCAGCGCGCCCAGATCCAGCTCGAGCGGGGGACCTACGACCGCGCGCTGCACTCGCTCTCGGAGGCGATCGCCTGCGGGGCAGGCGCCCGCGCCGAGCTGCTGCGCTCGCGGGTGCGGCTGATCTCGGGCGACCGCGAGGGGGCCCTGCTCGACCTCCAGCGGCTCACGACCCACGCGCCCGAGCTGCGCGTCGGCTGGGAGCGGTGGCTCGAGCTGTGCGAGGACGACGGCGACGCTCGGCTCGACGTCCTCGCCCGCGCTCTGCGCTGCCTGCCCGACGACGCCGACTTCCTCCGCGAGCGTGCGCAGCTGCGGCTCGGGCGCGACGAGTTCGCGGAGGCGCTGAGCGATCTCGAGCACCTGATCCTCGGCCCCCAGGCGTGCCCAACCTCGGCCGACTACGCCCTGCTGAGCGCCGTGCGTCGAGAGCTCGACGACCTGCAGGGGTCGCTGGACGCAGCCCAGGCGGCGGTCTGCTTCGCCCCTGGCTCTGGGGCCGCCTGGAGCGAGCTGGGGGCCACCCTCTACGCCCTCGAGCGCCTGGACCAGGCACGCCACGCGCTGACCCACGCCCACGCCCTCGACCCCGGCGACCTGCGCACGCGGACGCGCCTCGCGCAGTGCGCGTTGGTGCAAGGGGACTACGAGTGGTGCCTGCGGGTGATCGAGTCCGCCCTCGCGGTCAAGGACCCCGGGTTCAGCGGGCCCTACGTGCTCGTGGGGCAGGCGTGCATGAAGCTCGAGCGCTGGGACGAGGCCGAGCGCGCGCTGACTCAGGCGCTGCGCTACGAGGTCCCCTTGCGCAGCATGCTCCTCGGCCAGCGTGGGATCGCGCGCTCGCACCTCCAGCGCGACGCCGGGGCCCTCGTCGACCTGCAGGAGGCGGTGCTGCACGGTGAAGGCCGGGAGGATCCAGCGCTGTGGGGCTTCCTCGCGGCCTCCTACGCCAACACGGGCAACCACGAACAGGCACTCAGCGCGCTGCAGCGCGCGGTCGAGCTCGGCTACGACGACGACGTGAACACGCGGGAGAACTTCGCGCGCCTCTACCTCGCGCTGGAGCGCTGGGAGCAGGCCAGCGTGGAGCTGGCGGCGGTCGCCGAGGCGCGGCCCGACGACCCAGTGGTGCACCACGAGCTGGCGCGGACCCTCGCCCGACTCGGCGATTGGGAGGGCGCGCTCCTCGCTGCCCAGCGCGCCTGGGACTTGAGCGCGAGCCCCAGCTCGGCGCGAGAGCTCGCGCGCTGCCTGTTCGAGCTCGACCGACCCGAGGCCTGGAAGCAGCTGCTGGACGAGGCGATCGCCAAGCACCCCGAAGACAAGCGCCTGCGGCTGATGCAGATCGAGTTCCTCGCGCGCAGCGGGCAGGAGGAGCGGGCCAGCCCCATGCTCGACGCCTACCTGGAGCGCTTCCCCGACGACGCCAGGGTGCTCGCCAACCGCGGGTCGTGGCGCTACCGCAGCGGCGACTACGCGGGCGCGCTCCGCGACCTCGAGCGCTCGATCGAGCTCGAGCCGAGGGACCCCTTCGCGCGCTTCAACCGTGGCCTGGCGTGGATCCAGCAGGACCACCTGGTCGAGGGATTGGGCGACATGGTGTGGGTTCTGGGGGTCGACCCTGGGGCCCACGACGCCTGGGACGCCGTGGGCCAGGTGCTGGTCTACCTCGGCCGGCGTCACGAGGCCGCCGCGCTCTACGAGTCGCACCTGCAGGCGAACGCCGACACGCCCGCCGGCGAACACACCCGTGGGCTGCTCGAGGCGCTGCGCGCCGAGGGCGGGCTGTGGCCCATGGTGTGGCGCTAGGTCGTGCAGATCGGCCCGTATCGGATCCGGGAGGAGCTCGGGCGCGGGGGGAACGCCGTCGTGTTCCGCGCGCGCGGGCCGCGCGGGGAGGACTGCGCGATCAAGGTCTTGCACCGCCAGGATCGCGTCGCCCGCCAACGCTTCCTGCGCGAGGCGCAGGTGCTGGCGGAGCTCTCGCACCCCGCGATCGTGCCCCTGCGTTCGGTGGGCGAGCACGAGGGCTCGCTCTACCTGGCCATGCCCTACTACCGTGGGCACAGCCTCGCCGACCGGATCGCCGAGGAAGGACCCTTGGCTCCGGGGGAGGCCGTCGAGCTCGCTCAGTCCCTGGCCGACGGCCTCGCCTACGCGCACGCCCACGGCGTGCTGCACCGCGACCTCAAGCCCGACAACGTGCTCCTCGACCGCGCGGGCAACGCCCGGCTGACCGACTTCGGCCTCGCGCGCCGCACCGACCCCCAGGAGACGCGGCTCTCGAAGAGCGGCGCGTTCCTGGGGACCCCCGGGTTCTGGGCCCCGGAGCAGGCGGGCGGCCCCCACGAGATCGGGCCCGAGACCGACGTCTACGGGCTGGGGGCGACCCTCTACTGCATGCTCAGCGGGCGCCCCCCCCTCAGCGGCGCGAACCTGGTGGAGATCATGCAGGCGGTCAACGAGCGCGCGCCCGAGCCGCCCAGTCAGCACGCGCCCGGCGTCGACAGCGCGCTGGACTTGCTCTGTCTGCGCTGCCTGGCGAAGCGACCGGCCGACCGCTTCCCCTCGGCCCGCGCGCTACAGGACGCGCTCGCCGACTACGCGCGCAGCGCGGCGGCGCCCTCGTCGCGCGGGGCGGCGGGCTGGTGGGTGCTCGTGGTCGCGCTGCTCCTCTCCGGGGGGCTGACCCTGTGGTGGGGGTGGCCGGGGGACGTGCCCCCGCCGCACGCAGCACCCGCGGACCCGCCCGACGCCGACCCGGATCTGCGGGGCGTGATCGCGCTCCTCGACCGCGGAGCGGCGCTGGAGGCGCTGCGAGCCCTCGACGCCCTCGAACCGTTGCGATCGAAGCATGGGCTGCGCCTGCGCGCCGACGCACTGATCGCCCTCGGTGACTTCGACGCGGCCTACGCGGCCTCCGACGCCTTGCTCGAAGCCTACCCCGAGTTCTCGGCGGGCTACGTGCAGCGCGCGCGGATCGACGTGGCGAACCGGGACCTCGACGCCGCGCTGAGGCATATCGAGGTGGCGCTGGACGTCGAGCAGGACGAGCGGGACGACGTCGAGCTGATGCGCGCCGAGCTCCTCGCCACTCGCGACGGGCGCGAACGCGCCGAGGGCGCGTTCCGAGCGCTCTGCGAGCGCTCCCCCGGGTTCCGCCCGGCGTGGACGAGCCTGTTGTGGTGCGTGGGCCAGGACGCGGAGCGTCGGCTCGAGGTCCTGGACGGCGCCCTGCGCGCGTTCCCCGAAGACGCGGAGCTCCTTCGCATGCGAGGCCACGCCCATGGCTACCTGCGGCGCTTCGAGGAGGCCCAGCGCGACCTCGAGCAGCTGCGCGCGCTGGGGGTCGCTACCGTCGAGGACCTGACCTCCCTCGCGATCGCCTGCAGCTCTGGCCACGACGGGCAGGCGGCGCTGGAGGTCGCGCGGCTCGCGGTTGGCACGGACCCCTCCCACGCCCCGGCCTGGCGCGAGCTGGGGGCTGCCCTCAACCTAGCGGGGCGCTTCAGCGAGGCGCGCCACGTGCTGGCCCACGCCCTGGCCACCGATCCGCGCGACCTGCGGACCTACGCCGCGTTGGCCGAGGCGTGCAACGCCCAGGACGACTTCCGCTGGAGCGTGCGGCTGATCGACTTCGCCCTCAGCCAGCACGACCCGCGGCGCTCGGGGCTCTACTACCTGCTCGGTCGCGGGCTGCTGAAGCTGGGTCAGTTCGAGCCCGCCGAGAAGGTCCTGACGCGCGCGCTGGCGACCAACCCGTCGAACCCCGCCGAGCTCCGTGGCCTGCGGGGGACGGCGCGCCTGGGGCTGAACAAGGACCGCGGTGCGTGCGACGACCTCCAGGCGGCCCTGGCGGCCGGCGAAGCGGAGGCGCTGCTCTGGTACAACCTCGCCGCCGCGCAGCTGAACCTGCACGAAGACGAGGCCGCGCTGGCGAGCCTCGCGCGCTACCGCGAGCGGGTCGAGGACTGCGAGCAGGACGTCCAATTCCTCACGCTCGAGCGGATCGCGCTCGCGGGGCTCCGCCGACTGGACGAGGCGCTGGAGGTTCAGCGCCGGCTCTGCGCCCTGGCTCCGGAGGACCCCAAGGCCCACTTCGACCTCGCGGAGCTCTGCCTGGACCTGGGCGAGCTCGAGCCGGCGCTGGCTGCCGCCGAGCGTGCCGTGGAGCTCGCCCCGCAGAGCGTCGAGATCGCCTGCCTGCTGGCCGACGTACAGGCCAAGCGCGGTGAGCTCGTCGCCTGCACCGAGATCCTCAGCGAGCAGATCCGCCTGCACCCGAGCATGCACCAGCTGCGGCGGCTGCTCGCCGACCGCTTCTACCAGGCCCAGCATTACGCGCTGGCCGAGACGATCTTCGACGGCTACCTCGAGCGCGTGCCGGAGGACGCCGAGGCCTACGGCCGGCGAGCGGCGTGCCGGGCGGAGCAAGACGACCTCGCCGGCGCCCTCGAGGACCTGGACCGCGCGCTCGAGCTCGACCCCCACGAGCTGACCTCGCTGGTCAACCGCGGCCAGCTGCGCCTGCACCAGGGGCGCCCGGTCGAGGCCCTCGCCGACCTGGGGGTGTTCGTCTCGCGCGCGCCTCGCGACATCAAGGGGCAGCTGCTCTTCGCTCAGGCGCTAGACTGGCTGGGCCGCACCGCCGAGGCCCGCGCGCGCCTGATCACCTGCCTCCAGGCCGATCCCGAGCACCCGCTGGCCGAGGGCTTGCGTGCACGAATCGCCGACTACACCCGCTAGAGCGACATGACCCTTCCCCAGATCCAGCCCATGCCCGACGACCCCTACGCCGTGATCGTGGTCGGCGCGGGGCACGCCGGGACCGAGGCCGCGCTGGCCGCGGCCCGCATGGGCCAGCGGACCCTGCTCCTGACCGCCAACCTGGACACCATCGGGAAAATGTCCTGCAACCCCTCGGTGGGTGGACAGGCCAAGGGCCAGATCGCGCGCGAGGTCGACGCCCTCGGCGGCGCCATGGGTCGCGCCATCGACGCCTGCGGGATCCACTTCCGCCTGCTGAACACGAGCAAGGGGCCGGCGGTCCAGGCGCCCCGCGCCCAGGCGGACAAGTGGCGCTACGCCCAGTGGCTCAAGCGCTACGTCGAGGAGCAGGAGCAGCTCGTCGTGCGCCAGGAGCTGGTCTCGGACGTGTGGGTCCAGGACGACGCCGTGGCCGGGGTGGTGGTCGGCGGGGGGCGCGCTTACCGCGCCCAGACCGTGGTCCTGACCACGGGGACCTTCCTCCAGGGGGTGCTGCACCTGGGGCGCGAGCAAGCCAGCGGCGGGCGCATGGGCGAGCCGCCCTCGGGGCTCTTGCGCGCGCTGTTCGCCGCCGGGATCACCACCGGGCGCATGAAGACCGGGACGCCGCCGCGGGTCAACGGGCGCAGCCTCGACACCGCCGCCATGGACGAGCAGCCGGGGGACCCCGAGCCCGTGTTGTTCTCGTTCATGAATCAGGGGGCGCCGCCCCTGCCCCAGGTCCACTGCTGGATCACGCGCACCACCGAGGCCACCCAGCGGATCATCGAGACCAACCTCGACCGCTCGCCGCTCTACTCGGGGGTGATCGACGCGATCGGGCCGCGCTACTGCCCCTCGATCGAAGACAAGGTGGTCAAGTTCCCCAGCAAGCGCTCGCACAACGTGTTCGTCGAGCCCGAAGGCCTCGACACACACGAGGTCTACGTCAACGGGATCTCGACCAGCATGCCCGCCGACGTCCAGGACCAGATCGTGCGCTCGATCCCGGGCTTCGAGCGCGCCCAGATCCTGCGCTACGGCTACGCGGTGGAGTACGACTTCTTCCCCCCGCACCAGCTGCAGGCGAGCCTGGAGACCAAGGCGGTGAGCGGCCTGTTCTTCGCCGGGCAGATCAACGGGACCACGGGCTACGAGGAGGCGGCGGGTCAGGGCGTGATCGCCGGGATCAACGCCGCGCTCAAGGCCCAGGGTCAGCCGCCCATGGTCCTCGGCCGCGACCAGGCCTACACCGGGGTCCTGATCGACGACCTCGTGACCCAGGGCACCTCGGAGCCCTACCGCATGTTCAGCTCGCGCGCCGAGTACCGCCTGCTGCTGCGCCACGACAACGCCGACCAGCGGCTGACGCCCCTCGCGCGTCAGGTGGGCGCGATCGACGACGAGCGCTGGGCCGCGTTCGAGGCCAAGCGCGAGCGGCTCGACGCTGGGCGCAAGGCGTTCGCCGGTCGCCCCAACCACCTCAAGGCCATGCGCAGCCCCGGCGCCAAGCTGGCCGAGGTCGCCCGCGAGATCCCCGGCGTGCTCGAGCTGCCCCTCGAGGTCCAGCGCCTGCTCGAGGTCGAGCTGCGCTACGCGGGGTACATCGAGCGCCAGGCCGCCCAGGTCGAGCGCCACAAGGAGCTCGAGCAGACCGCGCTCCCCGCGCGGCTCGACTACGCCGCGATCGCCGAGCTGCGCCTCGAGGCCCGCGAGAAGCTGACCGCCGTCCGGCCCCGCTCCCTGGGCCAGGCGAGCCGGATCTCCGGGGTCAGCCCCGCCGACGTCTCGGTGCTCCTGATCCACCTCCGCCGGATCGGCGGGCTGTAAAGCGCCAGCCCTTTCCGCTAGCGACCCCTGGACCGCTGTGGGACCCTGTGCGCCTTCCGCGGAGGACAAGCACAGTGGTAGAGATTCGCCCGTTCCGGGCTTTGCGCCCGACCCCCGAGAACGCCGCCCAGG
>Ga0070729_10005242_pt1 | contig 13521 bp, 10 predicted proteins | sample tdDd472_FD_66725 | JGI IMG/M metagenome (GOLD analysis project Ga0070729, IMG submission 66725) | Marine sediment microbial communities from the Atlantic coast under amendment with organic carbon and nitrate - tdDd47.2 | ecosystem: Environmental > Aquatic > Marine > Coastal > Sediment | place...
GGAACTGTAATTAAAAGCAAAAAAGTGACCATTTCTTTTAATTTTTACTCTGTCTGTGTAGTATCTCTTTTGTAATTGGTAGGAAAGATTCTTATTAAAACTGGGATTTGTGAATATAAGAGATTAATTTGTGAGGTCCTCTGGTGTCTAAAAAAGCATATTTACCTGTAAAACAGAAACAGGTGTCGACTCTTATTTTCGAGCAATTGAGGGATAATATTTTTCGTGGTCAGTTGAGTCCTGGTGAACAGCTGCTACCTGAACGCGAGCTGGCTAATACTATGCAGGTCAGCAGGACTTCGGTAAGAAATGCTATTACTCAACTTATCACTATGGGGTACCTGGAGACTCGTCAGGGTAAAGGCACATTTGTCGTAGATAGGAGGGAAACAGTTGCTAATAATCCTTTTGCCAATATCATTTCCCCGGGTCGTTCTTCTGTTGATGAACTGCTTGAGTACCGGATAGGTCTAGGAACTCATGGAGTAACGCTGGCAGCAGAAAGAGCTACAGAAAGCGATATTAAGTTTTTGGAAAGTGTCATGGAAAAGTCGGGCAAGATTGGTGCGAGTGTCCAGGAAGAGACCGAGGCCGATATTGCTTTTCATATGGGTATTGCCTATGCAACGCATAACATGGTGTATGTTGATCTGACCAGGCAGTTTTATGAGTATATGTTCTACAGATTAAAGGAATTGCACTCAATTATGTACGATATTAAAGCTAATCTTGACCAGATTGAACAGCAACATGCTGCAATTTTAGCCGGAATTAAGTCCCATGACCCAGATGCTGCCCGGGCAAGTATACTGTACCACATTGAGTTTTTACGTGATGTTCTTCGTGAGCAAAATACGGTGTAGGAAATCGACCTTTGGTTGTGGCAGCTTCAAGTTAATAAAGAGCACTTTAATTAGATAGAAAATGAAAAGGGGATGGTGAGATGTGTCCCATCCCCGAGAAGTTATACAAATATTTTTTTCCTTAGTGGTTGAAATAGAGTTTTTCGAACTCCTGTGCGGCAGTCCGCAGTTTTTCAACGTTGGCCAGATCTATAGTTTGTTTACACTTCATGCTGAAAATCAGCATCTTGTGGAGAGCGGTAATCTTCTTATCATAATCTTTAGCGTCGAGTTTTATCCTCTGGGTCATAAAATATTGGGTGACAATCTCCTGAAGAAGCTCCGCATGCTTTTCCTTATTTGTAACCCATCTAACCAGCTGATTGGCTTCGTTGGTTTTTTCCAGCTCGGAGATTTTTTGCATGGATTTCTCGATTGTCGTGGCATGTTCAAAAATCATCTTCATTCGTGCCGAATCGTCGTAGATACCGCAGGGGATTTCACAGTGAGCTAACGCGCTGCCAGTAAAAAAAGCTAAAGATGAGAGCATGACGAGTAATGTAAGCAGTCTTCTTTTCATTAGATGTCCCCTTTGTGTTGTTGTTTTTCTGGAGCCGAGGCAAGACAGTATGCCTGGCCGGTGTCTTTTGGGTCAATATATGCAGCTGATATAGTTTGTCAATGGAGTCAGTGACTCACCAACAGATGGTGCTGGCCAGAGTGGAGGTGGCTACAGGGAACGTAGGTGAAAGAGTATAAAATAGTTAATCAAGAATATGGCTCAGACAGCCTTAATGACGACTAAGGTGATATCATCTTCCTGGGCAAGCTCTCCTCTGAAATTATCCACTTCTTCAACTATAGTTTTCTGAATGATTTGGGCTGAGTCTTGGGCGTGATTCAGAATAATCTTCTCTAGCCGTTTGTGACCGAAAGTTTCCTGGTCTTTGTTTCGGGTCTCATTGATGCCATCGGTTCCAATAAGAATGATATCTCCAGTATGGCAGGCAGATGCCGTGCTGTCCACAAAATCGTAGCTATCATCCACCCCGAGTACAAGGCCGGTCCCGTCGAGATGGGAAAAGTCCTGAGACTGTGCGTGGTAGACTAAAGCTGGGTCGTGTCCAGCCCGAACCCATTTAAGACTTTTTGTTCGGGAATTGACTTCTAAAAAAAACATGGTGGTAAATCGGCCACTTTTTGAGCAGTCCCGGGTTATATGATTGTTGATGTCTTTTAAAAGCTGGGCTGGGCTTTGGTATTTGTCGATAGCTGAGGTGAGAAAGGCACGTACTGAGGTCATGAGCATGGCTGCTCCAATGCCGTGGCCACAGGCGTCTGCGACTACAACACCGAGTTTATCTTCAGGGAGAAGAAAATAGTCATAGTAATCACCGCCGGTCTCGTCACAGTAGATGGATGTGCCGCTGATATCAAATTTTTCAAGATAGGGGCTGCGGTCGGGAAGAAGGTTTTGCTGAACTTCTTCGGCCATTTTGAGAGAATTAATCAATTTAAAACGATGCCGCAGCCCATCGATCATATGATTGGTATGTTCGGCGATAATGCCGAATTCATCTAAGGTGGCAACTGGTACTTTTGATGAAAGATCTCCGTTTCTAACCTGTTCCAGAACTTTTGTCTCATTGTCAAAAAGGAGTCTCAGGTTTCGGGAATAGGAGAAGATGAGGTTAACAATCAGGACCAGGAGGATGGCCATAATGAAAAAAACCTCATAGATAACAGAGATCTGAGCTGCATAAATCGATTGCTCGTTTTGGGGTGTACGGACTAACCATACTATATCTCTGTTAAAAACCAGAATAAGTACGACGGATACCAAAAACGATGTTGTTACTGCAACAAAGGTGAATTTACGGGTAATAGGAAAAAGGCGTTTGGGTAGGGATGAGTTGGCACTTTTTGTTTTGGCCTGAATTATTATCTCTCTCTCCTGGGCAAGAGAGGAGTCGAGTCCGATAAAAAAGCCGGCAATAATGCATCCGATAATTAGTGATGCGAGGCTGAGCCACGGAATTCCAAACACTATTTTATTGTAGCCGCTGATAAGAACTCCTGCCGTAAGGCAGAGGCCGAAATCAAGAATAAAGACCTTTTTCGGCTGGGCCATGTCAGGAGCAGCACTGACTAGGGTTTTGTACAAAAAAGGTCTGGCCAGCAGCACTGACAGGAATCCAATCGATATTATTATCCCCAGGTTCACGGGGGATAGCGAGGCTAAAAAAGGTCAGACCTGTCCGCCATAGAAAGTCAGTGCCACGATCGTAAAGGTATACTGAACAATAATTCTCATGCGAACACTTTTACTCCGAAAGAAATTTAACAGCTTTAAAATTCTTGCACTTATATCCGATTAGCGAGCAGTTAACAGGAGTCGCCCCCTTTGTTTGTTGGGAGACAAGATTGAAAAATAGATATGTCTTTAGACTACAAAGATTATAGTTAAGAGGTTTTTTGTCAAGGTAAAGGGAATATTTGGTTTTTGGATGCGGCTGTGCAATTACCCTGTCTTTTCAAGGGGATTGACAAGGCTATATCTCTCGATTTTTCTACGTAAGGTGTCTTTAGAAATGCCTAGTTCTCTGCAGGTAAGCATTTTTTTCCATTTGTTGCGTTGCAGTGAGAGATGAATGGCACTCTTTTCTATTTTTTCAAGGGACTGTCCTTCATATGCTGACAGTAGGGGGGAGTCAAGTTGCTGGTCCTGTTCACCGAATGTTTCCGGTAGGTGTCCAAGCTGGATAAAGCCTCCGGGACAGAGAATGAAACCGTATTCGATTATGTTTTCCAACTCACGAATGTTGCCGGGGTAGTCGTATTTCATCAGCAGGGTGACGACCTCATCACTGACTCCTACGATATCTTTTTGTTTTTCTGCTCGGAATTTTTTAACGAAATGCTCTATGAGCAGAGGAATGTCTTCAAGCCTTTCTCTGAGAGGAGGCAATAGAATATTCACTACATTGAGTCGATAATAGAGATCATCTCTGAACTCTCCCTTTTGCACCTGTTCGAGGAGATTTTTATTGGTGGCTGCGATTATGCGGACGTCTGCCTGTATTGGGCTGTTTGATCCGAGTGGCTCATAAACCTTCTGCTGCAGGACTCGAAGCAATTTGACCTGAAGTGATTGGGGAATATCACCTATCTCATCTAAAAAGATTGTCCCTCCCTCAGCGGCGGCAAAACGGCCGAGTTTATCTTTGCGGGCATCAGTAAATGCCCCGGCTTTATAGCCAAAAAGCTCTGATTCGAGCAGGGTATCAGGCAGGGCACCGCAGTTTACCACAATAAATGGCTGGTCATTTCTTGCAGAAGCATGAAAGATGGCACTCGCGACAAGTTCCTTTCCTGTGCCGCTCTCTCCAAGGATCAGCACGTTGCTTTCGCTTTTAGATATGTCTGGCATAATCTGAAACATTCGTTGCATGGCTGGGCTCTTACTGACCATTTGTTCGAAAGTAAATTTTTGGGTCAGTTGTTGTCGCAAACTCATTTCCACGCTGAGGTCACGAAAGGTCTCTACTCCACCAAGCACATTTCCGTCGTGGTCAACCAGAGGAGCTGCACTGATACTCACCGAGACCTTTTTACCGTTGCGATTCTTAATAGTTATGGTTCGATTGGCGACGGGCAAACCAGTATAGAGGCTCTCGGCTATGGCGCAGTTTTTACCACAGATGGAAGAACAGAAAACATCGCTACAGTATTGGCCGATTGCTGACTGTCGGTTCCAGCCGGTGATCAGTTCAGCTGAAAGGTTGAAAGAGGTAATGCGCCAGTCGCGGTCTACCGTGAAGACTCCGTCTGCCACTGAATCTAGGATGAGTGCTTTTTGCAGCCGTTGGGTATTGTCTCTAAATGATTGGACGCCACCGAGTATGTCACCATTATGACCAAGAAATGGGGCTGCGCTGACACTGACCGGAACGGAATACCCGTCTTTGCCAATGATGAACAGTTCCCTGTCAATTATGGAAATTTTTTCCTGCATGCATGTGCTTAAAGGACAACTCTGTAAATTCTTACTGGAGAAGAGGACTTCCGAACATATTCTGCCCAGTACCTCGGGCTCTGTATAGCCTGTAATCTTTTCAGCAGCCTTGTTGAAAGAGGTTATTCTTCCCTGTGGATCAACCGTGAAAACCCCATCTGCCACCGCTGCCAGGATGAGTTCATACTGCATCGTAGCTGTGATATCGTTAAAGGTTTCAACGCCGCCAATAACATTGCCATATTTATCGAACATTGGAGCGGCACTCAGTTTGACCGGGATGGAATGGCCGGCTTTTGACTCAATATAGGCCATCCGTTCAGAAATCACTGCTTTGGTGTGAATGCAATCGGAAATTGCACAATTGGTACGACAGATGTTTGCTTTAAAGATTTGCTTGCAAGCTTTGCCAAGAACTTCAGCTTCCTTCCAGCCGGTAATTTTTTCTGCGGCGGCATTAAAACTGGTTATATTCCAGTTTTTATCGACGGTAAATACCCCTTCAACGATACTGTTTAAGGCGAGACGACTGGAGGCAAGAGGTTCGGAGATATCTGCAAAGGCGATGATTGCCCCGCTAATTACTCCATCTTTTCCTGGAATAGTAATAATTCGAAAAAGTACCGCATCTTTTTTGCTGTCTATCGGGATGCCCAGGTTTGATTCAATATGACGGCTGCCTTTTTTGGATGCGAGGGGTTCAATATGAGAACAAATATCCTTGAAGCGGGGGTCGTTAGAAAAAATGTCTCGGCAGTGTTTGCCAATCATTTTGTGGTTTTCAATCCCGAGAATGATTGAAGCCTTTTGGTTACAGGTGGTAATTATCCAGTTTTCGTCGACAGTAACATAACCACTGGCCAGGTTTTCCGACTCGGGAGCAGTGTATGGCGTCACATTCTTCTCTTTGGCAAAGGTTTAGTGCCTTGAAAATTACTTTCTTGTTTTATGGTTTCAGGGGACCCTGAAAGGGTAACAGAAAATAATTTCGTGAAGAAACATATGCCTCTCAAAGAAGCACCGAAAAGAGGACTCCACAATCGGATATTCAAAATATTCCCTTCCAAGGAGGACTGATTTCGGATAATTCGCATTTCATTATATCCTTAAGCGCTAGTTCAGACAAGTCCTACGCTGTATATAGTGGAGTTTGTATCAATAAAATGGTATCAAATAAAGTGACGCAGGTGCTGCTTCTCATGCGCCTCCTGTTAATGAGTATTTTCATGATGGAAAACGATTACATAACAAATTATTTTCCTGTAAACTTCTAGTTCAGATAGAAACCGGGGAACTGCCATGAAAGATGACTGTCCGCCATCAACCAGCACTTCAGGTAAGCCGGATTGTTTAATCAGTAAAAAAGGATTGCCCAAAGGGGTTGGGATGGAGCTTTTCCAATCAATACAGGACCCCCTGCTCGTTGTGACCCCTCAGGGAAAGATCGTTCAAGTCAATTCCGCATTACTCAAAGCAGCCAACAAGAGCCTCGATGAGGTAATAGGTAAGGGGATTTGCCAGGTCATTCATGGTGGACGGTGGCCCCATATCAAATGTCCTTTGGAAGAGTTTCTGCTGACCAGTTCTTACAGGGTGGAGGACACCAGGTTACCAGGTCTGGGTGGTGAATACAGCCTGACCATTGTTCCTGTTGAACAGGGTCCCAAAGGTAAGGAACTTATTCTGTTAATTGCCAGGAAACTTACCCAGGATGAGGTGAGGAAGGTTGAGTCTATTCGTACTGCTCAACTGGCTGCCATAGGGGAGCTGGCTGCAGGAGTGGCCCATGAAGTGAATAATCCAATTAACGGCATTATCAACTTCGCCCAACTACTCTACGATGACAGCCAGGAGGACAGTGAGCAGGCAATGATTCTTAAAAGAATTATCCAGGAAGGAGAAAGGATTGCCACAATTACCTATAATTTGCTCTCTTTTGCCAGGGAAAACGAAAACGACCAGATCCTGGTAGACTTAGGTGAGGTTGTTTTGGATTGTATCTCTCTTGTGGAACACCAACTGAAAAATGATTGCATACATATCACTACTGATCTGGTTCAGCCCTCCATTCTTGTTATCGGAAATCATCTGCAACTTATGCAGGTGGTGCTTAATATGATCAGCAACAGCCGCTTTGCACTCAATGAGCGATATCGGGAGACCTCGCCTGACAAAAAAATCCATTTTGTATCCAAGGCAGTGGAGATTGATGGTAAAAAGTATTGCCGCCTTGTTGTTCGAGACCATGGAACCGGGATTCCCCAGGGAATTCTTGATAAACTTTTTGACCCATTTTTTACCAGCAAACCAGCCAGTAAGGGGACGGGACTAGGACTGAGTATCAGTTATGGTATTGTGAAGAATCATAATGGCATTTTGCGTGTTGATTCTATTCTTAATGATTACACAGAAATGATCATCGAAATTCCCGCTTCGGAGAATTAATGCAGACTGAAAAGCAGGATATTCACATTCTCATTGTTGACGATGAGGAAAGTATACGCATCACCTTTGAAATGTTTTTGAAAAGGGAGGGGTATGGCAAAATAACCACCGCTGCTACCCTGGAAGAAGCATTGGCCCTGATTAATGAACAGCCGTTTGATCTGATTATCAGTGACATTGTGCTTGAAGGTGCAAGCGGAACAGAACTGTTGCGATTTATTAGGCAAACCGGAGTGCAGTGCCCGGTAGTCATGATCACGGGGTTTCCTAATCTCGATAGTGCGGCCGAGGCGGTTCGTCTTGGTGCTTTTGACTATATTTCTAAACCGGTTAACAAAGAAACTCTGCTACGTTTTGTTCGCCAGGCCCTGAAACATTGGCAGCTTGCCATGGAAAAAAGTGCGCTGCAGCGTGAAAATGAAAAATTCAGGCGCTACCTTGAGGTGATTTTCAGTTCTGTCAGTGATGCCATTATCACCGTCAACGAAAAGATGGAGATAATTCAACTCAACAATACCGCTCGTCTATGGTTAGGGGAATTTGAGTCCGGGACAGTGCTTACACTTAAGGATCTGTCGGGAGAAATGGCAAAAGCCTGTTTTCTTGATGCGAGCCATGTCATCGAAAAAGGGGATGTGGTCAGGGAACATCAGGTTGAATGTTATAAACCAGATGGCACTATTCGGATGATAAGTCTCAATGCTGCCCCGATCAAAGATGCAGTTGATGAATTCAACGGCGCTGTAATAGTTGCCCGCGATATTACCCTTGGTTTACCGGAAGAAATTAAAAATAAGAGAATTCATTTTCATAACTTTGTTGGTGCCAGTGATGTAATGCAGGAGGTTTACCGGCTGATTGAAAATGTCGGCAAGGTTGATACAGCGGTACTGGTGACGGGCGAGTCCGGGACTGGTAAAGAACTCGCAGCCGAGGCCCTTCATGCAGAGAGTCGGAGAAAGGATAAAATTCTGGTAAAAGTGGATTGCGCTGCGATGCCTGAGGATCTGCTCGAAAGTGAACTTTTTGGTCATAAAAAAGGTGCATTTACCGGGGCAGACCGAGACCGGCCTGGGAGATTGCTGTTGGCTGATAAAGGCACCCTTTTTCTTGATGAAATTGGTGACATTTCTCCACGGATGCAGCTGCGTCTGTTACGTTTTCTGCAGGAAAAAACATTCAATCCGGTAGGACAGGATCATTTCGTCCAGGTGGATGTTCGGATTATCGCTGCAACCAATGTAGAACTCATGCAGAAGGTCAAGGAGGGCATTTTTCGGGAGGATTTATATTACCGTCTGAAGGTAGTTGAGATTTATATGCCACCTCTTAGAGAACGTAAAGAGTGTATTCCTCTTCTGGTACACCATTTTCTAGCAAAATTTCGTGATGAACTCGAAAAGAAGATAATTAATATTTCTGATCAGGCCATGGAAATTCTCACCTCGTATGCATGGCCCGGTAATGTCAGGGAACTCAGGCATGTTATCGAGCGGGCATGTGTGCTCTGCAATGGAAAAACTCTGCTAAAAGAGCATTTTTCAACTGAGATTCTTTCTTCCGTTCCTTTGGAAGAACAATTAGAAAAAACCAACAATCAGATTAAGAGCATCGCTGGACCCGGTGCTACTCTTCCACAATATGAGACTTTTAAAAGTGAAGCCGAGCAGATTGAAGAGGTCTTGAGGGCCACCGGCGGTAATAAAAGTAAAGCCGCCAAACTACTTGGTGTTGATCGCAGTACTCTCTACCGCAAGATGAAGCGATATAAGTTGTAGAGCCGCTTGGCAAGCATGCCTGTCTATTCTAAAGCCCCCCTCTGATTTTCCACCTTTTCACTATAGAACGTTGCGTAAGTGGTGCAAATGTGATGCAAAAACGTTGCAAGTAGGTGAATCTTGCTGCTGTGCCACACAATTGCACCACTTGCAACATCCTGTGAAATTTGAAAAAACATCATAAATTCGGTATTTTAGGGTTTTTTGTCTGCTATGGCGAGTGAGGCGCATCATTTATTAAAAGAGGTGTTGCATATTTCCATTGCTGTATGAGAAAAATAAGTAAAGTTAAATTAATGTTTTACGTTTTATTTGTTGATCTATGAAAAGTTGTGGCACATAAAGTGCAATGTAGCAGGCAAGAGACGAAAAGGAATCGGTTAAAATCGCAAGCCGATGCAATTATAAGGTTCAGGCAGGAGGAAGAAAATGAAAAGTCAAGTCGCACTCAAAACAAAAAACGTTGCTCGTACAGATGGAAAAATTGACGTGCAAATCTCCAAAGTTGGTTTTGCGGTAATTGGTCTTTCTTCTTGCGCAATAGGACTCTGGGCTGCTGCAAGTTTACTGGGTGGGATGGTAGCAAGTGGTGGTCCTGTTGCTCTTGTTATCAACTGGTTTAGGGCTGTTGTTGGATAATTTGGTAAAAAAGGTTTTCTTCAAAAAGGGCGGAAAAAATGGCAAACGGCACACGGATTCAACAAAAGGAAGGTACAAAGGTATCAGATAGAGGGAGTGTTTCTACAGAGGTTTCCAAAGTCAGTATTACATTTGTGGCAATTCTTGGTGTCGCCGTTGGCTTATGGAGTCTGGCCTGTATCGCCGGTGGTTTGGCCGCAAGTGGCGGGCCTTTGCAACTTGTTGGAGATTGGGTGAAGGCGGTAACCGGTATGTAAAAATCTCCAAACTGATTGCTTTATTTGTCACTGAAATTTGTTTCTTAGGGCCAGGATTAATTTATATCCTGGCCCTTTTTGGCGTTTGTTTTAGAGAGGTTAATTCGTGGTTAGGTCAGCTGTGTAGGGCCACGACCAAAAACGATCTTCAATTCTTTTAGAAAGTGCTGTATAAAAAATAAGAGCTATCCGTTTTCTCACCTTTATCTGGAGCCCGAATGGCAATACTCGTCAGGAATCTCTTTATCTTCTTTATCATTTTGTCCTCCTTGTTCATGGGGGGACTTTTTCTAAGTATCGAGCAAAGATTACCCGAAAGGGATTACAGTGAATTTTTGCTGGATCTCAGGGGCGGCGAGATAACTGACATAGATTTTACTGGAAATAAGGCAAATATTACCCAAAAATCTGGTTTTAGGTATTCCGTGGGTGTGCCTGATGCCGCAAGTCTTACTGAGAAAATCGCTCTTTCGAGCGCACGGGTTACTTTTCATGCCGATTATACACTCTATTATTTTCAGGGAACAATCTTTGCCTTGGCTCTTGCTCTCGCCTTTGTTGTCTGGATTTCTATTTCTAGCAAGAAAACTGAAGAGGGGAAGAATAAATTTGCCAGTGATAAACTCATCTCTCCTGGCGGGAGTAGAGAGTCTGTGACCTTTGGTGATGTTGCTGGCGTGCCTGAGGCAAAAGAGGAGTTAGAGGAAGTCGTTTCATTTTTAAAAGATCCTCAACAGTTTAACCGGCTCGGTGCCTTTATGCCTAAGGGCCTTCTGCTGCAGGGGCCACCGGGAACTGGTAAGACCCTACTCGCTCGAGCAATTGCAGGGGAAGCCGGGGTGCCTTTTTATAGTTTTAGCGGCTCTGATTTCGTGGAAATGTTTGTTGGAGTTGGTGCATCACGTGTTCGGGATCTCTTTAATGAAGCCAAAAAGCATACGCCCTGCATTGTATTTATTGATGAGATTGATGCCGTGGGCAGTAGTAGAGCTGCTGCCCCCACGGATGGCCAGGATGAGCGGGGGCAGACGCTGAACGCCTTGCTGGTGGAAATGGATGGTTTTGGTTCAACAGATAATATTATGGTTCTGGCTGCGACCAATCGTCCGGATATTCTGGATCCTGCCCTTTCCAGACCTGGGAGATTTGATCGCCGTATAACCTTGTTACCACCGGATGTAAAAGGTCGGATCAAAATTCTCGAAGTCCATAGCAAGAAAGTTGCCTTGGCTCCCGACGTTGACTTTGAAGAAATCGCCCAGATGACTTCCGGGTTTACAGGTGCAGAGCTGGCCAATCTGGTTAATGAGGCTGCACTTCTCGCCGGACGGGACAGTTGCGACGCGATAAATAGAAGCCATTTCGACCTGGCCCGTGACCGAATTATGCTAGGCGTAGAACGAAAGGGCGTTATTCTTACTGACAAGGACAAACAAATTTTAGCCTACCATGAAGCCGGCCACGCCATTATCGCTAAGATGCTCCCTAATTCTGACCCGGTTCATAAGATAACTATCATCCCCAGAGGTCGGGCACTTGGGCAGACACAGCAATTGCCCCTCGGAGATCGTACGGCTTACAGTAAGGCGTATCTGACCAACAGAATCACTACACTTCTTGGTGGGAGGGCGGCGGAGAAAATTATCTTTAACAGTCGCACAACAAGGACAGAAAACGACCTCCTCCAGGCAACAGAGATAGCAACCAATATGGTTTGCCGCTGGGGTATGAGTGAGGCTCTTGGTCCCCAGGCCTATGCTGTGGGCGATACATCCTTTCTTGGGGAAGACGCTTCGCTCAGATTCATGATGAGTAACGACACAACGAGTCTGATTGACCGTGAAATTAAAGGTTTGCTGTCGACCTGTTATAAGCAGGCCGTTGAAATCCTCAAGCGCGAGCGGTTGTTTCTAAAGACGCTGTCTGATATCCTTTTTCAGGTCGAGACCCTGGACGCCGAAGAGTTTGAAATTATTTATCAGTGTTCAATTACCAAAAAGGCCGAGGAAGAAGGGACAATTGAAAAAGAATCTGAGTGCAGTACCTGTCCCGCCAAAGGCAACTGCTTGCAATATCAAGGCCACAAGAACTGATGTATTCTTTAAAAAGACTAGTCTGGTTAGCCTTTCTCGTGGTGTCCGTTCTCCTCGCGGGCATAGTATTGTTAGGTATCTATCAGTACCGAATGGCTGGAGGTTACAGTCAGGTTATCAGTCAGAATGAGAGCGCTCTGTTTCACTTTATGACCATTCGGGAAACAATCACCGAGACTCTTATTGCCGGTGACTGGGAACGATTGGAACGGGTAAACAGTGATATTGAAAAACTGAACTCGGAACTCTCCCGGCTCAAAGAAAACAGACTTATTTCTGCCGAATTAAAATTAGCTCTTGTTGATAAAATAGATCTCACCGGTCTGGCAATCCTTGTACGCCAGGTCATAACAGAACCAAACAGGCTCAGGCGAAGTAAACAGTTACAAGCTCAACTGCGGTCAATTTCAGATTTTCTCATTCAATATGATCGGATTATTGTCGGTCAGGCCAGAGAGAGGATCGTTAATTTTCAGAAGGTTGTTATCGGCGCTCTTGGTTTGATCATCAGTCTGGCAAGTTTCTCTCTTATTTTACTCTACCGTAATACTGTCTCACCACTCCTACAACTCTCCCGACAGATGCAGTCGGATTCATTTGATGCCAATACCATATCCCTTGGCCAACCTGTTGCCAAAGAAGTCGCTGATTTGGCCCAGGCCATCGAGAAGTTAGCTCTTCATGCCAGTGAAAGACCTGAGCAGGACCAGGAACAGAATGGCAGGGATGTGGAAGCCTTGCTGGCGGAAACGGTCAATGAAACCACCAACAGGCTCAACGGAATAATTAATTATGCACAACTCCTCTATGATTCTTCCGATCAACTGCAGTTAAATGAGGAGCAGGTGGAAATGTTGCAGAAGATAATAGACAGTGGTGTTCACATCGCTAATGAATGGCAAAAAATAAAATAGGAGAAAGCATGGCGGACAAACAGCCAGATGCGCCTGGGCATCAGGATAAAAAAGTGGAGAATGAACATTTTACTTGGCAGGAGAAGGCCGGTTTGTCGGCTAAGACTCCAATTGGTCTGTTCGGCATTGGTCTGACTACAGTTTGTCTCACCTTGACGATCTTAGGGCTCCTGGGGCACATCACGGGGCTGATCGAAAATCCATATGCGGCAATAGTTACCTTTCTGGTATTTCCATCAGGTGCAGTATTCGGCTTGATCCTGATTCCTGTGTCAGGGTATTTTCGTAGAAAAAAATGGTTTAAAGACAACATTAACAAAGGCAATGTGATCATTGACTTTGGCAAGAAGAGCCATAGAAAAACTGTTTTCCTCTTTCTGATTTTGTCGGTGGTCAATCTGACGGTTTTTTCCCTGGTTGTCTATGAGGCCTATCACTTTACCGAATCCGATTTCTTCTGTGGGGCAATTTGTCATACAGTCATGGACCCGGAATATACTGCCTATCAACGTTCACCACATGCCAAGGTCGGTTGTGT
>Ga0070729_10005243_pt1 | contig 13521 bp, 7 predicted proteins | sample tdDd472_FD_66725 | JGI IMG/M metagenome (GOLD analysis project Ga0070729, IMG submission 66725) | Marine sediment microbial communities from the Atlantic coast under amendment with organic carbon and nitrate - tdDd47.2 | ecosystem: Environmental > Aquatic > Marine > Coastal > Sediment | place...
ATTTTTTCAATTTAAATCCTCGGTTAATCAGTTATATAAACTCTGGTATTTTTTATTTCAATTTTATTTTCTGCGAACTTTCCAACAACATGAGGAAGTAGTTCATGTTCAATTTTAAGCACCAATGATGCAATTTCATCAGGAGTATTCACTCGTGAAATATCTACCGTACGCTGCGCAATAATTTTCCCGTTATCATAAACCTTATCAACAAAATGTATGGTCGGACCCGAAACCATGCACGATTTTTCAAATACCGCCTTGTGTACATTCATCCCGTACATTCCTTTACCCCCAAATGAAGGTAAAAGCGCGGGATGAATATTTATGATTTTTCCTTGAAACAAATCAATAAAATCTTCAGGTATTTTTTTAAGATAACCGGCAAGAACTACCAGACTGGTTTGTAATTTATTCAATTCAGCAGCTAATTCGGGATGCGTGATATAACCAGCCTTTGAACCTCCGGTAACAAAATAACAGGGGATATTATACTCGGCGGCTAGTTCAATAGCAGGACAATCCGTTCTGTTGCTGATAATTGCTCCCACTTCCACTAATTCATTCCCTGGTGGAAATGATGTCAAAATTGCTCGAAGATTAGAACCTTTTCCGGATACAAAAACTGCTATTTTATACATACATCAGTTTATTTTAAGTATTTAAAATACAATAATTTAGCACAATAATCAATTGCTTTAGCGGGAACTGAACCTAAATTTCAATTTACAAAATTCCCATTTTTCTCTTGAGTGAATTTATCTGCGATTCGAAAATTTCACTTTTCTGATAACTATTTTCATCCTCGGCATCATCAAGAAAATCATTCGCGAGATCATCTCTTCCCGCCTTCAAGTATATTTTCGTTAGAATTAATGAAGCCCCTGTACCAAGCCATTTGTCAAGACCTTTGTCAGCTTTAAGAGATTTAATGGCATATCTTTCAGCCATACCATAATCTCGCAATTCAAATACAGCCAAACTATAATAGTAATAAACAAGTGCAGCATTGCTTTCGGTAACCCCGTCACTTATCATTTTTTTTAAGGAATCTGCGGCAAGCCCGTATTTACCTGTATTAAGCATTGCTTCGATAATGTGAATTTTAATCTCTGTCTCCGAAAAACCGTTTTTAAGCAAGTAATTCCCTTTTTCATTGGCAAATTTATCCTCCGCCAGTTCAGGATTACCATTCCCTGAGAGCATCAGATATTTTTGGGTTTTAACTTCATCCCCAATTAGTTTTGCACAAACGGCGGCTCTGTAATTCGCACTCCCGAGGTAGTCAATATTTAATGTTACCGAGAGAAATTTTTCGTAATTCTCAAGCGCTTTTTCATATTCACCCTTGCTAAGATAGGTGTCCCCCTTCAGAAAATATGCGTAAGCAGTTGTTTGCCTAAAATAAGGATGATCACGTTTTATAACCTTGTTGAGCAAATCAATTGTAACTTTATAATCCTTGGTACGGTACTTCAAAATAGCATATTGATAAAGGTATAAAACATTCCCCGGATATCTCTTTAGTAAATCTTTATATATAGTCTCCGCACTGTCATATTCGGCAACATAATCCATGTAAATTTTTGCAAGATTAAAACCGGCATCAGGTCTGTCATATACTCCTTTTTCCCATGCAACACGAAGATAGTCAAGTCCTTTCTTCTTATCCGATGAAAGTCCGGTTAAACTCAGCGCGATATTATAAATACCGGGAACATAACTTAATGCATAATTAAATAATCCCAACCCCTGATAACTATCGTAAAATTCCGGATTTAGCTCAATAGCCTCTTCATAAGCTGAGACAGCATCCCTGCTGAGCAAAAACGCTTTGATTGTATTGTTGAGGCGAGATTGCATGAAAGCACGCATGGTGTAAATAGTACCCTGGATATAGTATGAAAGGTAGTTTTCTCCTTTTCCCCGTTTCGCACCCTCCACGTATATCAACGCTGAATCTGCGTACGACTGAAATTTCACGAATGACAATGAATCCGACGTACCCAGATACTTTAGAAACTGAATTCGGGTAAGGTTATAATACTTTTCGCTTTGTTCAAGGTTATCAACAGGAAACCAGGAATTTAAAACAATCTCGGCTTCCTCAAACTTTAAATTATAAGTTAGGTCTATAACTTTTGTAAGTAATTTAGTATTGTCTTTTGCAAACAGAGTGGCAAATAAAACAAAACACAATAATACGGTTTTTTTCATAATGGTATCCGGTAGAACAAAAAAAGCCGGAAGTTTCCTCCCGGCTAAAATCAAACGGTTTTTTCTTCAACCACCGCATTTTTAGTTGCGGCATATTGGGCAACAGCTTTTACAAATTCCCTGAAGAGCGGGTGGGCTTTGGTAGCACGCGATTTTAATTCGGGATGGAATTGACACCCTACAAACCAGGGATGGTCTTTCAACTCAACAATTTCCACCAATTTTTCATCCGGCGATGTTCCGCAAATCACCATTCCATGCTCATCAAGTATGTCCCGGTATTCATTATTAACTTCATAACGGTGGCGATGACGCTCGGAAATCTGTATTTTACCATAAGCCTGTTTTGCCTTGGTAGCCTTTTTTAATACACAAGGGTAAGCTCCCAATCGCATTGTTGCACCTTTAGTACGAACTTTCTTTTGTTCCGGCATTAAATCAATTACACTAAACTGATTTCTTTTGAACTCGGCACTATTTGCTCTTTTTATACCACACACGTTTCTAGCGAACTCTATTACGGCAACCTGCATTCCAAGACAAATACCGAAATATGGAATTTTATTTACCCGTGCATATTCCGCAGCAAGTATTTTTCCTTCAATCCCGCGTTCACCAAAACCACCGGGTACAAGAATTCCGTCATACCCCGAAAGAATCTCCTTAACGTCACCCTGCTCGAGCATTTCAGCAGCAATATAATCTGTAACAACTTTAACATCATTTTCTGCACCGGCGTGAACAAATGCCTCGGATATACTTTTATAAGCGTCGATATAATCAGTATATTTACCGCAAACGGCAATTTTTACAGTACCGCTGGGGTTTTCAACTTTTTTAACAAAAGTTTCCCAATCTTTTAATTCAACATTTATATCGGGCAGACGCAATTTATCCAAAACAATCCGGTCAAAATTCTGCTTGTTTAATACAAGCGGCACATCATAAATTGTTGCACTATCATGCGCTGAAATCACGGCCTCCGATTCCACATTGCAGAAAAGAGCAATCTTGTCGCGATATTCTTTATTGAGTTCTTTCTCTGACCTGCAGACCAATACATTCGGTTGTATGCCCAGTTCAAGAAGGTTTTTAACACTATGCTGTGTTGGTTTAGTTTTAACTTCACCGGCAGATTTTATATACGGTACAAGCGTTACATGAACAACAATAGCATTTTTACGCCCCATTTCCAGCATAACCTGACGCATTGCCTCGATAAAAGGTAGCGATTCAATATCGCCAACTGTTCCACCTATCTCGGTGATAACTATATCATATTTGCCGCTTTCACCAAGATGCTGCATTCTGCGCTTGATTTCATCTGTGATGTGAGGGATTACCTGAACCGTTGCACCAAGATAATCACCACGACGTTCCTTTGTTATTACATCATAATATACCTGACCGGTGGTGGTGTTATTTGCCCTGCTCATATCAACATCGAGAAATCTCTCATAATGGCCAAGATCAAGATCTGTCTCGGCACCATCATCGGTTACATACACCTCACCATGTTGAAACGGGTTCATTGTACCGGGATCAACGTTGATGTAAGGATCAAATTTCTGAATTGTTACATTATATCCTCTAAGCTTTAGCAACAAGCCCAATGCGGATGCGGTTATCCCCTTACCTAACGAGGATACGACCCCGCCGGTTATGAAAATATACTTCACTTTTTTCTTAAATTTCATAATAAGACGTTATGTTTTAAATTGTTTTTTAAAAATTATTATCTTTTAAAAATACAAAAAGTTACCGGAATATCTATCGGGTGTTTTGCAGAATTTATCAAAATATATAATAATTTTTCAGGCAGGTCTTTCTTCTAAATTGAAGAAACTTATAAAGGTTTATAATTAAAGGTTTTACGCTATTCCGGTAAAAGACTGTTCACGATAATTTAATTTTTAAAAACTCCATTTTGTTTCGTTCCACACATTGAACAACCACCGTTTTTTGTTTTATCGAAGTTAATATTGTGCCACGTTCTGCTTATAACCGGTTCCCCGCAATTTTTACAATATGTTGTCTGACCCTCATCATCAAATACATTACCAAGATAGCAATATTTTATCCCGGAACTGATCGCTATTTCTCTCGCTGCTCTTAATGTTTTTGCCGGAGTAGAAATTTTATCCCGCATTTTAAAATCGGGATGAAATGCTGTAAAATGTAATGGAACTGTCTCCCCAAGATTTTCCAATATCCAACCGGTCATTTCCTTAATCTCTTCCCTGCTGTCATTCTCACCGGGTATTAGCAAGGTAGTCAACTCAAACCAGATTTCAGTCTCATGCTTCAACCATTTCAACGTATCAAGAACATCATCAAGATGCGAAAACGTTAACTTGTGGTAAAACATTTCACTAAACGCTTTCAGGTCTACATTAGCCGCATCAATAAATTTAAATACATCTTTCCTAGCCTCTTTATCAATATACCCGGCAGTTACCATCACGGAGTTTACCCCGTTTTCACGTGCGATTTTTGATATATCAATTACATATTCACCAAATATAACCGGATCATTGTAAGTATAGGCAATGGATGGAATTTTATTACGAACGGCTATTGAGACTACTTCTTCAGGAGTGACTTGCAGCGAGTTAACCTCGTCAAGTTTTGCCTTGCTCGTCGTCCAGTTCTGGCAAAATTTGCACCCGAGATTACAACCTGCCGTTCCAAAACTTAAAATTTCACTTCCCGGCAAAAAATGGTTCAATGGTTTTTTTTCAATCGGGTCAACGGCAAACCCTATAGGTCTGCCGTATCCCGTACTGTACAATTTCCCGTCAATATTTTCGCGAATGTAGCAAAAACCTTTTTGTCCTTCTCCAATAGTGCAGTATCGCGGACAAAGTGTACAAAGAATTTTGCCGTTGGGTTGTTTCTCCCACCATTTAGCCAACTTGTATTTATTATCCATGATTATTTTACGGTCACAAACCTCATCCACTGCCTTGATTGATCTCCGGTTCCCGGCTCACCCGAGGTCAATAAAATTAAATCACCCGGCTTGATTAGTTCTTTTTCTTTTAATAGTACAAGTGCTTTTTTAATGCAGTCATCTTCATCAGGGGTAGTATCCATGAAATAAGGAATTATACCATAATACATGTTTAAACGGTTCAGCACATCAAACTTTTTGGAAAGAGCCACAATTTTAGTCTTCGGTCTGAATTTCGAGATTACAGATGCCTGTCTGCCATTTTCTGAAAAAACGACAATTAAAGCTGCGTTAATTTGTTCGGCTACCGTGGCAATCGCCTTACCGGTAGCATCAAAAATATTATCAATAAAATTTTCGGGAATATCAAACTTTATCGGACCGTTTAAATTTGCATGATTTTCAGTATTAATTAGTATATCATTCATAACTTTAACTGCCCTTACCGGGTATTTTCCAACCGAAGTTTCGCCACTGAGCATAACCACATCTGTACCGTCAATCACCGCGTTGGCAACATCCGAAGCTTCCGCTCTGGTAGGTACGGGATTATGTATCATTGATTCGAGCATCTGGGTCGCGGTGATTACCAGTTTACCAACTTCTTTACACTTGCGAATGATCGATTTTTGGATGATAGGAACTTCCTGTGGTTTCATCTCAACACCAAGATCACCCCTTGCAACCATAATACCATCTGCGGCCATTAAAATTTCTTCAAAATTTTCAACTGCTTCAGGTTTTTCAATTTTTGCTATTACAGGAATATCTTTCCCTTTTGAAGCCAGATAATTTTTTAATGCAATTATATCCGCAGCCTTTCTCACGAAAGAAAGCGCGATGAAATCAATCCTGTGTTTTAACCCGAAATCTATATCGCTAAAATCCTTTTCTGTAATCGAGGGCGTTGATAATTTCATTCCTGGCAGATTCATCCCCTTTTTTGGTTTAAGGGTTCCGCCGGCTCTAATTTCACAAACAACCCCATTTTCTTTTTTAGCAACTACCTCGAGCATAAGCAAACCATCGTCGATAAGTATTTTATCCCCAATATCCGCATCCTCGGCTAAAAGCTCATAGGAAGTTGAAATTTTTTTCGCATTACCAATCACATTTTCAGTAGTAATCTCAATCTCATCTCCGGGAATTAATTCAACTTCCGGTGATTCAAGCTCACCTACCCTTATTTTTGGTCCCTGTAGATCCATGAGAATAGGTATTGGCAGTGATTTAGACACACAAACTTCGTTAATTGTCTCGAACACTTTTTCGAAGTACTGATAATCACCATGCGAAAAATTAAGCCTCAATGCATCAACCCCGGCATCAACAATTGCCGCAAGCTTTTCCTTACTATCGGTTGATGGCCCCAGAGTCACAAGAATTTTTGTTTTTGCGATATCTGCGTTCACAATTAGTCCTCTATTTTATTTTATATTTAATTTTCATTCTTGTACAAACCGGCAATTTTTTTCATTTCGAACAGATTTTTTTCAACTTTACCGTAAATTGACTTATTGTCATAGGTGCCATCCTTCAGTATTTTTTTTGCCCTCATACCTGTTAACAGCTCTAGCGCTTCTTCAACAGTTGTAACAGAATATACCCTGAAGTTCCCTGCATTTACCGCTTCAACCACTTCATCCGCAAGCATGAGGTCCTTAACATTCTGATGCGGGATAATTACACCTTGTTTCCCTGTAAGCCTCTTTTCCCTGCAAACACCATAAAATCCTTCAATTTTTTCATTCACACCACCAATTGGCTGTATTTCACCCTTCTGATTAACCGAACCGGTGATTGCAAAATATTGTTTTATCGGTACTCCTGAAAGTGCGGAAATAAGCACGCAAATTTCTGTCACCGAGGCACTATCGCCGTCAATCATACCATAGCCCTGCTCAAAAACAATACTTGCCGAGAAAGTTGGTGGAACCCGTTTCCCGAACATTTCCCTGAAATAACCGGAAATAATTAGCAAACCTTTATTATGTGTATTGCCACTAAGCCCCGCCTCACGTTCAACATTAATAATATCTCCCTTGCCAAGTGCGGCGGAAGCCGTTATCCTTACAGGTTTGCCAAAACTGAATTTATCTGTTCCATAAACCGCCAACCCGTTTATCTGTCCAACTTTCTCACCATCCACATCAACAAGAATATCCCCTGTAGAGTACATCTCTTTCATTTTAGATTCGTACAATCCATGCCGTTCAATTGCAGCATTATACGCTTGTTGAACATCATACCCTGTCACAACACCGGCACCATTATCTTTTGCCCAGAAACTCGCTTCCCTTGCCAAATCTGCAATGTAGGCAAACCGGGTAGTCAATTTATTTTTAGTGCCTGCATGTCTTGAACCAAATTCTACTATTTTTGCTATAGCAGCCTTATCAAACTCAAGTAAACTCTCCTGCTCAACAAGTTTTTTTACCATACGTGCATATTCACCAATCGCCTGCTCCGAGCGTTTCATCTCGTAATCAAAATCTGCCTTTACCTTGAATATTTTATTAAAATCATCCTCCTGTCCCGAAAGCAAAGAGTAGATATACGAGTTTCCAATCATTATCACTTTGGTATTTATATCTATAGGTTCAGGCTTCATTCCAGTTGAAGAATATTGTGAAGAACCGGCAAGGTCTTGTATTTCCAATTTACCAAACAAGAGTACTCTTTTTAATGTTTTCCAAACACCCGGCTCAGAAAAAGCATCTGTCGCGTGTATAACAAGATACCCGCCATTTGCATTTAATATCGAACCAGATTTAATACAGGTAAAATCCGCATACCAGCCCCCCCTTCCGTCGCTAAATTTTTCAATCGTCCCAAAAAGATTTGAAAAATTAGGGGATGTCTCCACAACTACCGGGCACCGGGTAATTCCGCTATTATCAAGAATTATATTAACTTCATAAGGTTTCAAAAAATCTACCGCAAAACCTTCCCCTGTTTGGGGTACCTGCTGGGTTTGGGCTTTGAACACATCCAGGTTTTCCAGAATATCAATTCTAAGTTCGTCTAAATGTTCATGAATCACGGGATAATTGAAATCTTCCTTAATACTGTCAAGGGTCACCTGCAGTAAATGATCAACGGAATCAACCTCCAGCGCAATAATATCTTTTTCGGTCTTCCTTTTAATCTCCATTGTTTTTTTGAACATTTGCAAAAGTTCTTGTTGAAAACCTGTATATTTGGCTACAAATTCTTCTGCCTTTTTATCACTGATTTTTTCTTCTTTTATCAGATCACCCAGTTGCTGAATCAATACCGGCTGTTTATCGATTAGCGGCATAATCTCCGGGCGGGGCGCATCTCCAACCGTCACCTCACCAAGCGTAAAACTCTCTTTATTCAACCTTTCTTCAAATTTACTGCGCAATGCAACCTGAATATGGTTAAAGCGGTCAATCAGCTTTTGTTTCTTTTTAAGAAAAGGTTCACTTTCAAGTACCTTGGGAATATTGTTCTGCAAAAATTTTATGGCAGAATTTAACTCCTTTTTAAACTTTTCAGCATCCCCTGGTTGGAGTACCAGCAACCTGGGCCGGTCTTCATCACAAAAATTATTAACGTAAGCGTAATCATTTAAACCGGTCGCATCAGGCGAAATAGTTTCCAGAACTTTTTTCACGGTCGTGGCTTTACCGGTTCCCGAAAGTCCGGCCACAAAGATATTGTAACCCCTGGATTTTATTTCAACTCCAAGCTTTATGGCTTTTAACGCCCTTTCCTGTCCGATTATTCCATCCACCGGTTTTACAGTTCGGGTATCGGTAAAATTAAGTTCATCCGGTTCGCAATTGAGCTTCAGCAATGCGGCGCTGAGTGGTTTGTATTCGGGAGATTTTAATAACGCCATTCTATTACCTAAATTGTGGTGTGTTTTAATATAAAACAATATTTAATTAAAATCATAACCATATAATTTTTACAATTTTCTATCAATTTATAAAACCTACACACCGTTATGAAGTTAAATTCTAATTAAAAAGAACTCTTTATTTTGTTTTTATGTTTTTATCTTTAATTTTACCAGATGCCGTTTCACACATGCGGAGCCTTTAACCTTTTTAAAAAATCAAATAATACAAGAGCATCGATTTTTAACGGACAAATATAATGAAACTTCCTCTACTAACCGAATTTTCACGCATACCCAAAATAGAGAAATTATTACAATCCTTAGATTCACAAAAACAGAAGGTATTTTATACAACTGGCTTTCCCGGCTCTTCAAGAAGTATGCTTGTAAAATTACTCGCATCTCGTGAAAAAAATATCATCCTGTTATGCAAGGGTATTCAGGAAGTTAACGAGTTAAAAGTTGAACTTAACGTGCTCGGTCTTGAAAAAGACACAATAGCTCTTGATGAACTTAGTCAGGAAACTTTACAGCAACGACTCACAAGTATCAACCAGAAAGATAAAAAAATAATTATCGCACCTTATATTGTTCTTACCATTAAAGTGCCAAAAAAAGTAGACCTCGATAAAAACACGCTTCAACTAAATGTTGGCGCTGAGGTTTCTTACGATGAACTCCTCGAGTATCTCGGGCTTTACAATTACAAGCGCGATAAATATGTTGAATCACCCGGTGATTTTGCTGTTCGAGGCAGCATAATAGATTTTTGGTCTTACAGCGAAAAAAATCCAACCAGGATTGAGTTCGACGGCGATTTTCTTGAATCGATTAGATATTTCGATTCTGAATCACAGCGAAGCTCAGACAGGGTTGAGGAGATTACACTTGCACCATCTATGCAAAACACGCCCAAAACAGAAGAAACTGATATTTTTGAATATATAAATAATCCGCTAATTCTTGCTTCGGAATTTGATTTACATGATTTATTCACGGAAGAAGAAAAAAAAGAGGTAAAATCAGTTGATGTTTCTGATATGGATAGTGAATTAAAACAGGAAATTTATGAAAATGAATCGCCTGAAGAAGCGCCGATAATTGATAACTCACTGGATGTAATTCTTGATAAAAATGTAGAAAATCTTCTCGCTAAAGATGCCCGCTGGATCATAGAAGATGAACTCGGTAAACACGAGGATCGATTCAAACTGGAGCTGCTTGCACCTCCCAAAATTGACTCTAATTTCGAAGTGCTCTACAAGGTTGTAAAAGAATACACCGAACGGGGAAACACCGTTTACATCAGTACAGAAAATGAAATTCAGGGAAAACGCCTCTTTGACTTGCTCTGTGAATTCAAACAGGAATTGAATGATTTGCTCAAAGAAGGTTTACTAAAGATTAATGTTCTTGCAATTAAGGAAGGTTTTTTCGTTAAACAATCGAACTTCCTTATCCTTACTGATTACCAGATTTTTAATAAACCATATCGCACACGTATCCCCACTTCTAAAAAATATAAAAAATCCCGTGTAAAAGATTTTGCCTCAATAAAACGTGGTGATTTTGTTGTACACGAAAATTTTGGTATCGGGCAATATGCCGGTCTTGAAACAATAAAAATCGGAATGGTTGAACAGGAAAGTATTAAAATACTTTACGCCGAGGGGGGTGTGGTTTATGTAAATCTCAATTACCTTTCTCTGGTTAAAAAGTTTTCATCCAAAGATAGTGCACCCCCAAAACTTTCCATCCTGGGTAGCAACGAGTGGAAAAACACCAAGAAAAAAGTTAAATCCAAAATTAAAGAAGCAGCCCGCGAGCTTATCACTCTTTATGCTAAGCGAAAATCAACTCCCGGGTTTGCCTATACGCCCGATACAATCTGGCAGAAAGAACTTGAAGCATCATTCTTTTATGAAGATACACCCGATCAGGCAAAAGTTACAGAGGAAGTGAAACAGGATATGGAATCCGAGAACCCGATGGATCGTCTGGTCTGTGGCGATGTTGGTTTCGGAAAAACAGAAATTGCAGTTCGCGCTGCCTTCAAGGCTGTTAACGACGGTAAACAGGTTGGGCTTCTGGTGCCTACTACTATTCTTGCTGAACAGCATTACAATACTTTTCGCGACAGACTTGGGCAGTTTCCGGTAAAAATTGCGGCACTTTCTCGTTTCCAGTCTAAAACACAACAAACAGAAATACTTAAAAATCTCCAGGAAGGGAAGGTCGATATTGTTATCGGTACTCACCGACTCCTTTCAAAAGATATCAAATTTAAAGAACTGGGTTTGTTAATCATTGATGAAGAACAGCGTTTTGGTGTAATGGCGAAAGAAAAACTTCGTACAATTAAAGCTAATGTTGATACCCTAACTTTAACGGCAACACCAATTCCCCGTACTTTAAATTTATCGCTCCTTGGCGCCAGAGATCTTTCCATTATTGCCACTCCTCCACCAAACAGACAACCAATCTACACCAAAGTTGATATCTTTGATATTCATAAAGTACGTGATTGGGTACTTGAAGAGATAAAGCGTAACGGTCAGATTTATTTTGTGCACGATCGCGTTCAATCGATCGATAAAATCGCATTGTACATACAAAAGTATATTCCGGAAATTAACATCGCGATAGCACACGGGCAGATGAAACCCTCCCAGCTCGAGAGCGTTATTCACGATTTCCTCGCTAAAAAATATCACATGCTCGTCGCTACAAAAATAATCGAATCCGGACTTGATATCCCTAATGTTAACACAATTATTATTAACCGCGCTGATAGATTCGGACTTGCAGAACTCCACCAGTTGAGGGGTAGAGTAGGGCGTTCAGATAAACAGGCGTATGCGTATTTTCTTGTACCTTCGCTCAATACAATTACAAAAAAAGCAGTTCGTCGTTTACAGGCAATCGAGGAATATACCGATCTTGGTGAAGGATTTAACCTATCGATGCGTGACCTCGAAATCCGCGGTGCGGGTAACCTCCTGGGTACAGAGCAAAGCGGTGCTATCGATTCTGTTGGATTTGACATGTATATCAAACTCGTTGACGAAGCAGTTGAAGAACTTAAAGCAGAAGAATTTAAAAATGTTTTCAAAGCTTTGCCAAGACAGCGTGAACGCAGCGAAACTACAATCGATACATTTTTCGAGATTGGTATCCCCAAAGAATTTATGCCGGAACAGGCCGATCGACTCAGCTTTTACACTGCCCTTTTCTCCATCAATAAATTCGATGAATTTGATGAAGTTATCGAGGAACTTGAAGATCGTTTTGGTAAACCTCCCGTGATAATTGAACGGCTTATCAAAACAGCCGAACTTAGATATTATGCTTCTTACGCGCTATTTGAAAGAATAATAATTTTGCGCGACCGTATGACGATAATTTTACCTAAATCTGACAAAGAGGATTTTTATAAGAACCGTTTTTCTCTCTTCATGCAATATATTGTGGATCGACATTCGAAAAATATCCATTTTAAGCAAGACAGGGATGTGATGAAACTCGATATTATAAATCGTTTTGGCTCACCTGAAGCAATGTTAGACTATCTAATTGGGTTCAGCAAAGAAATTACACATCAGGTTATTGAAGCAAGAATTGAGGAAGTAGCAACCGGGAAATAATACAAAACCGTAATGGTCACAGACCATAAATCACGAGATTTGCCTATTTAGGTCATCCTCCCTCTTTTTCGCAAAGAATGCGACCGCCCCATCGGGGCGAAATATCGGTAATAACATGAAATAGAATGATGAATCGCCCTGTAGGGGCGAAACCTCAAAGTGCTTCCATGAAACAACAAACATTTCTTGTCATGCTCGCGGACTTGTGCGCCGCGGCGTAAGCGGGCATCTCGTTTTTTTTGTGCCAAGTTGTATCGGTGATTCCCGCTTTTACAGGAATGACCTGACTTTTTGTGTCGTTGGTATGTCACGGTGACTTATTATAAAAAAGGCATTACTATTTCCCCCTTCGATAGGGGGAAATTCCGGCTTGCCGGAATGGGGGATGACCAAAACACACAAGAGTTACCCGTTTAGGTCATCCTCAATCTTTTAACATCCGTCAAAAGCCATCTCCTTCAAAAGGAGGATGTCGAAAAATACAATCCTACATCACAAAGTGAAAGCCCCATCGGGGCGAAACCTCAAAGTGCGTCCGAGAAACAACAAACATTTCTTGTCATGCTCGCGAAAGCGGGCATCTCGTTTTTTGTTTTGCCGGGTTGTGTCGGAGATTCCCGCTTTTACAGGAATGACCTGAAATTTTGCTTGTCATGCTCGCGAAAGCGGGCATCTCGTTTTTTGTTTTGCCGGATTTTGTCGGGGATTCCCGCTTTCGCGGGAATGACATGACTTTTTGTGTCGTTGGTATGTCTTGGTGACTTATTACAAAAAAAGCATTACTATTTCCCCCTTCGATAGGGGGAAATTCCGGCTTGCCGGAATGGGGGATGACC
>Ga0070729_10005245_pt1 | contig 13514 bp, 11 predicted proteins | sample tdDd472_FD_66725 | JGI IMG/M metagenome (GOLD analysis project Ga0070729, IMG submission 66725) | Marine sediment microbial communities from the Atlantic coast under amendment with organic carbon and nitrate - tdDd47.2 | ecosystem: Environmental > Aquatic > Marine > Coastal > Sediment | place...
AGCTGAAGCATGGTCTCACCGGCATCCTCGATAGTCTCAAGCATCGCGTCCTGATCCGCATTCAAACCGCCTAACCGTCGTATCTCGCCGGGAAGGCCAATGACGGCCCCCAAAGGAGTCTTGAGATCATGCCGCGCCATACGTTCCACGTCCTCACGCAGGGCCTCGGCCAACTTGCGATCAGTGATGTCTCGACCGACTCCCTGAATACCGAGTTTGTCCCCGTCCTCATTGAGCAGGATACCGAGATGACACTCCAACCAAACTGTGGAGCCATCGGCACACACAAACTCCAAAGCCTCTGTGGTGGACGGTGGTTGTGCCGGATTCTCGCCCTGTTTCTCCAGGATTGCGAGTGCGCCCTTAAACCGACTACGAGATGATGGAGTCAAGAAATCATCAAGGAAACGACCCAACACATCATACCGTTTATACCCGCGCACAACTTCGTCCGAGGGGCTGATGTAGGTAAAACGCAGGTCCGCATCCAATCCCCAAATGACGTCAGTCACATTCTCGGCCAATAAACGATATTGTTTTTCCCGCTGCCTGAGGGCTTCTTCCATGAGCTTGCGGTCAGTGATATCCGTGCCGACGCACAACAGGCCAACCATGGTTTTATCCCGTGTCAGCACCGAATCGTTGGCCCAGGCGACCCAGACAATTTCACCGTTCTTGCGCACGTTCATCATCTCGTTGAAAGGATGAGCCGATGGATTCTTGAGCAGTCTGCCAAGATACCGTTTCATGGACTGGCCTTCCATGTCCTTCTTCGGGATCAGAGTACCAATCAGCGGCTTGCCGAGAAGTTCCCCATGCTTATAGCCGTAAAACTGCTCAGCATACTCGTTACTGAAAACAATCTCCCCGGACATATCGATGCGCAAGATAATGGATTTGGCGTTCTGAACGAGATTTCGGTATTTTTCCCGATCAGCAAGTCGGCCCATAATCATTACCAGAACGGCCCAGAACGAAGCCGGAACCAACAAAATACAAATGGTCCCGCCTACAAGAATATACACCTTGTATGGTGATGCGGTCCATCCTCCCTCTGGTACGGCAGCCAACTCCCAAGCTCCGACGGGAACTGAAATCTTGTGAACAAGAGGATTCATGTCAAAAACCATGAAATTGCCAGCCAGCATAACTTCTTTGGAGGGCGGACTTTCGGGCTTCCGCAATGCGAGCAAGAGTCCGGGATGGGCATCGAAGAGTCCGGCCTTGCTATAGAAGGCCCGAATGTCGAGACATATGACGACCTGCCCCCAGTACCGGCTGCTACCGTCAGGCGACGTGACCCAGACCGGAGCAAAAAACATGATATCTGTCACGTCCTTGCTCTCCTGATCCGGAACAATTATCTGCACAGTGCCGGTTTCTTGCGCCCGCATGGCCAAGCCGCGCGCCAGCACCGGTCCGCTTCTGAACAAGGGCCGCCCCATGGCATGGTCAACATCCGAGGCCGGGTACACATGCGTCACCACATTATCCCGGGCAAGCCATACTGACCGGACGCTCCCCACGTGAACGAGCAGCCGCGTTGCCAACGTCTGAAACAATTCCTGCCTCATATCCGGATTAGCCTGAATTGATGATCGCAACGCCGTGATCAGATGCTGTTTGGCATCAAGTGCGCCTTCCAATTTGACGGAAACGTCAGTGATAACTTGCAGGACCTCTGCCCGACTCTTCTCAGTGTGGTTGTTCCGGTCAGCCAGATAGCCAAAGGCCACGACTGCAGCCACAGCCAATCCGGCGAGCAAGGGAATCAGATGTATGAATCGTTTGAGCATGGTGGCAAAAGTCCATGGTGGCGATAGGTTTGCATAACAACTTCGCGGCACCATAGCAAAAGTGCGGTCAAAGCGAAACGCATTCCAGAACGTCTGCCGGAGTTAATCAGAAAAGAATCAGCCGCCGACGGTGGCCATGAGAGGGGGAGCAGAGTGCATTACGGGCCTGATGATATCCATAAGGCTCTCATGCGGTTGAAACTTAATGGATGGGATCAGAGCACCGGCCTGTCTTTTCATGCGAATTTCCCGAACCCGCCGCAGATTCCCGCTGCCTATGGGATCAAAGGACACGGCCGGAGAAGCCTTGGGGTCGGCCAGAAAATCAAAAATAAGATTTTGAGACAGGGTGAACATCTCATCCAGCTGATGGTTGACGCAATGTCCGGGCAAAAGCCGATCAGCCAGTCTCAGAGAGTTGCCCCATGTTTTGCGTCCGGTCACAGTCAGACTGCCCTTGAGAATCTGCTTTTTGACCACGAACGGCAGCCGCCGTTTATCCATGGCGGAAAGCAATGTGTCGTCCGAATCGCGATTCGATCTACGAAACAGAGATAAAGCCGTTTCCTGTTCACGCCTGAATTTCCGATCAGCCTGAGCCTCTACGTAGACGTGAGACAGTTTGGAGCCGGAATTCATATCCATGAGCGCATTGGGCACAAAGTAATTGTGGGCTACAACGTCAGCGGCCAGATGTGTCAGATATCCATATCCATAGGCAAGCACTCGGGCGTCTTTAGCCGAGTTGAGCAATTTGAAACCCGTGACCCAGTTATGGCTGTGCCCGGGGCGAAAGTTCGTCCCCTTGCCAATAAAGATATCTGCGGACAGGCAACCATAGAGGAAAGCGTTCCGATGCCGGTCCAACAGGGCGGCCACCAAAGGTGGCAGACATCCCATATCGGCCAGTACGGAATTGCCCAGCGCAAGATGCACGCCAGGTCCCCAGGCATGGGCCATGTCCGGAATCAGGACGGTAACGACAAAAACGATTATAGCAAAAATGCATTTCATTATTGGTGTGCTCACGGCCAGAAAGTAAGGCCCTGTGGGGAAAAGTCAATGAAAATCGTGTGACGTTTTTCCGAAGAAACCGACCGGCATGAGCCTCTGGAAGGCACCGAATTCCAAGGGGGCAAACAGGCCTGAAAAGAAACTCAATCCAAACAGGCGGATGGCAATCCGCGCGCAAATTTCCCCGGCGTCATGCCCATAACCTTTTTGAAACAGCGGGTCATGTGGCTTTGATCGGAAAACCCCGCTTCCATGGCGCTTTCGGCCAGGCTTTTCCCGTTACGAATGCACGTTTTCACCCTGCGCACACGCTGCATGGCCTGATATTCGTGCGGAGGCATCCCCACAACCGAGGCGAAATCCCTGTTCAATCGACAAGGACTGCACCCGGCCAGCCTGGCAAGAGTTTTGAGTGGAACATCCTCAACGCACCGCTCTTCCAATTCACGCCTCACGCGAGCTATCCGATCCGGCTCGGGCAAACGGAGATCTTGACGAGAGCCTTCCGTGCGCAAGGACTCCAGAACGCGTATAAGAGCACTCTGCCGTTCCAATCGAGAAGCCGAGGTCGCGGCCATTTGTGCCAACCCGAAAATTGCTCCAAAACAGGCCGGGTCGTCATTGATCGGCTTTATCCCACTCAAGACCGCCGGATCGAATCCGGTTGCCTCAAAACAGGAAAGAGGGATGCTGACCATAAGATATTCACACTTTCCGGCATCGGGGCAAGCGTGGGGCACATTCGGCGAAATTATCATGACCTGCCCAGCCAAGACCGTGTACCAAGCGTCTTCGATCTTGAAAGGTCTGTCACCAGACAAGACCGCACCAATGCACAAAGACTGGTGCATGTGTCGCGCCTCAGTCGGAGATGGCCCAGCGTGGCGAACCACGCTGACGCCATCCAATCCCGGTATTTCGATAAATTCGGTGGTGTTCCCTGTCATTAAATCCGCTAATCCATGAGTGCCGGCACAAACTTGGCGAGTAAACACAACCCGTCTTCTCCCGCCTCGACACTATGAGACACACTTTCCGGCATAACAGCAGCCACGCCGGGTTGATACTCTATGCATTGACCATTGAGCAGACACACCCCGCTCCCATCGGCCACCTCGTGCAATTCCCAACTCTTCTCATGGATATGGTCGCCTATTTTCGCACCCGGCTCAAGACGCACCAAATGCGTGCTGAACCGACCGTCCGTATCCTTCCCGGTCATCAGATGCTTCATTGCCACACCTGCAAAGGTCGGGTGTGGATTCCACTCGAGTGCTCCGGCATCAGTCTCGGTGTTAAGACCTGCGATCCGACCGGAATTCAATGCTGTAAAGATATTGCCCATGATTTCTCCTTCAATTTCAAAGGAGAATACACAATGGAAATTTGTCGATCTTGTACGATCTTGCCGTCTAGCCAGCCAATCCATTGGCCTCGATCTCGACAATGAACGCTTCCACCAGATCGGAATCAAGGGTCGAACCGGCCAGACTACGAAGAATTTCGACCACTTCGTCCAGAGGTTTGCCCTTCTGATAGGAACGATCAGTGGTCATAGCGTCAAAATAATCCACCACCGTAATAATACGCGCGCCAAACGGAATAGCGTCCCCCTTGAGTCCTCGCGGATACCCCTTGCCGTCCATATGTTCATGATGGGCATAGACATACTCCAGCGCAGGACCAAGGAAATCGAGATTCTGAAGAATGTCCCGCCCCCACTCCGGGTGCTTGTGGATCTCCTCGATCATTTCCTGGGACAGTGGCTCATCGTCGCTAGAAAAAATCTGATCGCTAAAACCAATCTTGCCTATGTCGTGAAGGGTTCCGGCGATGCGGATGCGTTCCACCTCACCATTGGACAGGCCGACTCGCTGGGCAAGACGTCTGGCATAGACGCCCACCCGTTCGCCGTGACCTTCGGAATAGGAATCCCGCGCGCCAAGGGCATGAACAACCGCGGTCACAGTGTTCACTGTATCACGCCGAATCTTGGCCAGGAGCTGTTCCAGCCGGTCTTCCCTGGCCTCAATCTTGACCATCATCAGCCCCACGGCCTCGGCCAATTCCTGAATCTCCGGCGCACACTCAGGGCCGGTCAAATCCAGTATTTCGTCGCTGTAGTTTCCAGCGGATATCTTGCGGATGATCCGCAGCAGTTCTTCCTGCCCCTTGAGCGGCGCCATGAATACTACTTCCAGGCTGAGGCATTCTCTGCGACGAAATCGTCGAAGGTCCGTGCAGGTGTCCCGGTCAAATACTCCACGGCCTTAGTCACATTGCCGGCCATGCCAAGCTTGACCACGCGTGTCAGGCTGACCAGCATGTCGATGTTCCACTGGGGCAGACCTTTGCCTTGCAAAGCGGCAATGAATGCATCTTCGGCTGCCGGGGTATAGGTAACCTCGCGTCCGCTGGCCGCTGCAACCTTCTCAGCCACCTGAGACAAAGTCAGCCCTTCAGGACCGGTCAGTGCATAGAAGCTGTTCTCGAAACCAGTGTTGTCCAACAACAGTCGGGTCGCACAGTCTGCGATATCTTTTACATCAATGTAGCTGACGGCAGCGTCTTCTTCAGGCAGGGCGATAACACCTGCCTTGATCATCTCGATATAAGGACCGATGAAATTCTGCATAAAGGAGTTGGGACGAAGTACGGTATAGGGAATTTTTGAATCTTCCACGAACTGGTCGACCATGCCATGTTCGCGGCCAAGTCTCCAATGGGCGTCAGAGGAGGAAGCATAACCGGACGAACGTACGATATATTCAATCCCCGCTTTCTTGGCGGCTTCCACGGCCAGATGACCGTAACGAGTCAATTTTTCCTGCAAGGGAATGGACAAGAACATGCGATCACAACCGGACATGGCTTGAGCGATGGAATCAACATCCTTGAAGTCGAAAACACGGGCTTCAACACCCTCTTTTGTCACTGCCTCACCCTTTTCCGGGGAATGCACACCTGCGACCACTTCGGCCTTTCCTTCGAGAGATGCAATCAAGGCTGTTCCAAGGAGTCCGGCGCCACCTGCGATGAAAATCTTGCTCATGTATAATCTCCTCCCCTCGCTTCGGGCGGGGGTCTCTTTGTTATGACTTCCGCACGCTACACGAACATGACGTCATAAGGCAAACATGAAGACCACTCCCCGACGCATTTCGACCACTGACCGATTCCACGGTTGCGCCTTTGGCGCATGGAGTGCTAAATCCAGCCCATGCTTGAAAAATTTCAGGAGACACGATGCTTTTAGGAATCGACGTTGGAGGCACTCATACCGATGCAGTGGCCATGGACATGAGCCAGGGGGTAAAGGTCGTTGCGTCCTGCAAAGTGCCCACACGCCACGAGGACCTGCTTTCCTCGGTCACAGAGGCTCTGGAAACAATATTGAAGAGCATCGGCAAGGCGTCGGTGTCACAGCTCAACTTATCCACGACTCTGTCTACCAATGCCATTGTTCAAGGCAAGACTGAAGACGTCGGTGTCATCGTTACGTCCGGTCCAGGTATCGACCCGCACAATTTCATGCCGTGCAAAGACTTCCATGTCATTGACGGATCCATTGATCATCGCGGCAACGAAGTACGCGCCCTGTCCAATCGTCAGCTTTCAAAAGCGATTGATTCATGCCGCGATAACGGCGTCCGGGTCTTCGCTTCTGTGGGCAAATTTTCCACCCGCAACCCACGCCATGAAAATTTCATCCGTCGCATGGTCTGTAACTGCAAGGATATTGACACATGTGACTTGGCCGATTTCGTGACACTGGGCCATCAACTCGGGGGCGCACTTAACTTCCCGCGCAGAGTTGCCACGGCCTACTTCAATTGCGCGGTCTGGCGTCTGTACAACGATTTCGCCACTGCCGTGGAAAAAGCGTTGGCCGACATGGGGCTCAATCTCGTCAAGGTCAACATCCTCAAGGCAGACGGTGGCACTATGCCACTGCACCAGTCCCGCACCATGCCGGTGCAGTCAATTTTCTCCGGCCCCGCAGCTTCGGTCATGGGCATCATCGCCTTGACCGATATCTTCCACGATTCGGTAATTCTCGACATCGGCGGCACCACTACGGATATCGCAATCTTCGCAGATGGCGCACCACTCATTGAACGCGAAGGCATTTCCATCGGCTCCCACCCCACTCTCGTCACAGCCCTCAAGGTCCACTCCATCGGCATCGGTGGAGACTCGGCCATCTCGGTAGTCGGTGACGAGGTGCGTGTCGGACCAAACCGGCTCGGGCCTTCCGTGTGCATGGGAGGCAAGCAGGTCACACTGACCGATGCACTCAACTGCACGGGCATTGCCGAAGTGGGTGACATCACAGCTTCGAAAAAGGCCATGGAAGTCTATGCTGAACAACATTCCATACAGGCTGACACTCTCGCTGAAAAAGCCGTAGCTTACGCAGCCGACGCCATACACTCGGCCACACGCGGACTGATTGACGAGATCAACTCAAAACCGGTCTACACTATCCACGAACTGCTCGACGCCAAGAAGGTTGTGCCCAAAAAGGTCTACCTCATGGGCGGACCGGCAGAAGCCATGAAAATGGAAATGTTCAAACGCTTCCAACTTTCCACCGAAGTGCCGGATAACTATGACGTTGCCAACGCCATTGGTGCGGCTCTGACCCGTACGACTTGGGAATTGGAACTTTTTGCCGACACCCAACGGCACGTCATGTTCATCCCGACCCTGTCCTATCGAGAAAACGTCCCCACCAGCTACGACCAATCGGATGCGGAAAAGGACGCGGTCAATCAGTTGACCATGCAGCTCGATTCCATGGGCGTTTTTCTCCAGCCGGAGGATGCACAGATCACCCATACCTCCAGCTTCAACATGGTGGAAGGCTATGATCAGGTCGGCAAGAATATCCGCGTGAAATGTCAGGTCAGGCCCGGCGTGGTCAAAACTCGCGCGGGGAGAAAATAGTCATGCTCAAATCGAATAACCGCCTCGGCATCATTTTTTTCCCGGCATTTGACTGGGCCATTTCCCCCACGCACCCCGAACGGCAGGAACGGCTGCTCTACACGCAGGACCAACTGCGTGAAGAGGGCATCTTCGACATTGAAGGCGTTCGTGAATACAAACCGGATGTTGCGACCGTCGAAGATGTGGAACACGTGCATTTCTGTTTCCCGGAAGTGGCCAGCGTTGCAACTCGGTCACACCTCATTTCCGCAGGTGGGGCCATGAAGGCCGCTGACCTGGTGATGGAAGGCGAACGTGACTGCGCATTCGCCATGGTACGACCTCCAGGCCACCACGCCATGAAGGTGGTGCACGGCTCGCGCGGGTTCTGCACCATCAACATCGAAGCGGTGATGATCGAACACATCCGCGAAAAGTACGGTCGCAAAAAAGTCGCCATCGTCGACACGGACTGCCATCATGGTGACGGCACACAAGACGTGTACTGGCACGACCCGGACACCCTGTTTATTTCCATCCATCAGGACGGGCGAACCCTGTACCCCGGTTCGGGCTTTCCACAGGAGCTTGGTGGTCCCAACGCCATGGGAAAAACGCTCAACATTCCACTGCCGCCCAACACTTCGGATGAAGGTTTTCTCATGGCAATGGAACGAATCGTCATGCCCATCCTCGATGATTTCAAGCCTGATCTGATCATCAATTCAGCGGGACAGGACAATCACTTCTCGGACCCGATCACCAACATGAATTTCTCGGCCAAAGGGTATGCAACCCTCAATGAGATGCTCAAGCCGGATATCGCGGTACTAGAAGGCGGCTACTCCATTCAGGGCGCGTTGCCTTACATCAACCTTGGTATCTGTCTGGCCATGGCCGGAGTGGACTACTCCCACGTCAAGGAACCGAACTACAATCCTGAAATGATCGCACAGGACGCACAGACTTCAGCCTACATCGAAGAGCTGTGCAAACAGTTGCCTGAGTTGTATTTCAATCCTCCACCGTTCAACGCTAAAGGGGATGGCAAACAAGGCGTGGTTTCCGGGGATACCTTTATTCGGCCCAAACAAGTCTATTACGACACCGACGGCATCAATGAAGTCCAGCAAGAGACTGTCACGGTCTGTGACACATGTCGTGGTTTATACAAAGTCGAGACCCGTGCTGATTCGGGACCGCTCTGCCTCGGCGTTGAGATACCCATTGATGCATGCCCGGCCTGCCGGAGCAAAGGGTATCAGATTGTCGAGGAAGCGCAGTTAAAAGGAACATACCGGTATATTCAGATGATTAACCGGTTGGATAAAGAATATTTGAGGTACGGTTTCTGAGAAGGAACATCTCATTTGCTCAAAAGGTATTCTTGGTTTTGATTGGATGGAAGACGAATCTGCTGGTTGGCAGATTCGTCTTTTTTTGATGTACGAGCATCCGCAGTGATAATTCGTTCGTTATCCATACTTTGTGTTTCGCCTTTACGGCGACCTGCTTTTTTAAGGCGGAAAAAAGGAGGCAAAAAACGCCTTCATCGCTGTGATCCTGATAACGGACCCAAGAGCCTGTACGCGGCTTCACTGCCCGACAGGTGTCTGTTGCACAGACGCGGTCGGGCTACACTCCGCCGCGAAAGACAGGCTCTAAGGCCCTCTATCAACTGCTCGTCGTTGTATGAAGTTTCACATTGTAGGTGCCCATCTTTGATTTTAGTCCCACCGATAACCATAAAGGGCTTTGGGGTGTTTCAACACCCCAACACCGCTCTTCCTTCGAAGACCGACCTCAGCCCTTGATCGGAGGCTTAGAAGCTGACCAATCGAAGGAGGCGACTCCCGTATGGGGGTCAAGGAATTTGTCTTAAACTGAGATATTACGGAGAGGCAGAGCTTATACTTTTGATAGGATGGAGCCGACTCGATTGGATCAGATTCTTGCCTTCGATCTGGGGGCAGCCAAATACGTAAGGGGCTTTTTTCGTCCCTTTTTTGCCCCAACAAAAAACGGACCACCGCCCGCGAAGGGCATGGAAAACGTTGGGTGCTTCAACACCCAACAATGGCTCCCGCCGAAGGCGCATCCCATAAAAAAAGGTCGCCCAAAAGCGACCATCCATACTTCTTCTCTCCACTGAAGTTGAAACCCCAGCTTATTCAATCAATACGCTCTATTTATAGGAAAAGGTCCACCCCTGCGGGAGACTGGAAGAAATATCAAATTGAATCGCACCAAGAATTTCTCGAATAAACGGAACATCTTCGACAGGCCCTTCCACAAGAACAGCCTCCCCTTCAATCCCACACAACTCTTTAAGCTTGGCCACAGCCTGAGACATACTACCAAGCTTATCAATCAACCCAAGGGCAAGCGCCTGCCGCCCTGACACAGCACGTCCATCGGCAACAGCCGCAACCCGCGCACGATCCATGGTACGGGCAGCCGCCACGTCATCCACAAACTGCTCATGCAGGTCCATCATAAGTCCGTGCATCTGCTCACGTTGCTCATAGGAAAGCTCACGCATGGGCGTTCCGGCAGCCTTGTACTTGCCGGTAGTCAACACTTCGGGTTTGATACCAAGCTTTTCCATGGCTTCAGTTACAGTCACAAATTCAGCCATGACGCCAATGGAAGCGGTAATGGAACCGGGATTGGCAAAAATAAGTCGGGACGGAACAGAAGCGTAATAGCCGCCGGAGGCAGCCACGGAACCATACGACGCAACCACGGGTTTAACCCCGTTCAATTCGGTCACGGCCTGATATATTTCCTGGGACGGAGCAATGGCACCGCCAGGCGAATTCACGCGCAACAGCACACCCTTGATAGACTTGTCCTTCTCAAGAGAATGAATCCAGGAAACCACATCCGTAGAATCAAGAATCATGCCCTCGATGTGCACCACGCCGACCTTGTCGCCAGACATGGACAAAGAACCAGGCGTCCACCCCATTGAACGGAAAAAGGCCATGGCCCCCGATATGAGGGCCACGGCCAATATGATCATCATCACCCCAAACAGAAGGGGGTGGCGCTGGGAGAAACGAGTTTTGGTCTCTTCCATACGCATGATGGGCTCGCTTTATTTGCTTTCTTCTTCAGCTGCAGCTTCTTCAACCGGAGCTTCGGTTTCAACAACTTCTTCGACCGGAGCTTCAGGAGCGGCTTCTACCACTTCCTCAACAACGGCTTCGGGCTCATCCATGGGGATTTCGCCAGCTGCTTCTTCCAGCTTCTCGCGGAGCAGGTCGCCCAGGGTGGAACCGGCATCGATGCCGCCGCCGCCAAAGGACTTGGACTTGCCGCCGCCGGAGCGTGCAGGCTCTTCCTTGGTCTGCTTGATGGACAGGCCGAGACGGCGTTCATCAGCGGATACATGGATAACCTTGGCTTCGATGACGTCGCCTTCCTTGAACATCTCGGAGGGAGACTTGATCTTCTTGCGGCTGATCTCGGAAACGTGAACCAGACCTTCGATACCTTCCTCGACCTCAACAAACAGACCGAAGTCAGTGATGTTGGTGACGGTGCCGTTGACCTTCTGGCCCACGGGGTACTTGGCAGGAACATGAGACCAGGGATCTTCGGTCAGCTGCTTCACGCCCAAGGTGAACTTCTCGTTCTCCTTGTCCACGGTAAGGACCTTGGCTTGGACGGAATCGCCGGACTTGTAGACTTCCGAAGGGTGACGGATTTTCTTGGTCCAGGAGATGTCGGAAACGTGGATCAGGCCATCAATGCCTTCCTCGATACCGATGAACACACCGAATTCGGTGATATTCTTGATAGCGCCCTCAAGGACGGTGCCCTCGGGGTACTTCTCAGCCACGACATCCCACGGGTTCGGGGAGATCTGCTTCATGCCGAGAGAGATACGCTTCTTCTCCGGGTCCACGCCGAGAACGATGACTTCCACTTCGTCGCCGACCTTGACCATCTGGGAGGGGTGACGGAGCTTGCGGGTCCAGGACATCTCGGAGATGTGAACCAGACCTTCAACGCCGTTCTCCAACTCAACAAATGCGCCGTAGTCAGCGAGGTTGGTGATGGTACCGTTGAAACGGGAATCCTCGGGGTACTTTTCAGCAATATTTTCCCACGGATCAGGCACGAGCTGCTTGAGTCCGAGAGAGACCTTCTGACCTTCACGGTCGAAGTTAAGGATCTTCAGTTCGAGATCGTCGCCCAGGTTGACCATTTCCTTGGGATGCTTGATGCGCTTCCAGGACATGTCAGTGATGTGAAGCAGACCGTCGAGGCCGCCAAGGTCGATGAACACGCCATATTCGGTGATGTTCTTGACCTTGCCTTCCACAACCTGGCCCTCTTCGAGGGTGCCGAGCAACTTGTCACGCTGTTCACTGCGCATCTCTTCGAGCAGCACGCGGCGGGAAACGATGACGTTGGAACGACGACGGTTGATCTTGAGAATCTTGAAATCGAATTCCTGGTTGACCAGAGCGTCCATGTCGGGGACCGGACGGAGATCAACGTGAGAACCAGGCAGGAATGCTTCAACGCCGCCCAGATCGACGGTGTAACCGCCCTTGATGCGACGGATGATGCGGCCGACGACTTCGCCGTCCTTCTCCTGGAGCTCTTCCAGTTTATCAAAAAGCTGCATCCGCTTGGCCTTGTCACGGGACAAGTAGATGGTGCCTTCGGCTTCATTCTTGCGGGCGACGAAAACGTCGACCTTTTCACCGACTTCGATGGTCACAGTGCCATCGGCTTCGGTGAACTCGGAAACGGGAATTTGTCCTTCGGACTTGAAATTCACGTCAACGAGCACGTAATCTTTGTCGACTTTGACGACTTCACCAGAAACAATGGTGCCTTCGTCCAGATCACCGAAATCGGAATTCAGATACTCATCAAGAGCATCAGCAAAATTCATTTCCATGTCCATTTCGGGGACTTCAACAGATTCAGTAGTTTTTTCCATGGGTTACCTCCACAACGGACCTCGGGCAAAGTAGTATTAACGTATATTTTCGAGATGTAGGACCAGCAACATTCGGGTCATCGGTTCCGAGGCAGTCGAGCCCCAAGTGCGCGGTCAGTTCATACGAACCGCTTCCCACATCTTTACGCTCCTTGGAAGAAAGGTCTGCAATTCAGCAGCGTTAGGAGCAAAAACCCCCACCTCTCATATTAAGAAGAGTACTGTACGTATCGGAATTTCATGTCGCTGTAAACCCTTTTCTGACAAGGGTTGCTGAAGGAAAATCTCTCCCCGGAGACCGCTTTACGTTCCTTCAATTCGCCACAAAAAAGCCGTCCGGTTCGACAAATCGAACCAGACGGCATTATTTCATCTGAACCACAAGACTACTGGACGTACACCTTAAGGCGCTGCCCCGCGTAAATGGTTCCGCGAGAATTGAGGGAGTTCCAACGACGAAGGTCCGTGACCTTGACGCCAAACTTACGGGAAATGGTGGTCAGGTTGTCGCCGCGGCGCACCTTGTAATTCACCATTTGAGTCTTGACTTTGCCAGCTTCCTTGACGGCCTGCTTGGTGGCTGCACTGGAACTGTTCGGAATATAAAGCTTCTGGCCAACCTTGAGACGACTGGAACGCAGACCATTGGAACGCTTGAGCGTATTCACTGTGGTGCCGAACGATTGAGAGAGAGACCACAAGGTATCACCGGAACGGACGACATAATTGCCACGCTTGGACGCGATTGCCCTGGTTTTGGACGAAGAGGACGATGCCGACGCAGTCACAGTCTTACTGGAACCATGAGC
>Ga0070729_10005246_pt1 | contig 13511 bp, 12 predicted proteins | sample tdDd472_FD_66725 | JGI IMG/M metagenome (GOLD analysis project Ga0070729, IMG submission 66725) | Marine sediment microbial communities from the Atlantic coast under amendment with organic carbon and nitrate - tdDd47.2 | ecosystem: Environmental > Aquatic > Marine > Coastal > Sediment | place...
AAGAGATCACGCCCAAAAGTAACTGCTGAAAGAAAAACTGTGGAATCTAAAGTTGACATTACTGTTGCTAGCATACCAACAATAAATATTCCCAGATAGAAAGGTGGTAGTACTTTTTCGCCAAGTTTTGGGAATGCGAGAATTGGATTTACATCTGTAAGCAATACTCTGGCATAAAGTCCTGCTGTTGTTGTCATCAAATCAAATAACACCCAAAATCCCACTGCCAGTAGAATTCCATTTCTTGCTGTCTTTGGTGATTCTGCAGCATAGCATCGTTGGTAAAATCCTGGATCAACAAATGTCCAAAGTGCAATAAAAAACCAGACAAGAACATATTGAATTCCCATTCCACCTGTAAAAGTCATATGATTGGTTGGTAATTTCTGCTGTAAAAATCCAAATCCACCATAATGACTTAGTAACATGACGATCAAAACAAAAAATCCGACAAACATTAATACAAATTGAAGAATATCAGTTTTTACTACCGATTGGAAGCCGCCAAAATAGACATAGAGAACTGAAAATATAATTGCAATGAAATATCCATATATCAATGGAATCCCTAAGACATTACTAAGAAAAAACATGAGCATCAAAAGGTATGGTGCGGGAGTCACAAGAATAAATACAAGTATACTTCCCATAAAACCAGTCTTTTTGCCAAAATGACGATATAGTAAATCAGGAATTGTATATTGCTTACTTTTTTGAATTTTTGGTGCAAAGACGAAGGCAAACAATATTGCAAAAAGATAATAAGGAAGTGCTTGAGTCACCCAATTGAGAATTCCGTATAGCCAGGTGAATTCACCAACACCAAGAATACCACCATACCATGTAGAAACCAATGTTGCGGTGAAAGCAGGCAGAGAAATCTTTCGTCCAGCTAATAGATAATTATCAATATCAGAATTGACCTTTTTACGTGAAAAATAAAAACCGAGAAATAAAGTTGCAAAAAAATAAATTGCAATTAAAGCATAATCAACAATATGTAAATTTATTCTATTCATTAAGTTAGATTTCTGAAAACCAAAAGTATCCCTTTATCAAATTCAATTTTTATTTCATTGGATATTGATACATTACTCAATCCACGTGAACTTTCAAACAAATTTTCACCTCTTAAAGGATATTGCAGATTTTCAGTCCAAATATTATAAGCCTGGTCAAATCCGAGTAATGAAACCATTGTTCCTTGTTCCATCTTTAGGAGATGTTCACCCGGAGTCAACATAAAGATTTCTGAATGGTCTGTAACAATAAAGATTGTTACCTTTGAATTATATTGTTTCATCAGTTGCAATGCTGCGAAAAAATGATCATCTCGCTTGCCATGTACGCCAGTGAGAACAATATTATCATACCCGGAATCTATGAGATAGACAATGCTCTTTTCCAAGTCATTTATCTGTTGTGAAGGACGAGAAATTATTTGTACATCTTTAGGAAAACTAGTTGTAACTACTGAATCAAAATCACCAATTACTGCATCTGGAATAATATCAATTTGTTTTAAATAATTAGCACCGCCATCAGCAGCTAAAATGAAATCAGATTTTTGGATAATTATTAGTAATAATTGTTTTGATAGATTTTCCCCATTGGCAACAACCAAAGCGAACTTTTCATTTTCAAACTGAAACATAGAACCCCTATTTATCCGAAAATATACGAACAAATTTAATTAAGATTACCACATTTTCCCGGGAAGATTGTGTTCTGCTATCATTTTTTTATATTTTATTTCATCAATCTTGAAAGAGAATTCTTTTTTATGAAGAGTCACCTGCTTTTTGTATTCTTTTGAATCAAAGTATTTTGTAATGGATTTTGACATTGGGAATATTAGAAAACCAGGTTCCCAAATAAAAGGTTCACCTGTTTTCTCATTGATCACACATTCAAAAAAAGAAGCCCATGAAAGGTGATAAAAGGAATATTTTTTCAGTAAATCCCGCGAAAGAATCTCAATTTCTGCCTGTTTGAAAGGATCAACAAATATAAATTTCTTTGTAAACATAAAAGCTGTATGAAAAAAATGAGGTTTATTTACAATACCATCCAATCCAGCATTTTGTGCAAGAATCATCATTAAAATCATTAAATGTTTTCCCAATCCTAGTCCTGGATAAGATTGTCCAGGCAACCTGGGCTTTTCATCAGTAAAACGCTTCTTGGGATTTTGTAGTAGTAACCATTCAACCTGTAAAAAACTCATTTCTATATGGGGATAATTGGGCTGCAACCCTTTCTCAAAATGCAAGGGTCCTTTTTTCGCAACAAGTTCACAAATGACATTGGATGGATTTGGCTCGCCACTATAGACATACATTTTGTGAGTATGAGAATCACCAGTCTCAATTTCCGATGTGATATTTGTGAGTCCCATAGCTTCCAGGTCACGGATTAGATGAAAATGGTCAAGAACATATTTCAATCCTGCATTACTGAATATTCCCAAAAAAAGTTTTGATTTGGACTGAATACGTCCAAAATTCATCAAACTTTCCAGAGTAATTTCATCATCATCACAACCAGCCTGAATATCATTCCGGGTGATTTTTTTAGCAATTCTTTTATATTCTCTTAATAGTCTAATCATTTCACGTATATAAGTTTATCTTTTTTATTGATAATTTCGCCAATTACTACGAACAATTTTTTATTCTGATTTGTAATTTTATCAGCAGTTTCTCTTTCTACAGTAAAAAGCAATCCACCTGATGTTTGGGGATCATTCAGAATTGTTTTATAAATATCATTTAATTGTTTTCCCCAGTCAATATTTTTGTTGTAAAATTCTAAATTATTGTGTAATCCATCAGCAACCATACCAATTCTAATCATTTTCTTCAACTGATCAAAAATTGGAATATTTTCATGGTTAATTATTACAGACATTTCACGACTTTGTATCATTTCCGATAAATGCCCTAGCAAACCAAATCCGGTTACATCAGTGCAGGATGAGATTGTATAATTTTTCATAATGTCATAGGCATTTTTATTTAATGAAGCCATGATTTCAACTAATTCTTTTTTTTCAAGTTCAGTAAGAAGACCATTTTGAGCAGCTTTACACAATACTCCAGTACCAATTGGTTTTGTCAAAATCAGGACATCGCCAACTTTTGCACCAGAATTTTTCCACAGATTTTCTTTATCACAAATGCCCGTAACCGATTGCCCAAATTTGATTTCATCATCTTTGACAGAGTGGCCTCCAAGAATTGGTATTCCGGCAATTTCAGCAATAGATTGGGCGCCATTTAAAATTTCCACAAGTATCTCTTTAGAGAGTTCCTGTTCCGGGAATGCAACAATATTATTGGCAAAAAGTGGTTTCCCACCCATTGCGTAGATATCACTCAGGGCATTGGCTGCAGCAATTCTTCCAAAATCGAAAGGATCATCCACAATTGGTGAGAAAAAATCTATTGAATTCAGAATGGCTGTATTTTCATCTATGAAATAAACTGAAGCATCATCTGAATTTTCAAATCCAACATTTAGTGGATTCAAAATTTTAGATTTGGTAACATTTTGGAGAATATCATGCAGGTTTTCTGGACTCAATTTGCATGAGCAACCCAATGATGCTCCTTCAAGAGAAAGTTTTTTTCCATAAGTTAATTTCTTTTCCCCACTGTTTCTTACAGTAGCAACAATCTTTTCAATAGCAAAATCAATGTCATTTTTTGTTGTAGTTCTACCTAGAGAAAAACGAATAGAACCTAATGCTCTATCATCACTGCATCCCATTGCTTTTAAAACTTTTGAAGGAGAAATGGAATTTGCATGACACGCTGCTCCGGCTGAAGCTGCTATTTCAGGTACTTTAGCAAGAATCGTATTAGCATTGTTACCGGGAAAATAGAGATTGGCTGTATTCGGTAATTTATTTTCAATGTCGCCATTTATTTCTATATCTGGTATTTGCGATTTTAATTCAGAAACGAAATAATCTCTCAATTCCTGTTGATATTTAATTATTTGTTCAGATTTCTCAGTAAAAATCCTCGCAGCTTCACCCAGGCCAACAATTTCCAGAACATTTTCAGTTCCAGCACGTAATCCATTTTCATGATCAGCACCAACAATCATTGGTGGAATTTTTATTCCATTCCTTATATATAAGGCTCCAATTCCTTTTGGCCCATTCATTTTGTGGGCAGCAATTGTCAAAAGGTCAATACCAAGTTTTTTAACATCAATATTTATTTTACCAGCTGCTTGAGCAGCATCAGTATGAACGAAAATATTGTGTTTTTTAGCGATGTTAACTATTTCTCTGATAGGCAGTAAAACGCCTGTTTCATTATTAGCCAACATAACAGATATCAATTTTGTTTTATTGGTAATTGATTTCTCTAATTCATCAATATTCAGCATTCCATTTTCATCAACGGAAATATAGGAAGTATCAAAACCCTGACAGAATAATCTTTCAAAAACCTTTTCTACAGAAGGATGTTCAATTTGTGATGAAATAAGGTGACAATTTGGAAATTGAGTTGCGATTCCTGTAATTGCCATATTATTGGATTCACTACCACCACTTGTAAAAATAATTTCTTCCGGTTCGGCATTTATCATATTCGCAATATGCTCACGGGCTTCTTCAACGAGTTTTTTATTTTCAATCCCATAAACATGTGAACTTGAAGGATTACCAAAATTGTTATCAAGCACTTGCTTCATCTTTTCAATTACGGATGGCTCCAAAGGTGTACTGGCATTATGATCGAGATAAATTGGTTTCATATTATTTGTTTTTGTAGTTAAATAGTAAACTTAAATCCAGACCTTTGACTGAATGTGTCAAAGCACCGGAAGACATTACATCTACACCGGATTTTGCATATTCTTCTATACTATTCAGTTCAATATTCCCAGATGCTTCAAGGAAAATTTCATCATAAATCCCCTTAATCTGCATCTCTCCAATGATCTTTTTAATCTGTGCTATTGTGAAATGATCAAACATAATCACCTTCGGAATATCAAATTTTACATTGCATAGATGTCGTGCCATTACCCAAAATTCGTCTTCATTTGTAACTTCTATTTCAATAAAACGAAGGTTTTGATTTCTCCTGATGATATTTTCAATTCCATCTACTACATCTGAGCCTAAAACATTGAGATGATTTTCTTTGAGCATGGCGGCATCTTCAAGGTTTAGTCGATGGGATAGTCCACCACCACATTGCACTGCTTTTTTGTCCCAAAATCCCAAAAGGGTTTTTCGGGTGCCAATGGCAAAACAATCATCTCTCTTGATCCGCCCCATAAATTTCGCTGTCATTGTTGCAATTCCGCACATTCTTTGTAAAATATTGAGAATTGTCCGTTCCAGAGCCAGAATTTTTCCAGATTCTCCCTGAATTTTTAGAAGCACATCTCCGATTTTTATTCTGTCACCATCTTTGAATTCAGTGAGCGATTTGATTTTGTACTGGGACAGCAAAAACACAATTTCTTCTAGTCCTGCAACATAGCCATTTTCTTTTACTATAATTACACATTCCACCTTTTTTTGATAGGCTTTTGGTGGAAATTGTGAAGCATCACCTTCCCCCAAATCTGCTTCCAGAATAAAATCAAAAAGTCGTTTAGTAAAATCTTTATATTTCGGATTATTTATTGTTAGTTCATCTTTAGCATCAAAGCATTTTAAAATCTTCTCTCGCCTCGTCATTAATTCCCCTTTTCAAATGGTTTGAAGTGGGTTCAATATAGTTATTTTGCCATTGAATAAGCAAGATTCCAGTAGAATTTGACAGTTTTTTTACAATTCATCTTTTATACTCAACACAGTCCGGCAGTTGCTAGAGGCAAGCAAGGTCGCTAAGTTTACAAAGTTAAACACAGAGGAATTTTTATATCAAAATAAAAACTCTGCATTTAAATATTCGTATTTCCTTATATATAACCCATTTTTATTTTCAGAAAACATTATTAAATTTTGGGTTACTAATTTCGAATGACATTAAGACAATCAAACGAGGAAAAATTGAAACAAAATATTCTGGAATATATTAAGTCCAACATATTATTATTTGATGGCGGAATGGGAACAGAGATCTACTCACGAGGCGTTTACATTAATCAATGTTATGATGAATTGAACCTTACCCGTCCAAAACTTATCAAAGAGATACACGAAGATTTCATCAAAGCCGGTGCAAAAGCTATTGAAACCAATACTTTTGGTGCTAATTATTTCAAACTGCAACCTCACGGACTGGAAGAAAAATTATATGATATTAATTTCCAGGGAGTGAAAATAGCCCGGGAATCTGCTGGCAAAGATGTCTATGTAATTGGTAGTGTTGGACCACTTGGAAAAAAATTAATTCCTGATAATATTGAAAAATTTGAAAAGATTTATCAGGAGCAACTCCAGCCAATTCTCGATGCTGGTGTTGATGGGATTATTTTTGAAACTTTTTTTGATCTGGAAGAATTATTATTAGCTGTAAAAATTGCCAAAAGTATGTCTGACATTCCTGTATTTGCACAGATGACGATTAATGATAATTTTTTCACCATCTATGGCGTTAATGTTGAAGATATCGTAACTCGATTGGATCAAAGTAAAACTGATGTCATCGGTCTCAATTGTAGCGTCGGTCCAAAAATCATGCACGAAGCACTAGAAAAAATCAACAATTTAACTGATAAACCAATCTCCATCATTCCGAATGCTGGTTATCCTCAGCAAGTCAATGGACGTAAACTCTACATGGCATCCAGTGAATATTTAGCGGAATATTCCCGCCGTTTCATTCAATCCGGTGCAAAAGTAATTGGTGGATGTTGCGGAACAACTCCGGAACATATTAAAACAATCAAACATGCCATGACTTCTTTCCAGCCAAAAAAAGAGGTTATTGATATAAAAATTCATAAAAAATCAGAAGAATTAATCGAAAAAATCGATCCAACCACAAAATCAAGTCTGGCAAGTAAACTCTACAACAAAGAATTCATCTGTGCCGTGGAAATGGTTCCACCCCGCGGAATCAATACTGACAAATCACTTGCGACAGCAAAATCACTGATGGAATCCGGAGTTCATTGCATTAATTTGCCTGATGGTCCGCGTGCTTCATCTCGAATGGGAGCCCCGTTCATTGCAAAAGAAATTCTGGATAAAGCCGGTATTGAACCCGTTTTACATTATACTGCAAGAGATAGAAATTTACTTGGAATTATTTCAGACTTCATCGGAATTCATGCTATTGGAATTCATAATCTGCTACTCATTACTGGCGATCCACCAAAGATGGGTGATCTCCCAGATGCAACAGCGGTTTTTGATGTTGATTCAATTGGTCTTATTACTATTGCCAATAATCTAAATCATGGTCGTGATCTGGGTGGAAATTCCATTGGTGAACCAACAAAATATCTCATCGGAGCAGGAGTGAATCCGGGTGCACTTGATATGGAATTGGAACTACAACGTTTCGAGAAAAAGATCAAAGCCAGAGCAGAATACTTCATAACTCAGCCGGTTTTTGATATTGAAATCTTGCAAAAATTCCTCAATGATACGAAGCAATATAATATTCCTATTATTGCTGGCGTTTGGCCCTTGGTAAGTCTCCGCAATGCAGAATTCATGAACAATGAAGTTCCCGGAGCCTCCGTTCCCGATGATATTATGGAGAAAATGAGAGCCGCTAACTCAAAAGAAGAGGCCAGAGAAACCGGAATCCAAATAGCCCAGCAAATTATTCTGGACATCAGAAATGAGGTTCAGGGTGTGCAGGTTTCTATGCCTTTTGGTAGAGTGAAATATCCATTGCAAGTATTAGAAGTTTTAGAGAAGTAAAAATTAGCCACAGAGAATTGTAGAATATAGATGATAAAAAAAATAAATTTTTTCTGTGCTCTCTGTGGCAAAAATTCTATTTATTCAAAATGAATATTATAGATCATCTCAGCAGATTTGGAGAGCATGTCAGCAACCCCACAATATTTTTCTTTTGATAGTTTTACTGCCTTTTCAATTTTGTCACGGCTTTCTTCTAGGTTTTCACCTTTGAAATAGAAATCTACATCGATTTTCACAAAAGGTTTTGGGTATTCTTCACCACGTTCACCATTGATTTCTACACGATATCCGGTATAGCCAACTTTCATTTTTTTCAGCAGTGAGATAACATCCATAGATGCACATCCACCTAGTGCCATTAATACCATTTCCATTGGTTTAGTTGCGGCTTCACTGCCACCAAATTGTTTTACAGAATCCATTACAATCCAATGATTGGAATCTGCTTTTGTTATTAATGTGGCATCTTTTGCCTGAAATACTTCGACTTTCATTTTCAATCCTTACTTTCACAACCACAGATTTCGCTAATTTCCACTAATTATTTTTTACTTTTCAATCAGTGATAATCTGCGGTTCATATTTTATTACTATTCAATTATTTTATTCAACTCTTCAAGAATCTCATCCTGGTTTTCCAGGCCTTTTTTATCCATCAATTTACCCAGCGTTCCCCAAACAGGTTCACCACAAGCGACACAAACAACTCCATGCTTTTTCAATGGAATCACTAGTTCTGGATGTTCTTCCACCAAGTCTTCGATTGTGGTACTTCTATTTATCACAGCCACAATCATCAACCTCTGGACACAGATCATCAAGATTCAACACAGAAAAAAGGTTCTTGGTTACTTTTGCTGGTGGTACTTCCTCACAGTCATTACAAGTCTGGTAGAGTTTCACTGTCTTCTTGATCTTATCTACAAATATTTCACAATTATCACAAACCTGGAGGTGTTTCTGAATAATTTTACATGGTTCGGAATCAATGTCTTGTCCTAAAAATACACAGACCTGATCGAACATTACGCTTCTCTCGTCTTTCATGATCTTTCCTCGTGACTCATCAAATTTTCTAATTTATCTTTCAAAAAATTTCTCGCTCTCATCAGCCTGACTTTTGTGTTGGATTCTGAGATATTCAATATTTTCGCTGTGTCAATGGTTGAGACTTCATGTAAGTCTCGCAGAATGAACACTGTTCTATATTTTTCTGGTAATTCCAACATTGCTTCATCCAGTTTTTCTCTAAAATGTTTATCATTAACCTTTTTTTCATTGAAATCAGGCCAATTATGCAAATGTTCTAAATGTAATTTCTCTGAATCAGGATCGTCAATGTCTATGTGGCCATATTGTTTCTTTCTCAGTTGCAATCTCTTTAGCCCAAAATTCACTGCAATTCTGTATAGCCATGTGTAGACGGCTGATTTCATTGCAAAGTTTCCAATATTTTGCAGAGCTGACAAAAATGTCTCCTGCAGAATATCTTCAGCATCCTGTTCATTACCTGTCATTCTCAAGCCAAGGTTGTAAATACGTCCCTGGTAGGTTTTCACAATTTCGGCAAAGGCGTTTCTATCACCTTGCACAGCGAGTTTTACAATTTCAATTTCATTCATAATTTCATTTCTGTTAATTAGACTTACCAATTAGTACTATCGCGGTAACATTGACTTTGATAGATTCTTAATTCTAATGGTTACAATTGTATTTTACAAAATAAAAAACCATCACTTGACATTGTTGTTTTACAATTTTACATTGGACTGCAATTTTAAATCAAGAAAAAAAGGACACATTCATGGCCAGTTATTTTTATCTACTGATTACCTGGCGCTACAATTTTGGTTTTGTATAATAATTTCCTCTCATTTTTTCAGACAAAATGTTAACAGAAATATTATAATTCAAAAAAATTTGAAGAGGACAAAATCATGAGTAAAAAGAATGTTGTTATCATCGGTGCAGCCGGCCGCGATTTTCACAATTTTAATACATATTTCAGAGGAAATGAAGACTATGATGTAGTAGCCTTTACTGCAGCACAAATTCCTGATATCGATGGGAGACGATATCCAGCGGAATTGGCAGGACAAGATCTATACCCTGAAGGCATTCCAATCTTAGCAGAAGAAGAATTGGAAAACATCATCAAAAATAAAAATGTAGACCTCTGTGTATTTTCTTATAGTGATGTAACCTACAAACATGTAATGACAATGAGTGCTCGCGTAAATGCAGCAGGAGCCAATTACATGCTTCTCGGACCAGCCGACACAATGGTAAAATCAACAAAACCAGTAATCTCAGTTGTAGCCACCAGAACAGGTTGTGGTAAATCTCAAACTTCCAGAAAAGTTATCGAATACTTGATGGCAAAAGGATTGAAAGTAGTTGCTATTCGTCATCCTATGCCATACGGTGATTTGATTGCTCAAAAAGTACAGAGATTTGCAGAAGTTGACGATCTGGAAAAACACAAATGTACAATCGAAGAAATGGAAGAATATGAACCACACGTAGTTCGCGGAAACGTAATCTACGCTGGAGTTGACTACGAAGCAATCGTAAGAGAAGCTGAAAAAGATCCAAATGGTTGCGATGTAATTCTATGGGATGGTGGAAATAATGATTTTTCATTCTATACACCAGATTTAACAATCACAGTTGCTGATCCCCACAGACCTGGCGACGAAGTAAATTATTATCCAGGCGAAGTAAACCTCAGAATGGCTGATGCAGTAATCATCAACAAAATGGATTCAGCATCACCTGAAGGTGTACAAACAGTTCGGGAATCTATTGCAGCCGTAAACCCAAAAGCCATCGTTATTGATGGAGCATCACCCATCAAAGTTGATGATCCTGAAATCATTCGTGGTAAAAAAGTATTAGTTGTAGAAGACGGTCCAACTCTAACCCACGGTGGAATGAAACTCGGAGCAGGAACAATAGCTGCACAGAAATATGGCGCATCTGAGTGTGTTGATCCACGTCCTTTCATCGTTGGAAAATTGAAAGAAACTTTTGAAATCTATCCAAATATTGGTCAATTATTACCAGCAATGGGATATGGCGAAGAACAGAGAAAAGATTTAGAAGAAACAATCAATAACACAGAATGTGATGCTGTCATTATTGGAACACCAATTGATCTAAATAGAATTGTAAATATCAAAAAACCAAATACACGTGTTTACTATGATCTACAGGAAATTGGCGAACCAACACTTGGGGGCATCTTGGGAGAATTCTGCGAAAAACATAATTTATAAGAATTAGTTTTATTTTATTTAATCAACCTCGATATTTATAATATCGAGGTTGATTAATTTTTTGATATGATGAAAATGTGGATAGAGAGAAAATAAAATTTACCACGAAGAACTGAGAGAGCACGAAGTCATATTATAGATTTTAATATTTTCTTCGTGATCTTCGTGGTACAAAAGTAATCCACACAAACAAATTCTTATTCAGGAGAGAGAATGGGAAAAAGAAAAACAGCAGTAGTTGCACTGGGCGGAAATGCCATTTCACCAAAGGGAGAAATGGATACAATAGCAAACCAATTCCGCAACACAAGAAAAAGTAGAAAAGCGATCATCCGATTAATAGAAATGGGATACAACCTGGCAGTGACTCACGGGAATGGACCGCAAGTAGGAAACGCACTATTGCGTGTAGAAGCTGCTGAAGGACGTGCTCCCATCATTCCACTTGGAATCTGTGTAGCAGATACTGAGGGTGGTATGGGATACATGATTGAACAATCACTGCAAAACGCTATTAGAAAACTACATATAGAAAAAGATGTTGTCACAATTGCAACTCAAATCACTGTAGATTTAAATGATCCCGCCATCAAAAATCCACAAAAATATGTTGGTGGGTGGTACACTGAGCAGGAAATTACAGCATTATCTCAAAAATTTGGTTGGTCCATAAAAGAGATCCCGGGAAAAGGTTGGCGAAGAGTTGTCCCTTCACCAATGCCATTGGAGATCATCAACAAAAGAGCAATCAAAAGATTGGTAGAAGACGGGGTTGTTGTAATTGCTGCCGGTGGTGGCGGTATTCCAGTTTATATTGATGAGGAAGGAAAATACGAAGGTGTTGATGCAGTAATTGACAAAGATATGGCATCAGCTGTTCTGGGTCGAGACATTGAAGCCGACGAACTTTTCATCCTAACTGATGTAGATCAGGTTGCCATCAACTGGGGAAAAGAAAATGAACAAAACCTTGGTAAAATTTCTTACAATGCATTAAAGAAATATTACGATGCTGGACAATTTCCTCCAGGATCAATGGGGCCAAAAGTGCATGCAGCATTGACATTTATAGAAAATGGTGGTACTCAAGTGATCATCACATCACTGGATTCTGTAAAAGCAAATTTACCAGAAGATAAAATTACATTGATCACAAAATGATCCATAACCTCCCAGGTCTAATAGACCTGGGAGGTTATTTAATTTCAACCAATTAAAACATTATTTCATTATCCCTTTCTGAAATTTTATAAATATTGTACTAATTCCAATAAAATTTTTTAAATTTCACACTTCTATAGTTTATAAAATCCTTTGAGATAACTATATTTAAAAGTTCGCTGAATTAACTAACTAAATGAGGAAATCGATGGAATTAACATTTGCAAATTTAAAGCCCGACTGTGTACAACGTAAACTATCAGGAAAAGCAATTGAATTTATTGAAGAGCATGGTTTTGAAGTCGTCCGAATGCGCAAAACCTATCTTTCAAGGAAACAAGCTGAAGAATTTTATGCAGCTCACAAAGACAAACCATTTTTCGAAATACTACTTGAAATGATGACTTCCGGCCCATGTATTCCACTTGTTTTACGAAAAGAAAATGCAATTGAAGATTTCCGAAAAATTATAGGACACACCGATCCAACCAAAGCAGAAAAAGGTACTCTCCGTCAATTATATGGAACCAATGTCACCTACAATCTCATCCATGGTTCCGACTGTGAAGAAAGTGTTCTTCGCGAAATGACTTTTTTCTTTCCGTTTATAGAGGTGATTCATTAAATTAGAAAAAACATTCGGAGGGTATATGAAAAGACTACTGATTTCTGCAATCATTCTCATAGCATTTTTTCTAGTTAATTGTGAAAGTGAAAAAGTAATTCCTGGTGAATCCGGTTCACCTGTTTATCTCGTCCCGGAAATAGAAACAAGTTCTGATACTTTAGGCTGCACATTTAGTTGGAGTTTTATGGAAAGACCGCTACACAGCAATCTTAGCATCCTGAGTTTTCAACCTTCCAGTAATGGCTATAACATCTACTTTATACCGGATGTTGCTGGTGATTACAAAGTAAAATGTGAGGTACTGACACCTGATCAAAAAATCAACAAGGAAACCATATTCCTATGCAAAATCAAAGGTGACACTGAAGGAATGAATTCAACACCATCTCAAGAAATTCAATCTGAAGACAATAGCCAAATATCAGATTCAGAGCCAATCTACCTTGAAGATGAAAGCACGCCAAAACCAACAAAATTAGATGAGCAACCAAAACCAACAAAATTAGATGAGCAACCAAAACCAGCTCCTGCGAAACCAAAACCACAAATAGTTAAACAAAAAACTATAACCGAAGAATATGTTGAAGAA
>Ga0070729_10005248_pt1 | contig 13498 bp, 8 predicted proteins | sample tdDd472_FD_66725 | JGI IMG/M metagenome (GOLD analysis project Ga0070729, IMG submission 66725) | Marine sediment microbial communities from the Atlantic coast under amendment with organic carbon and nitrate - tdDd47.2 | ecosystem: Environmental > Aquatic > Marine > Coastal > Sediment | place...
GTCAGAATTGTAAAATCCCTCATTAACCAGGAAACGGGATCAATCCCGGCCAGTTTTCTGAGAATGGCGTCAACCAGCGACTGGTAACCCGAAAGATCCAGAGAGGTCAGCCCATTTGCCTGGCAGGATTGAATCAGCATATCGCCATAGGGCATGGTTTTCTTGAAGGGTTCCAGCCGATCCTCAATCTGAACCAGTGCGTGATGATCACCGTCTGTAAAGATCTTCTTTTTCATGGTGCTCACCGGCTTGATCAGATAATCAAGACGTAACACCAGGGCCTCTTGAAGCAGGCTCTCAATTTCTTTCTCAAAGAACGTGGCGGCATTATAGAGCACGGCGTTGCTGTGGTCTTTAATGGTGTTCAGCTCACTGATATCCAGATCAAAGTGAGGCGTGGCCTGAAGCGCCAGTGGCGATTCTTTCACAAGATAGAGAGACACACGATCACGGAAAAGGCGTTTGATAAAACCGGGAATGGCGTTATCTGCGTCAATTCTCTCAAACCGGACCTTCTCTCGTCCACCCAGAATCCGCTTCTTCAAGCTGGTCACAAGCACGACGGTTTCATTTTCCCACATAGTCTTTTCCTTTATTACACATCCAAGAGAAATTTAGCAAGATATTTATGTGACCCGCAGCGCAATAGAAATCTATAGCGGGTGACTGCTTTGATCTCTCTGCAAAATACGTGCCTTGCCTGGTCTATTCTTCTGCCGATAGAGATGATCCTATAGAAAATTGTCGTTTTTGAGGGGGATTGAGGCGGATTCATCTCAATATTAAAAGAGTCAAAGAGCACACATTGAGTCTCAAAATGAAAGAACAACTCCTGAAGCCATGCAAAGAGAAGGGCCTCTTCTGAAGGGGGCTGACAAACGCATCTCCACTTTTCTTTCGACACCGGACAGTAGCGCATTCTCGGTGCGCTGTGCATTGAAAGCCAAAGCGGCCTGGGTGAGAAGACCCTGAAAGTCCTCTGCCCAGACCGCAATATAGAGATCAGCCATGTGATCGAGCAAGCGAAAACCCGATACCGCTGTGATTATTCCTCTTCGCGAACCACGCGCGCCACGTCGGCCACCACATCGTCATCGGCCAGGCGGATGATACGCACGCCCTGGGTGTTGCGGCCGGAGATCTTGATGTCGTTGATCTGTTCACGGATCACCAGGCCATTCTGAGAGATGATCAGGAGATCATCCTCGTCCAGCACATCCATGATAGCAATCATATTGCCCACACGCGGCGTCGTTTTCAAGGTAATGATGCCCTTGCCGCCGCGGCCAGTCACACGGTAATCCGTGATAGACGATCGTTTTCCATACCCTTTATTCGTCGCTACCAACAGCGTCCCGTCACGGCGAACCACCACCATGCCGATCACGCGATCGGATTTGGCCAAAGAGATGCCTCTCACGCCGGCAGCGGTGCGTCCCATAGGCCTCACCGCATCCTCGGGAAAGCGTATGGCCTTGCCCTCAAAAGTACCCAGGACAATATCCTGCGTCCCATCTGTCAACTTGGCATCGATGAGCTCATCGCCTTCGTTAATGGTGATGGCGTTGATGCCGTTGCGTCTGGGATTGGCAAACGCAGTCAAGTCTGTTTTCTTCACCTGACCCCGCCGGGTGGCCATAAAGAGATATCGATCCGGATCGAAGGTCTTGACAGGCACCACCGCTTTCACCGTCTCTCCCTTTTCCACAGCGATGAGATTGACAATGGCCCGTCCGCGCGAACCGCGACCGATCTGGGGAATCTGATGTACTTTCAGCCAGTAACACTTGCCTCTGTCCGTGAAGAACAAAATATAGTGATGCGTTGAGGCGATAAAGAGATGCTGTACCGAATCCTCACGGCTGGTGTCAGCCCCTTTCACGCCCTTGCCGCCGCGATGCTGGCGTTTGTAACCAGAGACGGGGAAGCGCTTGATATATCCGGAGTGGGAGATAGTAATCACCATATCCTCTTCGGCAATAAAATCTTCCACGCTGAACTCGTCTGTCTGATAGACGATCTCGGTGCGGCGCTCATCATTATACTTCTCTTTAATGCTCTTTAACTCAGATTTAATCAGCGCCATCTGCTGGTCGTGGTTCTCCAGAATGGATTTCAGACGCTCGATCTCCTTGATCACCTCCAGATACTCATCCTCAATCTTCTTGCGCTCCAGACCTGTGAGGCGCTGCAAACGCATGTCGAGTATGGCCTGGGCCTGAATATCAGAGAGACCAAAGGTTTTCTTCAGATTGACCCGGGCTGCATCGGGGCTCTTGGATTTTTTGATGATCTGAACAATCTCATCGATATTGTCCAGGGCGATCTTCAAGCCCTCGAGAATATGGGCGCGCTTCTCGGCTTTATCCAAAAGAAAACGCGTGCGGCGCATGATCACATCGTGGCGGTGTGCCACAAAATGCTGCAGCATCTCTTTCAAGGCCATGATCTTGGGCCGACCGTCCACCAGGGCCAGCATGATGACGCCAAAGGTTACCTGCATCTGCGTGTGTTTATAGAGTGAATTGAGAATGACCTGCGGATTGGCGTCACGCTTGAGCTCAATCACCAGCCGCATGCCGTCGCGGTCAGACTCGTCGCGGATATCGGAGATGCCCTCGACCTTTTTATTCTTCACCAACTCGGCAATGGAAACGATCAGGTTGGTTTTGTTCACCTGATAGGGAATCTCTGAGATGATGATAGATTCTTTGTCCCGCTTGCCAATTTCAATGGAGGCCCTGGCCCGGACAATGACTTTGCCGCGCCCGGTACGATAGGCCTCGCCAATGCCGGCAGCGCCATAGATAATGCCGCCTGTGGGAAAATCGGGGCCCTGCACATGCTGACGTAATCCATCGGCTGAGATATCCGGATCATCGATCACCGCCTCCACCGCGTCGACAATCTCACCGAGATTGTGCGGCGGAATATTGGTGGCCATACCCACGGCAATACCGGACGCCCCATTAATCAGAAGATTGGGAATCATCGAGGGCATCACAGACGGTTCTTTCAGTGATTCATCGAAGTTGGGGGTAAAATCAACGGTGTTTTTATCGAGATCACCGAGAATCTCCTCGGCAATCGTCATCAATTTGGCTTCGGTATAACGCATGGCCGCTGCTGAATCACCGTCCACAGAACCGAAGTTGCCCTGACCGTTGACCAGGGGATAGCGCAGTGAAAATTCCTGCACCATGCGCACCATGGCATCATACACGGCACTGTCGCCGTGGGGATGATATTTACCCAGCACATCACCCACAATACGGGCCGACTTACGGAAAGGCCGGTTGTGACGGAGTCCCAGTTCATGCATACCGTAGAGAATACGGCGGTGCACAGGTTTCAATCCATCACGAACATCGGGCAGCGCCCGGGCCACAATGACGGACATTGAATAATCGAGGTAGGAGTTTTTCATCTCCTCTTCGATATATATATTTACAACATGATCGCGTTGGTCTGGCATGAAACTTCCTTAACTGCTATACATCCAAATTGCGCACGTCCTGCGCATTGTGTTCGATAAACTGACGGCGAGGCTCCACCTTGTCACCCATGAGTACCGAAAAAATATGATCGGCTTCCACGGCGTCATCGATGGTCACCTGCAGAATGGTCCGCTGCCCCGGGTCCATGGTGGTTTTCCAGAGCTGATCCGGATTCATCTCACCAAGACCTTTATAACGCTGCAGCGAGACACTGTCCTTACCCAGTCGCTTGCTTTCACGCTCCAACTCTTCTTCATTGTAGGCATAGACCTGCTGCTTGCCCTTTTTGATCAGATAGAGTGGCGGCTGGGCAATATAGATATGCCCTTTTTCGACCAGCTCTCTCATATAACGGAAGAAGAAAGTCAACAGCAGCGTGCGGATATGGGCGCCATCCACATCAGCATCTGTCATGATGATAATGCGGCCGTAGCGCAGCTTCTCAACATTAAAAATATCTGCGCCAATGCCCGTACCCAGAGCGGCCACGATGGTTTTAATCTCATTGTTGTTTAGAATTTTCTCAAGGCTGGCCTTCTCCACATTGAGAATCTTACCACGCAACGGCAGGATGGCCTGGAACTGGCGGTCACGACCCTGCTTGGCAGAGCCGCCCGCTGAGTCACCCTCAACGAGATAGAGTTCACAGTGTGCAGGATCTTTGATGGAGCAATCGGCCAGCTTGCCGGGCAGACTCCCGGACTCCAGCGCCGATTTACGGCGGGTCAGATCACGGGCACGCCGGGCCGCTTCACGAGATTTGGCGGCGGTGATGCCTTTCTGGATGATCTTCTTGGCCACAGCCGGATTCTCTTCCAGGTAGATAGACAAGGCCTCACCCACCACAGATTCGACAATGCCGCGCACCTCACCGTTGCCCAGCTTGGTCTTGGTCTGGCCCTCAAACTGCGGATCACCGACCTTCACGCTGATGACGCCGGTGAGTCCCTCACGCACATCATCTCCGGTCAGCGATTTATCACCATTCTTCAGGAGATTGTTCTTAGAGGCGTAGAAGTTCAGTGTCCGTGTCAGTGAGGTCTTGAATCCCGAGAGATGCGTCCCCCCCTCAATGGTCGGAATGTTGTTGACAAAGGAGAATATATTCTCCTGATAGCCATCGTTGTACTGAAAGGCCACATCCACCATCACATCATCTTTTTCGTTTTCAATGAAAACAGGCTTCTTGATAATGGCCGTACGCGTGGCGTCTAGATAACGGACAAACTCCATCAGTCCGCCCTTGGCGTGAAATTCCTCTTCTTCTCCTGTTCGCTCATCCTTGAGAATAATTCGAAGGCCTTTATTAAGAAAGGCCAGCTCCATGAGCCGCTGGGCCAAGATGTCAAATTTGAATCGCACCGAGCCAAAAATATTTTCATCCGGCCGAAACGCAATCTCAGTACCCCGTTTTGTTTTGGGCCCTTTCGTCTTTTTCATATCGTATTGCGGCACGCCAATGGCATATTCCTGCGTATAAATGCCCCCATCACGAAAGACGCGCACCTGACACCAGGAGGAGAGGGCATTGGTACAGGAAACACCTACACCGTGAAGTCCACCAGAGACCTTGTAACTGTCACTGGAAAATTTACCGCCGGCATGAAGGGTGGTCATCACCACCTCCATGGCAGGACGCCCCTGTACGGGATGAATATCCACGGGAATACCGCGGCCGTTGTCCATAATAGCAATGGACTCATCTTTGCGAATGGTGACATCGATCTGTGTACAGTAACCGGCGAGACATTCATCCACACTGTTATCGACAACCTCGTAGACAATGTGATGAAGTCCGCGTACTCCCGTGTCGCCGATATACATGGCCGGGCGTTTGCGGACACCTTCAAGACCTTTTAAAACTACAATTTTATTCGCATTGTATTGCTCTTTCTGCGACATGATACCTCACAACTTAAAACCAGACAATATCCTTGATAGCTGCCTCTCCAAGACGTTGGCGAATAGTTCTTAGAATCTCAGGTTTGTAAAAAATCAGCTCGTGACGCCAGGCATCGCTCTGAACGCGGACAAAGAGAACACCATGGGTGACGCGGTCCGGTGTGGTCACATTGGCCACACGTTCACCAACGATCTCTTGCCAGTCTCTCAAGATGCTGTAGCGATCGAGAGCCGAATCCATGCCTGATTCTTTGAAAAACTTGGAGAGAACAACGTTTAAGGATTTCAATTGTTACGAACCCAGTTTAATGGGCATAATCAACATGATAAAATCTTCTTCACCCTCCTGAACATTGGGCATGACCAGAGCGGCCCGAACCGGACTCTTGAGATGAAAGATCACTTCGTCCGTATCCACATGACGGAGAATGTCTGTCAGGTACTGGGCGTTGTATCCAATTTCCATGGCCTCTTCGGTGTAGTCTACGGCCAATTCCTCATGGGCCTCACCACCTACATCCATATCTTCGGAATTAATAATCAACTTTCCAGGTTCTATGGAAAATCGAATCTGATGGGTCAGCGCACTGGAGAAGAGAGAGACACGCTTGACTGAGGCGATAAGCAGATTCTTGTCCACCATCAGTTTCTTATCATTGTCACGGGGAATCACGCGCTCATAGTCGGGATACTCGCCCTCAACCAGACGGGTATAGAGCATGGTACGGCCAAAATCAAAGCGGAGACCTGTCTCATCCAATGTCAATTCTGTTGTGCCTTCTTCGGCCAGATTTTTCATGGCGATCTGCACAGCCTTGGGTGGAACAATCATTTTCGCTGAAGATTCATCGGACTTGAAGCTACGATCGACAATTTTGGAAAGCCGGTGTCCATCTGTGGCTACCATACGGAATTCATTGGACATGATCTGTAGAAACACGCCCATCAAAGCGGGACGCAGCTCCTCAGAAGAGACGGCAAAAAGCGTCTTTTTGAACATTCTTCCCAGCAAAGCGTTATCGACAATGACCTTGCGTTCATCCGAAAACGTAGGACGGTCTGGAAAATTGTCTTTACCGATGCCGGAGACCTGATAGAGACCCTGATCCGTGGTAATCTTGACACGGTTGGTATGGTCCACATCAAAGTGGATGGGAATATCAGGCAGTGAACGGATCATCTCTGTAATCACGCGTGCCGGCAGTGCCAATGCACCGGGTGTTTCCATGGACTCTGCATTCACCTCTGTGGTGATGGAGACTTCAAGATCGGTGCCGGTAAGACGGAGACGGCTGTCTTCAATCTCAAAAAGAATGTTTTCCAGAATAGGTGTTGTTGAACGGGCAGGAACAACGCCGGATACTTTCTGGAGTGCATCCAGCAGACTGCTTTGAAGCATCGTGAATTTCATGAACGATCCTCCTGGGTTTTCCACAAATGGGTGAATCTCTAAAATAACTCTTTTTTAAAGATTATTCAAGAAATTAGTTGTAATAATAGAGAGTGTGGATAAGTGGATAACTCATCATTCTCTACATCTTAAAGTTACTAAAAATCAACAGCTTAAATCAACCTGTTTTTTACCGCGAATATGTGAGTGGGCTGTGGATGAGACTGGAAAAAAAGGGGATAAACAAGAAACGTCCGGACATTTTCCCGGACCGCTGTTCTAAACCACAAGTTATTCACAGTCTCAACGTCGGTTATCCACACTGTTTAAAGGCTGGCCACCTCGACTTTTCTTCGTAATAGATCGAGAACTTCCTGCATTTTTTCTTTACGATCTGGGTGTTGTAAGAGCTGTTGAATAGTGCGTACGGCATGAATCACCGTTGTGTGATCGCGTCCCCCAAAGTGTAGGCCAATAGATTTTAATGAATAATGCGTCATCTCCTTTGAGAGGTACATGGCCACTTGGCGGGCAAAGGCGATCTCTTTTTTTCTGCTCTTGCCTCTTAAAAGATCATCAGGGATGTCATAGAATCGACAAACCACACGCTGTATCTCTTCTATTGAGATTTCCCTTTTTTTACGGACCACCACGTCTTTAAGTACCATTTTTGCCAGATCAAGGGATATATCAGTGCCCTTTAAAGAGGAAAAGGCCATGAGCTTTATCAATGCCCCCTCAAGTTCTCTGATATTGGAGGTGATGTTTGTCGCCATGTATTCAACAATATCCATCGGCAGGGCAATGCCGTCAAAATCGGCCTTCTGTTGTAAAATAGCAATGCGTGTCTCTAAATCGGGGGGCTGAATGTCGGCAACCAAGCCCCACTGAAAGCGTGATAGAAGGCGTTCTTCAAGGTCTTTGAGATCTTTTGGGGGACGGTCAGAGGAGAGAACAATCTGTTTCCCCCTCTGATGCAGGGCGTTAAAGGTATGAAAGAATTCTTCCTGTGTTCTCTCTTTACTCATAAAGAACTGAATATCATCCACGATAAGCAGGTCTGCGCTGCGGTAGTTCTGGCTAAATTCCGTGGTCTGATTGTTCTGAATGGAATTGATAAATTCGATCGTAAACTTTTCACTGGACACATAACGAACACGTTTGGCTGTCCCGTTGGTCAATGCAAAATTACCAATAGCCTGAATAAGATGGGTTTTTCCCAGGCCCACGCCGCCGTATAATACCAGGGGATTGAAAGATGTTTTTCCAGGTGCTTCGGCCACAGCCAGAGAGGCTGCCTTTGCAAATTGATTACCAGCCCCCTCCACATAGGTTTCAAAGATATATCGGGAGTTAAGAAATGTCTTTTCACCCATGAATTCACCACTGGGCTCGGCTTTTTGAGGCAGCTGCACATTGGCCTCAGGAATTGTATTTTCTCCTTTGAGAATACGATATTTGGGCTCTGCGCCTTCACCGATGATCTGTCTCAAGGCATTGCGGACGATTTGGGGATAATGCTGTTCCAACCACTCATAAAAGAATTGACTGGGCACCTGGAGAATGAGCGTGCTTCCCTGTAATTCCATCGCCTTAAGCGGCCGAAACCAGGTTTGAAAACTCTGTGGATTCACGTTATCACGTATGATTTCCAGACAGGAAGACCATATTGCAGAAGGCGCAGAGTTATCCACAGCAAGGCTGAGGTTATCCACATGAGATGTCACACAAAACCTCTTTTTTTAAAAAGCAGAAATAACAATGAAAGAAAACAACATAACTACAAAAAAAACAACAAAATATTAGAGAATACCCTTTTTTTAAAAAAGGGTGTAATCTGTTGATTTTTAATGAGGAAAAGACAGGAAAAGTACAATGCGCCGGGTTTCCACAAATTATCCACATTATACCCGGACCCCGCTGAGACGTGAATTAATATACCAATGAAAGCGGTAAATGCAAGAATAAAAAGAAGGGAAAGGAGAAAAAATCAGGGGTGCAGAATGCACCCCTGATTCTAAAAACAAACGTTGTCTAACCGTGAAGAATATGGGCGTGGGCCGCAGCCAATCGGGCGATCGGAACACGGAATGGAGAACAACTTACATAGTTCATGCCTACGCGGTGGCAGAAGTCCACAGATTGAGGCTCACCACCGTGTTCACCACAGATGCCAACCTTCAGATCGGGTCGGACAGAACGACCTTTTGCCGTACCCATCTCAACAAGCTGACCGACACCTGTCTGATCCAGCACCTGGAAGGGATCGTATTCCAGAATTCCCTTTTCGATGTAGATCGGCAGGAATGTACCTGCGTCATCTCTCGAGTAACCGAAAGTCATCTGAGTGAGATCATTGGTTCCAAAGGAGAAGAATTCGGCTTCCTGGGCTACCTCGTGGGCGGTCAGTGCCGCTCTTGGGATCTCAATCATCGTGCCGACCAGGTAATCAATCTTGGCGCCTTGTTCAGCAAAAACCTTCTCGGCGGTAGCGCGAATGATCTCTTCCTGAAGCTTGAATTCTTTCTTGGTACCGATGAGCGGCACCATGATCTCAGGCTTTGCGTCGATACCCTTGGCTTTGCAATTCAATGCGGCTTCAATGATGGCGCGGGCCTGCATCTCTGTAATCTCCGGATAGGTATTGCCCAGACGACAGCCGCGGTGACCCAGCATGGGGTTGAACTCAGCCAGGGCTTCCACCTTGGCTTTCACCGCTTCTGCACTGATACCCATCTCTTTGGCCATCTCAGCCTGATTCTCGGCTTCGTGAGGCACAAATTCATGCAGCGGCGGATCCAGCAGGCGTACGGTCACCGGCAGTCCGTTCATGGCTTCAAAGATCCCTTCAAAGTCTTCGCGCTGAATGGGCAGCAGTTTGTCGAGGGCCTTGCGGCGTCCTGCCTCGTCTTCGGCAAGAATCATCTCGCGGACGGCTTTGATGCGCTCACCTTCAAAGAACATATGCTCTGTGCGGCAGAGGCCGATACCCTGGGCGCCGAAATCACGGGCGACCTTGGAGTCGTGTGGCGTGTCTGCGTTGGTGCGTACCGCCATCTTGGTGTTTTTGTCGCAGAGGTCCATCAGTTTTCCGAAGTTGCCTGACAGTTCAGGCTTCATCGTCGCGACCTGGCCTTCAAGTACCTCACCGGTGGAGCCGTTGAGAGAGAGCCAGTCTCCCTCTTTGAAGACATTGCCGTCCACTGTCATGGTGCGCTCTTTGTAGTTGATGACAATAGAGCCGGCGCCGGAGACGCAGCACTTGCCCATGCCGCGGGCCACCACAGCAGCGTGTGAGGTCATACCGCCACGGGCGGTCAGAATACCATTGGCAGCGTTCATACCGGAGAGATCTTCGGGACTGGTCTCTATGCGGACAAGAATGACCGGCTCTCCTTTTGCGGCCCATGTTTCGGCTTCGTCGGCAAAGAAGACAATACGGCCGGTGGCAGCACCGGGGGAGGCGGGCAGGCCCTTGGCCAGCACCTTGGCTGCGGCCAGGGCGTTGGTGTCGAATACGGGATGAAGCAGCTCGTCGAGCTTGTTGGGCTCAACACGCAGAATCGCCTCTTTCTCTTCGAGCATGCCCTGTTCCAGCATCTCCATGGCAATGCGTACCATGGCTGCGCCAGTGCGCTTGCCATTACGGGTCTGAAGCAGCCACATCCGTCCATCCTGAATAGTAAACTCGATGTCCTGCATGTCTTTGTAGTGATTTTCCAATTTGGTTTCAATATCAATCAGCTCTTTGTACATCTTGGGCATGGCCTCTTCCAGGGAGGGGAAGTTGGCTTTGCGATCGGCCTCGGAGACATTGGCCAGCTTGGCCCAGCGCTGAGCGCCTTCCAAAGTAATCTGCTGGGGCGTGCGGATACCCGCCACCACATCTTCGCCCTGGGCGTTGATGAGGTATTCACCGTTGAAAATATCTTCGCCTGTGCCTGCGTCACGCGTGAAAGCCACACCGGTGGCGGAGTTTTCACCCATGTTGCCGTAGACCATAGACTGCACGTTGACGGCTGTGCCCCATTCGCCCGGGATATTGTTCAGGCGGCGGTAGACAATGGCGCGGTCGTTCTGCCAGGAGTCGAACACGGCGCAAACGGCGCCCCAGAGCTGCTCCCAGGGATCGGTGGGGAAGTCGTGTCCGGTTACCTTTTTAACAGCGGCTTTGAAATTGGTGACCATCTCCTTGAGGTCGTCGACAGTCAGTTCTGTGTCATTTTCAACGCCTTTGGCTTCCTTGGCGGCTTCAATGATCTCTTCAAAGGGATCGATATCCTCTTTGGATTCGGGCTTCATACCCAACACCACATCGCCGTACATCTGAACAAAACGGCGGTAGGAGTCCCAGGCAAAGCGGGCGTTGCCAGACTTTTCGGCAAGGCCTTCCACCACATCGTCATTGAGACCGAGGTTCAACACCGTGTCCATCATACCGGGCATGGAGACGCGGGCGCCGGAGCGCACGGAGAGCAGCAGGGGATTGGTCCGATCGCCAAAGGTGGCGCCCATCACTTCTTCTACATGTTTGACATTCTCTACGACCTGATCCTTAATCATCTCAACGGCTTTGGTCTGGCCGTTTTCAGTATAATAAGTACAGACCTCTGTGGTAATGGTGAATCCTGCGGGCACTGGCACACCGATAAGATTCATTTCGGCCAGGTTGGCGCCTTTGCCGCCCAGGAGATTTTTGTCTCCGGTACCGCCGTCAGCCTTGCCGGCACCAAAAAAGTAGACATGTTTTGCCATTTTATACCTCTATGTTTAGTGAAAATTGTAAAATGCGCAGATGAACGGCCGGTAAAAAACCGGCCGCCTGTTGCTTTTTATTGATGCGATTTAAAAGCCGCAGCGTATTGATTGGGATCTTTCAGAACCTCCATGGCCCGCTGAATCACCGGATCTTTTTTCAGTCCCATCTCCGTCGACTTGGTAGTGCCAAAGAATTTGGTGGAAAGCTCCATCTTCAGGAAATGACGGATATCATCGAGACTGGCATTGAATATCTCGTCCTTGGTTTCAACCAGCCCGGCCTCCAGTGCCTTGATCTGATCGATGAGTGAAGGATTATAACCGCTCTCCTTGACCTCCTCGGCCAGCCGCTCCAGAGAGGCCTCAATGGGATGCCGGAAGTTGTATTCGCGTTTTTTAAGATAGCTTTTAAAGGCGCTGCAGATGGCGTCGTCTATCTCAAAATCATCGGTCTTTTTATGGGTGTTTGCGTATTCAAGCGCGAAGTTGAAGAACATGGATTTGCGGCGCATGTCCACCGACATGGGGGTCAGAAGTGGCAGTTCGACAGCAATGTCCGGAGCGACACCCCCCCCGCCATATACCGTACGACCGCTATCGGTTTTATACTTTATAGATTTGTCCATCTCTTTTGTATCACTCCAGTTGGAGTAGTCGCGGCTCTGAATGCAGCGGCCGCTGGGGGTGTAGTATTTAGCCGTGGTGAGTTTGAGTTGCGCTTTGTCGGAGAGCTTGAAGACGGATTGGACCAGACCTTTCCCGAAGGTGGTGTCGCCAATGACCACGGCTCGGTCGTGGTCTTGCACGGCACCGGCGACAATTTCTGAGGCAGAGGCGCTGAATCGGTTGACCAGTACGACCAGTTCTCCGTCGGCCCACGCCGCTGCGTTCTGCGCGTCGTATTTCTGATTGGACTGGGGACTGCGTCCCTTGGTGGAGACAATGCGCGCCCCCTTGGGCAGGAAGAGATCGGAGACGGCAATACCGGCGCCCAGCACACCGCCGGGGTTGGAACGCAGGTCGAATATCAGCTTCTTCATGCCCCGCGCTTTGAGCTGCTCAATGTGTCTGGCCACTTCACTGCCCACTTTTCCGGAGAAGCGCGTGAGCAGAATATAACCGACTTCATCATTGATCATGCCTGCGTAGCGCACGTCTTCAACAACGATACGCTCGCGCACCAATCGGAAGGTCAGGGGTTTGGGCTCCCCGGCGCGACGTATCTTCAAGGTGACTTCTGTGCCAATTTTTCCACGAATACGGTTGGCCGTGTCGTCGAACTCAAGGTCGCGGGTGATCACGCCGTCCACCTCGGTGATGATATCGCCTTCGTGCACACCCCCGCGCGAAGCCGGTGTACCGATGAAGGGAGGATCACTGACCACGACGGTCTTGTCGCGATAGTGCAGCGGAATGCCCACACCACCGTAGTTGCCGTCGGTCAGAATCTGCAGCTGCGCTTTATTCTCGTTGACCAGGTAGACGGAGTAGGGGTCCAGTGTTCTGAGCATGCCATTGACCGCGGCTTCAAAAAATTCATCGTGCTCAATCTCATCCACATAATGAAAGAGAGAAGCGGTGTAGATATTCTTGATCAGAGGGATTTTTTCATTGAGTATCTTGTAGATGTTTTTATCTGTAGCTGCATTCACCCACAGGGTCAGAGCCAGCGTGGCGCCGAGAATGAGAATCAGCCATCGGGACTTTGGAATATTCATTATACGCTTCATGATATTTTTCCCTCAACTCTGGAAGGTGAATGCATACGGTCAATTAAATTAAACACGTCATTCCCTATGATTTGTTCCAATTTATTTGGGGACTGACAGCCATCGAGCAGCAGAATACGATCCGTGTGATCGTCGGCCAACTGTGTGTATCCCTCACGAATGGTCTCATAGAAACGATGGGCCTCAGATTCCATACGGTCGACCTGGCCGCCGCGCCGCCG
>Ga0070729_10005249_pt1 | contig 13497 bp, 9 predicted proteins | sample tdDd472_FD_66725 | JGI IMG/M metagenome (GOLD analysis project Ga0070729, IMG submission 66725) | Marine sediment microbial communities from the Atlantic coast under amendment with organic carbon and nitrate - tdDd47.2 | ecosystem: Environmental > Aquatic > Marine > Coastal > Sediment | place...
TTCCAAATCGATGGATCCGGTGCCAAATACCTTCACATGCCCGCCGGGGGGAGTCGCAAACCTGCATCCCTGGAAACCGTAAAAAATGGTGAGCACTTTGTTCATCAAACGGGTAACGAAGTCTTTAAGCGCGCGGTCACGGATATGAGCAACGCTGCTATCGAAGTCCTTAAGCGAAACGGGGTTGAAGCCAGTGAGGTTAAATTGTTCGTACCACACCAGGCCAACAAGCGCATTATCGATGTTGTTGGTAAGCGTATCGGCTTGAAAAAAGAACAAGTTGGGGTCAATATCCACCTACGCGGAAACACGACTTCTGCCACCCTACCAACATGTTTGGATGCTGAGCTAAAAAAAGGTACAATATCAAAAGGCGACTATGTTCTACTTGCAACTTTTGGAGCAGGATTTACCTGGGGCGCCTCACTGTATAAGTGGAATTACTAGGGTCCACCTCGTTGATTGAACTCGGCGGTGGGCACCGGAGGTTACTGGCATGAACCACGCTTCCATGTCCTTTGTCGAGCTCAATTTCTCCACGTCGTTGGCCATCCTTGATCTGGTTCAGCCGATCACGAACCGAATCGCCGAGCAGCTCGGATTCGACGAAGATGGTCGCTACTGGATTTGGCTCGCCACCCAGGAAGCACTTAACAATGCGGTTCGACACGGAAATAAGATGAAACCGGAAAAGGTCATCCACTTTCGTGTCGAGATGCAAAATGACCAAATGGTGATTTCAATACGAGATGAGGGAGAAGGCTTTGACCCGGGGTCTGTGCCGGATCCGACCGACCCTCAGAATCTTTTAAAATCAAGTGGCAGGGGGCTCTTTTACATGCACAAATTTATGGATGATGTTTCCTTCCAAATCAAGGATGGAACCCAAGTTACCCTGACCAAGAAGGTGAACGGATGAATGTGGTTGTCCGCCAGAAAGATGGCGTCAATGTCCTGGATCTCGAAGGCAAACTTACCATTGGTGAGGGTGATGTCCTATTACGAGACACAATCGAGTCCCTGCTGAAACTCGGGGAAACAAAAATCCTACTCAATATGGAGCGCATTGGCTACATGGACAGCTCCGGCGTGGGTGAATTAATGAGCTGTTTTAACACCACCAATGAAGCCGGTGGTCAGTTGAAACTCCTCAATTTAAGCAGCAAGATCAAAGATGTTCTTCAGATCACTCAGTTGCTCGCCCTGTTTGATTATCATACGGACGAAAGTAAAGCCGTCGAATCCTTCAACACACCCTCCTGAAGAGGCCGCTATGCCAATAATCTGGCTTTTCCTCATCCAGGTGTTTCCCATCAGTGACCAGGCTGAACCACCTCAGGTCGACTATGAGGCACGCGTTCCGGTTGTCAGCTTTCTGGTGAAGGTAAGTGAAAACGCCAAGGTAGTTCGGTCACTCGAACAGGCGCAATTCGCCCTCCAGGAAAATCAGTTAGCCGTTAATATCTCAAACGTCGAGGCTGTACATTTACCGATCTCATTGGAGATCCTCGTCGACCTAAGCTCATCGCATCACGATCACTTGAAGCAAGCACGTAACTTGTGTGAGGAATTCATTGATAACAAGGCACAAGAAGACCAGCTAAAAATCAGTTCCTTCTCAAAGATCTACCTCGAGTGGACTCCGTTCACAAAGGATCAACATGTTCTCAGGCAAAGCCTCCTGAAATTTCGCGAACGCAGCTCTACCGCCCTTTACGACACCATTTCAAAAGCGCTGGATGCGCTCTCCAGGCAGAAAGGCCCAAAAGCACTGGTTATCATTACCGATGGGCGCGATCTCATGAGCACTATCCCCGAAGCCCAACTCAAGGCGCGAATCAAGAGTTATGGGATTCCCATTATTCTCCTTTTCACCGGCAAGGAACCTTCAAAAGAAGCGTTTCTCCTTTACCAGCAGCATCGTTACCTTCAAAGTCTGGTCGCACAAAGCAATGGATTCTGGTTTGAGGCGCGGGATGGGTATTCAAAAGCGCTTGAGCGCACCTTGAAAGACCTAAGTTTCCGCTATCGCATCAGCTACCAACCGCCTCAACCTGAGAATCTAGCTCTCTGGCGACGCCGAAAATTGAGCGTCAACGGAAACCGCCACTATATGCTCTCCTATTCTCGTGGCTACCGCCTACAGCCCTAAACCCAGCCGAGTTGACTCGGTCAACCACTCACGGAGGCTCCCAATGTTACTCTTAAGCCTGGTACTACTCACCACACCGAATTTTGAAGCCCATTTTGACCATCAAACCATGCGGCTTGATTTCTTTCATACGGGCAATCATGAAGGCGAAACCATCGCTATCGATCGTACCTGGAACGATGGGCCCTGGGCAGGACCTGTGTCTCAATTTATCGACCCGCTCAACCGTGGTGCTTACCGTTTTGAAATTCGCACCCAAGCTGGTGAGCTGATTTTCTCAAAGGGATTTGCCAGCATTTTCGGAGAATGGCAGACCACTGGCGAAGCCAAGAAACGCTATGGCACATTTCACGAAAGTATTCGTTTTCCCTGGCCCAAGAATAAGGTTCACATTCTGATCCAGAAACGAGTAGGCACCTCTAAATTCGAAACCGTATGGAAGCATCTCCTTGACCCTGCCTATCGGCAGCACAACCGCTCTGTGCCACCAGCTTCTTCAAATGTTCGCGCCCTCTTTTCCCACGGCCCGTCTGAAAAGAAAGTCGACATTGTGCTCCTTAGTGATGGATTCAAGGAAATGGATAAGGAAGCGTTCTTCTCACATGGCGAACGGCTCTCCAACGCCCTTTTTGAAGAAGAACCTTTTAAAAGCCGAAAAACCGATTTCAATATTTGGGCAGTTTTCACACCATCGCATGAAAAAGGCATCTCCAAACCGCATCACGGAATCCACACACGGTCAGCCCTTGAGTGCCAATACAGCTCCTTCGACTCAGAGCGCTACATTTTGTCGACAGCTAATAAGAAGGTCCGTGATGCCGCCTCACTGGTTCCCTACGATTTTACGATTATTCTCATCGATGAAGAAACCTACGGTGGGGGAGGAATCTACCAGCTCTACGCCACATGCCCTGTCCACAGTGAACAGAGCATCTACCTCTTTATCCACGAGTTCGGTCATCATTTCGCCGCCCTGGCCGATGAATATTTCACCTCAGATGTCGCCTATGAGGTGGACGCGGAAACCGAAAGACCGGAACCCTGGGAACCCAACATCACAGCTCATCCAAAACGAGAGGAACTGAAATGGGCCCACCTCGTCAAGGAGGATATGCCTCTGCCCACCCCTTGGGAGAAAAAGCGTTTTGAAGCGCTTGGCAAGGAGGTACGCGAGAGGCGCCATCAGCTTCGAAGCCAGCACGCCGACGAATCGCAGCTCAACGCCCTGTTCAAGTACCAGGCGGACAGTGAGTACGAGATCTTCAAAACCTCGCCATACTACCTCCAGGTCGGAGCCTTTGAAGGCGGCGGCTATGTGAGCAATGGCATCTATCGTCCTGCTATCGATTGCCTGATGTTCTCAAGAAACCCCGTCGGCTTCTGTCCAGTGTGTCAAGAGGCTATCGGTGACGTGATCGACTATTACACCAAGTAGGGCTAGGGTTTTTGACAACCCGCGCCATGGTAGGGCTGACTCCCCGCCTTCACCGCTTCTTCTACCGAGAGCCTTGGTAACCAAACAGGGCTCTGGGGGAAGGAAACCTTGCCAGCCTGAAGTGGCAAGCCAAGAATCGAACGCAATTCGTTGGCTCGCGTTGCAGAGGCTTTGATATCGGCTTCTGCTGCATTGCGGTCGACAAGCACTCGACTGCCATACAATTTTAACCACTCGGAATCAATGGGCACCTTCACGGGCTTGGCCTCATTCCCCTCAGAATCTTCATGAATGTAATCCGGTTCATCCTCGATATCTTCAAGTGTTATTTTGGTGTCAAATTCCAGGTAAACGGTATCGACATGGCCCGACATGATATTTCCCTGGAGGAGAACCGTGGTACTTCGTGGGTTGTATATGATATGACGATCGGCATACGCTAGGACGTTCTTGCGTACCGTTGCCCGAACAGATTGGTCGAAATCCATCGCGTTACCTGAGAAGCTCTGGGCAACCGGGTCATGCTTCCAGGTGAATAGAACGGTGTTGTTTTCAATTAAGAATTCCGGACCCGCTGGATCGTACTTCGAGCCTGCAAATTTGGAGCCGACATAGATCCCGGTCCCTGTGTTGTTGATAACCAGGTTGTTGCGAATCGTCACCTTGCTCTTTTTATAACCCGAAACCGAAAGGGCTCCCATGGTCGGCGCGCTGTTCATAATGATATTATTCTGAACGGTGATGTCCCATGGCGTTTTATCGAACATCCCGTTTTTGGAAGCGGAAATAACCAGAGCACCACTTTCAGGAGTAGGATTTGCACCCGTTTTTGGATCTGCTTTTCGAATGATTTCCCAATTCTTCTCAGTTTTATAACGGTTGCGAGCGCCGTGATCCAGAATTAGTCCATCTACCAGAATTGTTCCCGGGAATCCCTCTCGAGGACTGACTTTCATCAAATCGATGTGAAGCGCCGGAGTCATTTGGTAGTTTGCCGTTTTATTATCACCTGAAAATATCGTCTTATGGGCTCCCCATGGATCGCGTGATGAAAAGTCATCCGCGTAACCACCGATAAGACTCACTGGTACTTGAATCACATGGGTTCCGTTGTCGCCTTTGCCCAAATACACACCTTCAGCAATGTGAACCACATCTCCAGGTTGCAATTTCGCGATGATATTCGCCAGCTCCTTTGCCGGCTTCTCGATGGAACCCACCTTCCCCTTCCCTCGATTTATCGAGACATACCAGTCGCGGGCCAAAACGGGTCCTGCCAAGAAAAGGGTGGCCCAAAAACAGAAAAATACGAGTGATTGCTTCATAGTTCTCCTTGCTCCGTTCATGTGGCGTGTGCACCAAACGGAAACCTTGTCTAATAGTTATTTGGAAACTGCCATCTTAGGCCAGAGGTCGGGTACTGTCAACACGGCAGTTTTGGAAAGGTACGCCCTAAAAAGGGATACCTACTTGGCGGAATCTCAAGGCCCAACATGTAGAGCAGGTCTCCAGACCTGCTGACCTGTCTGTAGGAAACCTCCACCCGCCCCTGTTTTACCTCATCATGGCGAAAGCTGGGGCTTTCACCCACCCTCCCGTAAGGTCGACCTCCAGGTCGACCGGCGACATTCATCGTATGCATTTACTCTACTTAACCCGCCAAAAGGTCCCAAGTATGCCATGTTCCCTTTCACCTACTCCTTTGGCGCACCCCTCTGGCCATTGGCTTTTCGATACCGATTTAACGTGCATCTGGGCAACCAGACAATCCCTCTTTCCCTCAAATGCTCGTCTGAAGCTTCAACAGAATCCCTGAATCAAAGAGATGACAAATCTCTATTATTTTATTACGATAGTACATCTACATTACTGGATGGGAGGAATTATGTCTGTTGAATTTGCTGCCTGGTCTCTCGGTGCTTTTGCCATTGTCTCTTTTGTTATTGCGGGCTTTGTAATCGGTTACATCCTAAAAAAGAATAAGAAGCCTGAATAACCGCACTTCCCCTTTCTACGACTCCAACTCAATCGTAGCCTGACGTTTTCGATTCACCACGAGACGTGTTACATCGGGGCGCGAATAGTGTCCTGCGGCGTCAAAATTCTGGCGTTCCCTACGAACTTGAAGATGATCGATATCCACGGTAAAGAGACCTTCTTCACCCACCTGGGGTTCTAGAACCCACGAACCATCCGGGGCGGCGACACACGAGCCTCCATCGGTTAATTCTTCAGGACAGTTTGCCAATAGGGCCTCCCGATGGGGTACATTATCTGGGAAATCGGTCCTGCTCATCAAAGCGGAAACCGATACGACAAAAGAACGAGATTCCATGGCGATAAATCGGGTGATGTCTTTGGTATTGCGAATACTGCCAGGCCAGATCGCCACATGGAGGTCCTCGCCTAAGCCGTAGAGCGCGGCACGAGGAAGTGGCATCCAATTTTCCCAACAATTCAAACCGCCCACGGTGAAAGGCCCCAAGGGGTGGACCTGAAGACCATGGCCATCACCGGGCGACCAGGTTAAGCGCTCCTCGTAAGTTGGCATTAATTTGCGGTGAACCGATTGGATGACGCCCTTTGGATCGATATAAACCATTGAACAATACAGGCTATGCCCCCCTCGATCCATGGGCCGTTCAATGCAACCCAGATAAACTGCCATTTCGTGCTGCGCACAGAATGCCTCAAGTGGTTTCAGGTGACCCGCCTCGATTTGAACGGCTTGATCCATATAGGTCGCATGAAAGTCTTTCTGAATCGGGGAGTTGAACACGGCTCCACCTGTTAATTCAGGCCAAAATGGGTAACCAGGCACAAGCGCTTCGCCAAAGGCGACCAGCTGGCAAGATTCCTTTTGCGCCTTTTCCAAGCTTGCCAGCACCTTGTCCAACGTCGCCTTTCGATCAAACCAAACAGGCCGAACCTGGGCCAGCCCCACTCGAATGGTGTCATGGGATGTTTTGTACATAACAACTCCTTGCCTGCAGCCTTTTTATGAGTTCAAAAAGCATAAACTGTAGAACATGAGAAAACAATGATATTTGGTTGAAGTTTTTTTTGAAAACATTTAAGACACATTACAAAAACACTTTCTAATTTTTGTATTCCCCATTGGTTAAACAAGGTGATATGGACTTAAATTTCCAAAATACCCCCATCTTTTTTCCCAAATGCTAATATGTGGGAAGAATAGTATTAGTAATACCATCCCACCATCGGAGACTGATGAAGTGAACCTTGAGAGGGAGAAAAAAGTACACCAGCTGCTTGGCAAGGTCATGGATCTTCCGAAAAACGAAAGAATTCCTTTTTTACAATCGGTTTGTGATGGGGATTCTGAGTTATTCTTGGAAGTCTGTTCTTATTTAGATAGCACGGGACACGCGCTGGAACATTCATTTCTGAAATCACCTATTTTGGATTCATTGAGCCTAGATATCGAACAACCTGAGGACCTAATCGGGTGTCGAATCAAGAACTACCTAGTTGAATCCATACTCGGCGAGGGAGGAATGGGAGTGGTTTACTTGGCCAAGCAAACCGAACCCATCAAGCGAAATGTCGCATTAAAAATCATTCGACACGAAATGGGAGGCCAGGGAATCGTTTCAAGGTTCAACTTAGAACGTCAAACCCTTGCCTATTTAAATCATTCCTACATTGCAGAAATCTATGATGCCGGAACAACCGATGATGGCAGACCCTATTTCGTGATGCAATATGTCGATGGCATACCGATCACCGACTTCAGTAACCAAAAGCGGCTGAGTGTTCGCGATCGCCTCAATCTTTTTATGAAAGTGTGTGAAGCAATTCAACACGCGCATCAAAAAGGAATCATTCACCGAGATATAAAGCCCCAAAATATTCTTGTGACTGAACTAAATGGTGAGCCTACGCCTAAAATCATCGACTTTGGTATTGCAAAAGCAGTCGGAAACCAGGACCATATTGCCAAGTCTCTTGTGGAGACAACACTCCTTAAACAACTCACAAAGACAGGTGCGGCGATAGGAACATTGGGCTATATGAGTCCAGAACAGTCGATGATTACCGAGGTGGATGTCGACACGCGAACCGATGTTTACTCTTTGGGGGTGGTTCTATATGAGCTCCTCGTTAACCAGTTGCCAATCGATGTATCCAAAACGGAGAACTTGGCCTGGGATGAGATGTTCCGAAAAATTAGGGAACAAATACCCCAAAAGCCAAGTTCAAAACTAAGAAACAAGTCCCAAGAAATCTTTATATCCGCTAAAAGGAAAGAACTCTACCGAGAAATCAAAAACGATCTGGACTGGATTACGCTAAAAGCCCTAGAAAAAGAAAAGGATCGACGCTACCAGTCTCCAAACGAAATGAAAGCTGATGTTGCACGCTACTTGTCAACTCAGCCAGTATTGGCCAAGAGGCCAACGGTCCAATATCGCCTTAAAAAACTGGTAGCAAAGCACAAATGGGCTTCTATTGGCATCGTTTGCGCATTTGTCATGATTCTTTCCACCTCGAGTTATGGTTTGTGGACCCAATGGAGGTCAACATCTCGTGCAGCCGCTTCCCAGGCCTTTGGGGAAGCCGCCAAAGAACTGGAACATTCCATTTATCGAGATTTTGTCCTTCCTATTCACAATATTCGGCCCCACCAACAATCCATGCTAAAGAGGATTGATCAAATCAAACTCGAAATTCCTGACTCGGCCAACCCAGAGGCTGGGAATTATGCTTTAGGCCGGTGCTATCTTTCCCTATACGATTATCAAAATGCTTTGTATTACCTTGATAAGGCATGGGGAAATGACTATGAAAGCAGTGAATTATCAGCAGCTTTGGGTCTGGTTAACGCCCATTTGTACCAGGATGCTCTGAAACAGGCCAAAAAGATTCCTGATGCACAAATTCGACGCTCTGAAATTGGAATGGCACAAAAACAGTATCGAGACCCTGCAAAAGTATTCTTGACCAAAGCACAAGAAAATCGTCTTTCGGAGTCACTGTACCTCTCGGCTCTCCTCGATTTTCTTGAAGAAGATTATGAGCTGGCAAGCGTAAAAGCGAACCAGGCATTTCAAGAATCTCCTTGGCTGTATCATGCAAAGGGATTGGAAGCAACAATTCAGCTCCATTTTGGAGTTGAACTTCTTGAAAATAAGGATTTTGAACTTGCAAATCAGAAATTTGAACTGGCTGACCAGGCATATAATGAAGCCCTTGAGGTAGGAAGAAGTGACCCCCGCCTCCACCAGGAATACCTGCAACTGTGGAAGGAAAAAGTACTCTTATGTAATTTCACAAAGATGAATGCTCAATCTACCTATGAATCTGCCTTAAAGGTTGCAGAAAATGCCCTGCTCGTTCACCCAGAACTAGAGGAAACCTACATCTACATTTCCAGGATTCATGGACTCAGGGGCAACTATGCCATGTTTCATGGCCAAGATCCGAATCCCTATTTTGAAAAGGCTATCGAGTATGGGCTGCATTCCTTAGAAATGAACTCCAAATCCGAACTAGGCAATTTCGAATTAGGAAAGACCTATGAAACAATAGCGAACTATCACTCAAGGCATGGCGGTGATGTTGAATCCACATTAAAGAAAGCAATTGCATCTTTTGAATCCGTCATCCTAAACAATCCTCAGTCCTACCAGGCTCTAGTTGAACTCGGAATATGCTATTGGCGGCTAGGTGGTTACTTCCTTAGACATAAACAAAACGCTATTCCCACATTTCAAAAGGCAATCCATTATTTAGAAAGAGCAAAATCGCAAAAGCCAGATTATCATGTGGCTTTCATCACATTGGCCAAAATTTATAAAGCCCTTGGTAGTACTCAGGGTGTTTCAGAGCTTGACCAATTAAACCACTTCAACGAGGCTTTAACCAACGCAAAAAAAGCAACAGAAATAAACCCATCCGACCTGGAAAGCTTTCGGGCACTTGGTTCTATTTATTCTCAAATGGCACTCTCAAAAATCGATTCCAAAACAGGCAATGCGAAGGAACTGTTGCAAGCGGCCATCCAAGCTTTGGAAAGTGCACTCAAGCTGGATCCTGACCCAACGACTCTACCTCTCAATTTAGGTCGTTGTTACTTCCTGCTTGCCTATTATGAGGAAAAACATGGCCAATCACCCGAGGAGTCCTTGCAAAAAGCGATTGTTGAATTCAAGAAAACAGTGCAAAAAAACCAAAACTATTTGCTAGGGCACCTCTTCTTGGGACTGTCATATTCCAATCTCGCGATGAACCTGGGCTTGAGACACATGGGACAAGACAAGTTCACAACCCTTTCCGAAAGTCACTTCAAAAAGGCGCTTGATTTGAATCCCCGTTATTCTTTGTCGCATCAATATTGGGCTGAAACCCTGCTTAAATGGACAGAATTACATTCCGGGGATCCTGAAAAACAAGGAAACCTTTTCGACGGCGCAGAACATGCGTGTTTAAAAGCTCTTGAAAAGACGCCAAATAATCCAAATGCAAAACTACTTCTTGGTAAAATTTACTTAGCTCGGGCCATCAACCTCGATTTCAGGAGGGGAATTGATCCATCATCAGGAATAACCAATGGACTCCAAGTGGCCAAAGATCTCCTCGAGGCGACACCTGAAGAGGTCGATGTTCTGATCTTGGCTGGGAATTTGAATCTTCACAAGGCTCTTGTCGAATTTGTAGGTGGTATTGAGCCTATGTCATCACTTGAAAGGGCTCTTTTTTATCTCAAAAAGGCTCAAATCAGTATGAAAAAGCTACCTGAAATTGAGATCCTGTTAGCAAGGGTCCATTTAGTGGAAGCCTGGTGGAGAATGAAGAGGCAAATGGAATGGAGTGAGCCCCTTACAGAAGCACGAAACCTGATAAATGAATTATTAGAGTCGAATCCTGTCGCCTTTGAATCCTTGATACTTTCCACAAAGATTCTGTATACCAAAGCTCTTGAATCCCCTGAGAACAGGATTCAAGCCATCTCCATTGTGTCAAAGGGAATAGAATCGCTAGAACCAATTCCAAAAGAAGGGCGGTTTGGAAGAGAGTCTATCGTCTTGAGAGCTTATGGAATCCTCCTTAAGGGTATTTTTTCAAATGATCGTGCTGCTCATGAAATTCAGTTGGGTAGAGAGGAATTGAAACTGATCGAGCCTAATTCCCCGCAATTCAACCTTCTCACTTTCGCGTTTGACTGGCTTGAGGCAATTAATGCATCTCCTGAAAAAAAACACTTAAAAATTGCAAAGAATGCACTTAGTGATATAGAAAAAATCCTTGAACAACAACCATTCTTGGTGCTCGATTGTGATCCTTTATTAGATTACATCAAGCTGACTAACAACCAACAACATCTCATTCGGGTTGGCTCAAATGACGAGTAAAAAAAGCACCATGAGGAATGAGACTCATTTAGCTCAAGCAGAAATCATTGCGAACACAATCTTAAAAAAGCGACTCGAGAATAACGATGGTTATTACTGGAAGACTTTACATCTAATGGGTGAAGGCGATTTTCAATCCCAGATTTCTTCGAATCTTTACGCTGGAAATGCTGGAATTCTCTTATTTCTTATCCAATTGTATCGAGTTACTGCCAATCCTGATTACCCTGATATCCTGGAAGGTTGTGCCAGATGGCTCAAAATTCACCTAAAAAAAACATCATTCCAACATGGGTTCTTCTCTGGAAGTATGGGCACACTTTTCGTGCTATTAGAACTTGCCAAGGTTTTGGACAAACCAGAACATGTACATGATGCCCATCAAATTGCCAAAAATTGGTTTGATACTGCTCTATTAAAAAGCAAGAAAAGTGAGCTGCTACATGGAACTTCGGGAACCCTTTTGGGACTCCTCCACCTTCAAAAGGTGATTTCAGATTCCTGGATACCAAAGGCCATCGACGAATCAGTAGAATCGATTGTGTCTTCAGCTCAAATCACCGAAGAGGGCGTTTACTGGGACCGCTCGCCTCACCATATTCGAGGCCTTTTAGGAATGTCTCATGGAGCTGCTGGAATTGGATTTGTTTTGTTGGAAATAGCTCATGCATTTCAGAATGACACAGTCTTCCAATTGGCCAAACAGGCCTTTTTATATGAGGGCAACTGGTACCATAAAAATGGGAGGCACTGGCCCGATTTTAGAAAAGTTGATGCAACAAGGACAGTGGAGTTAAACAATTTGAAAAAGGCTTTTCTGGAGGCCAATGAAAGACCATTTGTTCAAGCAACAGAGATGTGTGCTTGGTGTCATGGTGCGCCAGGAATAGGTCTGACACGCCTTCGGGCGATCGAATTGACAAACAAGGAAGAATTTGAGCTGCAGGCAAATTCAGCGGTCGATACAGTATCTCAGTATTTAGCCAAATATGCTTTTACATCACGGGATTCTTATGACGTCACGCTCTGTCACGGTGAGTCGGGGTTAGCCGAATTGTTTTTAGAACGATTCAGGATTTTTGGCAACGAGGAAGATTTTCACATTGCAAACAAGATCGCAGAAAGGACAACGAGAAGGATTCAAGATAACAGGGTGATCTCCGGATTCCCCAATGCACCTGAATCGGACACAAGCCTCATGCTGGGTCTCGCAGGTGTGGGATATTTTTACCTTCGAATGTTTGACTGTCACCTCGTCCCATCTATCCTTATTCCTTATTATGAATCAAAAACACCAACTACCTCACCTTCGCCGCCAAGCTTGCAACATCGTGTTTGTGAAAGCCCATTATCCTCACTTCTAATGAAAAACCATTTTAAAAGAACCCTCCAATTTCTGGAGAAGGTGAAGCGACAATCATTAACGTCCTTTTTCGACCAAACACACCAAAAACCAGCTTATGAATCAGTCATTGCATTCAAATCCTGGGTGGAATGTTTCCAGAAAAAAGAAGGTCCAAACGCTGAACAACGCATTCTGAAATCGAATTTTGAGTTGGAATGGGGAAAATTCCAACTGGACCAATCCATCCCAAGTCACCTTCTCCTCTGGATAAGAGAGCTGGTTTTTGAGGAGTTGGCAGCACCCGTGAAAGCAATTGCTCCACCGAAATTTATTGAAATTCCTCTACAATTGGACCGCTACATAAAAATCATGCCCCTATTAAACTATAACCATCTGAGCTCGAGAATAGTAAAAGCCGAAGTTGAAGAGACACCTGTTTTGGTAAAAGCAACTTACTCTGGCATGTTGGAGCTCCAAATATCATGGCTAGAAGCTATTATTTTGCAAGCATTTGAAAAAGAAACGACTGTTTCTAGGGCATTACCTCTGATTTTGGACCATTTTGAAATCGATTCTGAGGATACTCAGGATGAAGCGGAATCAACCATTATCAGGACTATCCAACAGAAATTTTTGCCATTTTTTATAAAACCAACGTTAAAAACCCTGTTGGATGATGTCCCATGACCCATAAAAAGCGTCCCCCATTCGAACACAACGGTTTTTTTCTTCTTCGTACCCCATTACTCTCGTTTATTAAGTTTCAAAATTGGACCAAGTGCCAAATAGATAAATCGAATATTGATCTGGCGGAAGCCCTGAAAACTGATTGGAGCAATCTAAAGACTCGCCTAAAAGATCTGGTAAAACACCCCACCATCCGGGAAAGTATTTTTCTTGCATCGCCAGATCTGGAAAGCCAACTTGATGGCTGGATTCATTCCCCAAAAGATGCCCAAACCCGAAAAATGGACCTCGCGATGACGCGGTATTTTGCACGGATGGCGTCCAGACCAACTCCTTTTGGGCTGTATGCATGTTGTTCCAATGGGAAGATTTCGGATCGTACGGAAATCGTTCTTACCGATAACATGGACATCCAAAAAAATACTCGCCTAGATACAGGGTATCTGAGTTCAATCGTTGAGGCGTTCAAGAGAACTCCTTCAACCACGTCACGGTTCCCTGT
>Ga0070729_10005251_pt1 | contig 13494 bp, 11 predicted proteins | sample tdDd472_FD_66725 | JGI IMG/M metagenome (GOLD analysis project Ga0070729, IMG submission 66725) | Marine sediment microbial communities from the Atlantic coast under amendment with organic carbon and nitrate - tdDd47.2 | ecosystem: Environmental > Aquatic > Marine > Coastal > Sediment | place...
TTCGGCGGCGAGGTGGAGCGCGTCCTGAAGATGGCTGATGGTGTGCTGCTGCTGGTGGATGCTTTCGAGGGGCCCATGCCGCAAACGCGATTCGTTCTGCAGAAGGCCATGCAGCTGAATCTCAAACCGGTCGTGGTGATCAACAAGGTCGATCGCAAGGGTGCGCGTCCCCACGAGGTCCTGGACGAGGTCTTCAATCTCTTCGTGGAACTCGACGCCAGCGACGAGCAGCTGGATTTTCGGGGCGTCTATGCCGCGGGCCGCGACGGCTGGGCCGTGGGCGAACTGGATGATGATCGGACGGACCTTTCGCCGTTGCTGGACATGATCATCAACCACGTACCGGCGCCGGAGCAGAGCGATGGACCGCTGCAGCTACTGGTTGCAGCCATGGACCACAGCGATTATGTCGGTCGCATCGGGGTGGGTCGAGTCGTGCGGGGCAGCCTGCGGGCCAAACAGCCCGTGGTCCTGATCAAGCGCGACGGCCAGGAAGTCAAGACCCAGGTCCGGCGGCTCTATGTCTTCGACAACCTGGGCCGGTCCGAGGTCACCGAAGTCAGGTGCGGCGACATCTGCGCCGTAGTCGGACTGGAGAACGTGGACATCGGTGATACTCTGGCCGACGCCGAGCATCCCGAGCCGTTGCCGATCATCGCCATCGACGACCCCACTCTGCACATGAGCTTCATGCCCAACGACAGTCCTGGCTACGGTCAGGAAGGCAAGTATGTTACCAGTCGCCAGGTTCGGGACCGGCTCTATCGCGAGGCCGACCGGGACGTGGCCTTGAAGGTCGAGGATACCTTCAGCGCCGACACCTTCAAGGTTTCCGGCCGCGGGATCCTACACCTTTCGATCCTGATGGAGAACATGCGCCGTGAGGGCTTCGAGTTCATGGTCGGCCAGCCCCAGGTGATCTACAAGGAGATCGGCGGCCGCAAGGCCGAGCCGGTGGAGATCCTGACGGTCGACGTACCGGCGGACCTGGCGGGCACGGTCATCGAGTATGCTGCAACGCGCAGGGGTGATATGGTCTCGATGGAGCAGAAGGACGGCCGGTCCCATCTGACCTTTCACATTCCCAGCCGGGGTCTGATCGGTTTTCGTAGCCGCATGCTGAGGGCCACCGGTGGCGAGATCGTCATGCACCACAGATTCCATCAGTACGAGTACTTCAAGGGATCGATCCCCGAACGGATCACCGGCAGCATCCTGTCTCAGGGCAACGGTAAGGCCGTGGCCTTCGCACTGGACGCCCTGCAGGATCGCGGGACCTTCTTTGTCGAGTCGGGCGAGAACCTCTACACGGGACAGATCATTGGCGAGTACACCAAGGATGACGATCTGATCGTCAACGCCCAGAAGGCCAAACAGCTGTCCAACATGCGGGCGTCAGGCACCGACCGAAAGATGCGGATCGCGCCGCCCCTGCGTATGAGTCTGGAGGAATCCCTGGAGTATCTGAACCACGACGAATACGTCGAGGTTACGCCCAAGTCGATCCGCCTGCGTAAGTCGATCCTCGACGAGAACGAGCGCAAGAAGGCGGTCAAACGAGCCCGCCTGAGCGGACCTGCGGCGTAGCGGTGTCCGGGCAATGAACGGAGAGACCATGATCCTGCTGGAATTCTCGATGTACCCAACCGACCAGGGTGCCAGCGTCAGCGATTACGTGAAACGAAGTCTGGAGATCATCGACGAGTCGGGCCTACCGTACCGGCTGGGGCCCATGGGCACCTGCATCGAGGGCGAGTGGGACGAGGTGATGGCTGTGGTCCGACGCTGCCATGAACGCATGAGTGAAGACTGCGAGCGAATCGCCTGCCAGATCAAGATCGACTCGCGTGCCGGTGGCGGAGGTCGTCTGGACAGCAAGGTCGAGACCCTGCGTCGCAAGACCGGACGCGATCTCAGGACCTGAGTCGGATCGGAGACGCCAACACGGGGACGGGTGTTTCGTGCATGTGATTCTGGAACCGCCGGATTGGGCCCACGCCCTGCAGAGCGATCTCACCGACTGGCAGCGGGCGCCGGTGCCGGTGGCCCGGCTTGAACCGATCACCCTCCCGGACGACGCTTTCTTCGAGTATGCCTGGGTGGACGCGGACGGCGAACGGAGGCCTGATCCAGCCAATCCCAATCCCCGCCTGAATCCCTGGTGGGATTTTGCCAGCAACCTGCAGGGGCCCGACTACCGCCCCGACGCCGTCGCGGCCGCGGCAACGGGCCGTCCCCGGGGCAGGGTGCTGCGCCTGGAGGTCGACTCGAAGTTGCTGGGCGAAACCCGCCGGGCGCTCATCTACTCGCCGGCCGGGTCGGCGGAGGCCGCGTTACCGGTGGTGCTCTTCCAGGACGGGAAGGCTTACTACGGCTGGGGACGGGCGCCCCAGGTGCTCGATCGGTTGTTGGCAGGGGGGGAGGTTGCACCGGCCCACCTGGTATTCCTGCCACCCAGGCAACGCACCAGAGAGTACGCCTTCAATGATCTCTACCGCAGATTCATTCTCGAGGAACTGTTGCCGCAGGTGGAACGACTAGCCCGTTGCGACGGACGCCGGGTGGCCTGGGGAGCCAGTCTCGGCGGACTGCTGAGCGCCCAGCTGGCCTGGGAGCGTCCGGATCTCTTCCAGAAGGTGGTGACCCAGTCGGGAGCCTACCTGTTTTCGGCCGATATGGATCTGACCGATCCCTTCGCCGGCAACGAGACGTTCCTGCAGCAGGTACGATCCGAATCTTCCCGTGCGGTTGCCTGGCATTTGGACTGCGGGACCCTGGAATGGTTGCTCGAGAGCAACCGCCGCGTTTGCTCCGCCCTCGCCCAGCGGGGACACGAAGCCCGGTTGCTCGAACGCAACGTGGGCCACAACTGGACCAACTGGCGCAACGGACTGGCCGCTGGCTTCCGCTTCGCCCTGGATGACTGACCTCCGGAGCCTGTCTGCTCGAAACCGGACCGATTCACTTGCTAAAACGGCCGGTGCCGATCATTTTTGCAGGGAACCCAGGGTAACGTCCGCCGTTTATCCGGTGGTCTCTGAACCTTTATGAAAGGCTTATCGTCATGCGTTTCATGCAAATCTGTCTCGTCATCGTCTCGCTGTTGCTGGCCGGTGGAGCCCTGGCCGGGGAAAAGAAATTCGGCAAGGGAATATCGGCTCCCGATACGGTGAAGGTGAGTGACCTGATGGCCGCCCCCGAGGCCTACGTGGGCGAAACGATTCGCGTGCAGGGAATGGCCGTGGCCGTCTGTGCCCACCGAGGCTGCTGGGTGAATCTGGCCTCGGATGTCGAGGGCGAGACGGTGCGGGTCAAGGTCCAGGACGGCGAGATTGTCTTCCCTCCCGAGCTGGTCGGTGACGTGGTGATCGCCGAAGGCATGTGGACCAGCAACCAGCTCGATCTCGAAACCACCAAGAAGGTCTGTGCCCATCGGGCCGAAGAAGCCGGCGAGAAGTTCGACCCCGAGTCGGTCACCGAGTGCATGACGCTGTACCAGTTGTCGGGTACCGGCGCCGTAGTGGTCGGCAAGTAGATCGCTGTATGAGCACTTTCCGCAAGGTATGTCGCTGGCTCCATCGAGAGCTGGGTTTTCTGGCCGTGGGCTTGACCCTGGTGTACGCCATCAGCGGAATCGCCGTGAATCATGTCCACCACTGGGATGCCAACTACGCCCGGACCGAGGAGATGGCGGCCATCGAACCTGTGGGTACCGGACCCACGGCGGTGATCGCCCCTGTGGTTCTGGAGCGTCTGGCCCTGGTGGAGCCGATCAAGAACACCTGGCGAGCGGACGAGACCCTGTTGCAGGTCTTCCTGGACGACAGCAGCCTGGATGTGGATCTGGTCACCGGGCAGGTTGTGAGGCGGGGCTTCAGCAAGCGGCCCTTGCTCTTCGACCTGAACTTCATGCATCTGAACACGGGCAAGGGTCCGTGGACGGGCATTGCCGATGTCTATGCGGGCGTTCTGATCGTCTTGGCGATCAGCGGAATCTTTCTGGTCAAGGGCCGCAAGGGATTGAATGGGCGTGGTGGTGTGCTGATGGCCCTGGGCTTCCTTCTTCCGCTGGTCTACGGCGTGTGGATGCGGATGGCGGGCTGAGACCTGCACCGCGAACTCGAAATCACGGGCCGCTCCAACAGGAGCGGCCCACTTCGCATTCGCAGGCACCCTGGGGGATCAGTCCATGTACGGCATGGGCGGTTCATAGCCCAGCAAGCGGGCATACACCGATAACGCACCCCGGTGATGGGCCGTGTGCTCAGCGATGGCGGCGATGATCGCGGCCCGCGGTTCGCCGGCCATGATCGGACCCTGGGCGATGGGTGCCATCATCTGCTCGGCAGTCTTGTCCGCCAGGACTGCGGCGGAGCCATCGACCGCGCGCACCAGCCACGCCAGGGCATCCTGCAGGGAAGTGCACTGCCGGACTGCAACCTGGTGAGCGGCGAAGTCGAGGTCGAATCCTTCATCCCTGAACCCACCCTCCATGAACCAATCGATGGTCTGGGCTACGTGGGCCACGTGTTGGGCCACCGTGAACTGCGGGGGTGTGGGGGTGAAGCCCGAATCCTCTTCCTTGAACACACTGCAGGTGCGGCTGAAGAACTGGAGGGCCTGCATGACGGGAACAGCATAGGCATTGTCAGCCATTGTCTTCCTCCGCTGGTAATGTGAATCGATCGCCGGGCGTATCCGGGCGGACCGTTCGCCATCAGTGATGTCCGGTATCATTGCCGCGGATTGTAGCCCAGGGCCATCGGGCTGTCACTCTCAACCTGTGTCGTGCTCGGACGGCAGGGCACGACCGGACGGGGACGTGGCGGGCCTTGACTCGCCTGCCCGCGGACTCTAGCTTATGCGAGTCTGGCGCTGAATGCTTGCGACGGCTTCTGATTCGCCAATCCACTTTCTTTCATCCTCTTACGGGCGAGGGACACCATGGGCAGGACTATCGGAATCCGGCGCGAAGACAAGAGTCAGTGGGAACGCCGAGTTCCTCTTGTGCCGGCTGACCTGGCTACCCTGCAGTCCGACAATGATATCCGCTTCCTCGTCCAGCCCTCTCCGATCCGGGTCTACGCCGACGAAGACTTCGCTGGACAAGGCATCACCGTCCAGGAGGATCTGTCACCGGCGGACATCGTCTTCGCGGTCAAAGAGATTCCCGTGGCGCAGCTTCTGCCTCGCAAGGTCTACGTGTATTTTTCGCACACGGTCAAGGGGCAGGACTACAACATGCCCATGCTCCGGCACCTGCTGGACAGCGAAGCAACCCTCATCGACTACGAGCGCATCGCCGACGAGCAGAACCGACGCCTGATCTTCTTCAGTATCCACGCCGGCTACGCCGGGATGATCGATAGCCTCTGGTGCCTGGGCAGGCGTCTGGCCGTCCTGGGCCGCACGACGCCGCTGCTGGAGATCAAGCAAACCTACGAGTACGATAGCCTGGATGAAGCCAAGGCTGAGCTGCGCCGCATCGGGAAGAAGATCGCCGCAGAAGGACTGGGTCAGCACCGCGAGCCGTTGATCATCGGTATCGCGGGCTACGGCAACGTGTCCCGGGGTTGTCAGGAGATCCTGGATTGCCTGCCGGTGCGAGAGATCGCGGTGGCCGATCTGGCCGCGACCGCCAAGGCCTCGGTGGACGAAGTCGGTCCGCTGATCAAGGTGGTTTTTCGGGAGGAGGATATGGTCGAACCCCGGTCGTCGGACGCCCAGTTCGTGCTGCAGGACTACTACCAGCACCCGCGGAACTACGTCGGTGTCTTCGAGCGGCACCTGCCCAGCCTGGACCTGCTGGCCAATACCATCTACTGGGAAGAAAAGTACCCGCGACTGGTTACCCGCAAGTGGGCGCGGGCCAATTACGGTGCCGGCAAGTCGCCGCGACTGCAAGTCATCGGCGACATCAGCTGCGACATCGAGGGCAGCATCGAACTCACCTTGAAAGCGCCGCAACCGGACAACCCGTGTTACGTCTATGATCCGGAGACGAAGTCGGTCAGCGACGGCGTCGAGGGAGTCGGACCGGTCATCATGGCCGTCGACAATCTGCCCTGCGAATTGCCTCGGGAAGCTTCGCAGCATTTTAGCAAGGTGCTGCGGGACATGGTGCCCGCACTGGCCCAGGCGGATTTCGACCAGGACCTCGACAGCCTGCAGTTGCCGTCGTATCTCAAGAAGGCCATCATTACTCACAAGGGCGAATTGACACCTGGGTTCCGGTATCTCCAGGCCTGTCTGGACCGGACCGGCAAGTAGCAGCAACAGTGGGGCCGAGGCCCGCACCTCCTGGTGCGGCTTCGTCCTGTCTCCCGGGAGGGTTTGGATGAAAAAGATCCTGGTTCTGGGTGCGGGCATGGTGGCGGGGCCTCTTGTCCGCTATCTGCTGGATCACGAGTATGAACTGACGGTTACGAGTCTGGTACTGGAAGACGCAGTCAAGCTGATCGCCGGCGACCCCGGCGGCAAGGCGTTGAACCTGGACCTGGCGGATGAAGAGGCTCTGGCCGGGCTTGTCCGCGACCATGACCTGACCATCAGTCTGGTGCCCTACAGCTTCCACCCTCTGGTGGCGCGGCATTGTTTGAACGCCCGCAAGCACCTGGTCACCGCCTCCTATGTATCGGCCGAGATGGAGGCGCTGGATCAGGAAGCCCGTGATCTGGATCTCATCCTGCTCAACGAGATCGGTCTGGACCCGGGTATCGACCACATGTCGGCCATGCGGATCATCGACGATGTGCACGTGCGCGGCGGCAAGATCAGGCATTTCCGCTCCTACTGCGGCGGATTGCCTGCGGCTGACGCGAGCGACAACCCCTTCGGTTACAAGTTCTCCTGGGCTCCCCGGGGTGTGTTGCTGGCCAGCCGCAACGGGGCCCGTTACTGGCGGGACAATCATGTGGTGGAGGTACCGCCGGAGCGCCTGTTCCGGGACATGCGCCTGCTGCACGTGCCCGACGCCGGCGACTTCGAGGCCTATCCCAACCGGGATTCGCTGATGTACAAGGACATCTACCAGTTGGGCGACGAGGTGCGTTCGGTCTTCCGGGGCACGCTGCGTTACATCGGTTGGTGTGACACCATGTACCATTTCGGGCGGATCGGACTGCTCGATCTGGAATCCCGCGAGAGCCGCGGCATGTGCTGCGCCGACTACATGCGCCAGCTCTTGGAGTGCGGGCCCAGCGAGGATCTGCGAGTCGTCGCGGCCCAGCGCATGGGGCTGCCCGCCGACTGCCTGCCGCCCTGGAATCTGCACTGGCTGGGCTTGTTTTCCCGGCGGCCCATCGGCCGGGACGAGATCTCGCCGCTCGAACTTGTGGGCGAGATCATGGAAGAGAAGCTATCCTACCGGCCAGGTGAGCGGGACATGATTGCCCTGTTCCATGTCTTCAAAGCCTGGTTTCCGGGCGACGACCACTATGAGCGACTGACGTCGACGCTGGTCGACTACGGCGTCCGTTACGGGGATACCGCCATGTCGCGGACGGTCTCGTTGCCGGCAGCCATCGCGGCGCGCCTGATCCTCGAGGATCGAGTTCCCCAGCGCGGTGTACTGCGACCGGTGGTGCCCGAGATCTACAACCCGGTTCTGGATGAGCTCGCGGAACTCGATATCGTATGTAAAGAGGAGTCGACGGTTTACTGACCGACGACCATCCACGCACGGCCGGACCGACCGGCCACGGACAGCGGAGGCAACTGGATCATGGCCAAGATGACCAAGAATCGGATTTTCCGGGCCCTCGGTCTGAAGTCGAAGATGAAGGGTGCCAGCTACGGCGGCGAGTGGTTTGCCGATAGCAACGACTTCATCACCTCGGCGAATCCCACGACCGGTGAGGTCCTGGCCCGCATCGAGCAGGCCAGTGCCAAGGACTACGACAAGGTCATGAAGCAGGCCCGCAAGGCCTTCCTGACCTGGCGTGAGATGCCGGCGCCCCAGCGTGGCGAGATCGTCCGCCAGGTGGGCGAGGCCTTGCGCGAGAAGAAAGAGATGCTGGGCGCCCTGGTCAGTCTGGAAATGGGCAAGATCTACACCGAGGGCCTGGGCGAGGTCCAGGAGATGATCGACATCTGCGACTTCGCCGTCGGCCTGAGCCGCAACCTGAGCGGGCCGACCCTCCAGAGCGAGCGTCCCAAGCATCGCATGATGGAGCAATGGCACCCCCTGGGGGTCATCGGTATCATCAGCGCGTTCAACTTTCCGGTGGCGGTCTGGGCCTGGAACACGGCCCTGGCCTGGGTCTGTGGTGACAGTTGCCTATGGAAGCCCTCGAGTAAGACTCCGCTGTGCGCCATCGCCTGCCAGAACATCGTCAACGAGGTGTTCAAGGCCAACGGCCTGCCCCAGGGCATCAGCTGTGTGACCATCGGCAGGGGTTCGTCCATCGGCGAGAAGCTGATCAACGATCCCCACATCCCGCTGGTCAGCGCCACGGGTTCGACCCGCATGGGGCAGCGCATCGGCGGCGTCGTGGGCGCCCGTCTCGGCCGGACCATTCTGGAGCTCGGCGGCAACAACGCCATCATCATCAGCGAGAAGGCTGATCTGACCGGCGCCCTGGCCAGCGCGTTCTTCGGAGCCGTGGGCACCGCCGGCCAGCGTTGCACGTCGACCCGCCGGCTGATCATCCAGGAGCAAGTGTACGATGCCTTCGTCAAGAAGCTCATCGCCAACTACAAGAAGGTCGCCATCGGCGATCCCCTCGACGGGAAGACCCTCATGGGCCCGTTGATCGACGAGGGCGCCGTGGCCGACTACGAGGCAGCCATCAAGGCGGCCAAGGAGCAGGGCGGCAAGGTCCTGTACGGCGGCAAGGTGCTCAAGCCCTTCGGTTCGGCCACCTTTGTGCAGCCGACGATCATCGAGATCGAGAACAAGGCCGAGATCGTTCAGAACGAGACCTTTGCACCGATCCTGTACGTCATGAAGTACAGGAAGCTGGACCAGGCCTTCAAGCTGCACAACGGTGTGCCCCAGGGTCTGAGCTCGGCCATCTACACCGACAGCGTGAACGAGGGTGAGGCCTTCCTGAGCTACCTGGGCAGCGACTGCGGCATCGCCAACATCAACATCGGCACCAGTGGCGCCGAGATCGGCGGTGCTTTCGGCGGCGAGAAGGAAACCGGCGGCGGCCGCGAGTCCGGCTCCGATTCCTGGAAGCTGTACATGCGCCGGCAGACCAACACCATCAACTGGGGTGGGGAAGTTCACCTGGCCCAGGGTGTGGAGTTCAAGGCCTAGTTCAATCGCTTTGGCTTAAGATGTTGACCCCGCTTACTTTCTGGCAAGCGGGGTCATTTTATTCCGCCAGTACTAGAACACCGGAAACCGATATTATTGCAAGGGGGTTTTCATTTGCAGCGGAATGAAGTAGTGTGGCGGGACGCCAACTCTCCAACATCGTCGGAGGTAGTGATATGTCCCACCGAGTACCCTGTCTGGTAGCACTCCTGCTGATCGTCTCCATCCCCTCTCTCGCCGCGCACATCGATATCATGACCGGCGAGCCCATTCCCGCCGGTCGGGGTACCGCCATGGCGGGCGCTCCAGCTGAGCCCACTGCCCGCGATGGCGATCTGGAGTTCCTCGCCCACATCGCCGAAGGCACCTCCAAGAGCGTGCGCGCACTTCCCGGCGACGTCGTGATCTGGCAGAACGGCGCCTGGCTCCTGGCCCACGACATCACCGATCCCACCGCGCCGGTGGAGATCAGCCGCATCCTGTTGGCGGCCCAGCCGTCGGATATGCAGGTCGTCGGCTCCACGGTGTACGTGGCATTGCGCAAGGCGGCAGGCCTCTTGATCCTCGACTACGCCGATGCCGCGAACCCGGTTACGATCGGTTCGATGCCGGGCTACGACCTGCTCTCGGTGGCGGTCGGCGGTGGTCGCGCCTACTGCGGTCGCGGCAGCGCCGGTGTGCTGGTCGCCGATCTCACCGATCCGACGACGCCCGAATTCATGACCCTCTTCGATACTCCCGGCTCGGCCAACGGTACCGATATCGCTGGCGATGTCCTCTACGTGGCCATGGGTACCAGCGGTGTCGGCATCTACAATGTGGCGGACCCCTTCGCTCCGGTCAGCCTAGCGACCGGCGGGACCAGCGGCTTCTGCACCTACGTACAGGAGCAGGCGGGTCTCGCCTACGCCTGTGATGGCGCCGGGCTGCGTATCTTCGACGTCGCCATACCCGCCATGCCGGCACTTCTGAGCGCGTTCAACGCCGGTGGCTCGTGCTACGAGATGTGTTTCACCGCCGACCCTGACATCGTCTATCTGGCCGGATTGCCGGGTCTATTCGCGCTGGAGGTTAGCGACCCTGCCAACCCGGCCCTGCAGGCCTCATCCCTGGCGGGCAACGCCTACAGTTGTGCTGCCAGCGATGATGTGGCATTGATGGCTTCGCGCTACACGGGCCTCCATCTCTTCGACAGCGACCTGGCGTCTGTTTTCGAGGTGCCCAACGCAGGGTTTGCCATGAAATTGCACATCGACGGCGATGCACTCTACGTGGCCGACCTGTCCGGAGGCGTGCGCATTTATGACCTGTCAGACCCCATGGCGCCGATCTTCCTCGATGAGGTGGCGACCCGGCCCAACTGCCAGGACCTCGCGGTCGGCGGCGGCCTGCTCTACGCGGTCAACAGCGACAACTCCGGTGCCGGGCTGACGGTGACCGACGTCTCCGATCCCGCGTTCCCCATACCGTTGTCGGAGTTCGACACCGGGAATCAGACCATGGGGATCGGCGTCGAGAACTCGCTGTGCGTATTGGCCAACGGGTTTGGCGGACTGCGCACGGTGGACGTGGCCGATCCGCTGGCGCCGGTATTCCTGGGGGACCTGCCCTTCGGGGCCAACGCCACGGATGTCGTGCCCGTGGGCGGTGTCGCTTTCGCCGTATCTTTCGGCGGTGGAATGCTTGCGGTGGATGTCTCCGATCCATCCGGCATGTCTATCATCCATCAGCAGTTCTGGGGTTTCCTGAACGCGCTGGATGTGACCGATGACCTGGCCTGGGTGGCTGACGGCCAGGCCGGTCTGAGAGTGGTGGATATCTCCGATCCTGCCGACCTGGTCTCCATTGCGACCCAGAGCGTCGGCGGGCAACCCCGCGATGTGGTGCGGTCACCGGTGGATGAGCACTACGTATTTCTGGCCGATGATTTCTACGGTCTGCGGCAGATGGATGTGAGTGATCCGGCCGTTCCTCTCCTCGTCGGCAGCTACCCGTCGGCCGACCGAGGCATGGGGGTCGATGCCGTGGGTGACCTGGTGGTTCTGGCCGCCGGAGAGACCGGCGTGTACGTCTACCTCCGCGCAGGTGTGGTGGCCATCGAGGATGATCAGGAGGAGATCATCCCCGAGTTGCCCACGTCCTTGGCCTTCACGGCCGCGCCGAATCCGTTCAATCCGCGCCTCGAGATTTCCTATTCCCTGCCCCGATCGGGTTCGGCGCGGATCGACGTCTTCGATGCCCGCGGTCGTCTGGTACGGACGCTCATGCGGGGCAACGCCCCTGCCGGAGCCGGATCGTTGATCTGGTCCGGTGACGACGCTACCGGCAGAAACGTAGCCAGCGGTGTTTACCATCTGCGACTGGTCACCGAGGACGCCGTGACGAGCCGTAGTGTGACTCTCGTGCGCTGATCGGCAGTCGTTTCCGAATCAGGCGGCGGGGCTGATGCCCCGCCGCCTGTGGGTTGGACTCGCAGGTGGAGCTTTCTGAGCTGATATTGTATTATCATGGAGGCGCTCCGGGAGGACGCGGTTTCTGTCACATATGGCTGCCTGAATGATCTGAATCGGAGGACAATCCATGATTCGCAAGTCAACGATGGTGTGTGTGATGTCGGTGCTGCTGGCGGTCACGGCCCAGGCCCAGATCGATGATGGACCTGACGGGATCGGTATCTATGCCGACCTCGAGGGGATGGTCAACAACCTGTATGTGAGCGAGGGCGTCATCGAACTGTATGTTCTGGCCACGAACGTCGCGGCCACCAACGGGATCATTGGCTGGGAGATGGGTTTGGAGTGGGAAGGTCCAGCCATCAGCATTGGCTGGGACCTGCCCTATGAAGCTGCGGCTGGTGTGCAGGACGAATGGAGTTTCCAGATTGCCTGTTACGATCTGCTGCCGCCGGCGCCGGTCGTTCACCTGATGACGCTCTACTATCATATCCTGGATGAAGGAACCTCCGAATTCTTCATTCGGGAGTGCTGGTACTCCGAAGGGGGTATCATGGGCAACTACCTGCCGGCCTATATCGACGGTTTTGGCGGGGAATTGCGTGCCCTCAATCCATCGTCCGGCAGCATCGGCTTGCCCTGCTTCCGGCTCAACGGTGAAGCGCCGGTGGCCGTGGAATCCCGGTCCTGGAGCGACGTGAAAGCCATGTTCCGCTAGCGGCGGACTCCGCTGCAAGAACGAGGGCCCGGCAATTGCCGGGCCCTTGTCGCATCTGGAGCATCAGGAATATCTGAATGATATGGGATCAGGGCTGCTGGGGCAGGGGCGCTGCCAGCCCCGCATCCTGGGTCATCTGCAGCTTCATGGTTTCCATGTCGTTCAGCGGCAGCACGTCCGGTGTGCGCTCATCCTTGTAGACCCACACCCGCTGACCGGCCTCGAGCAGGATCGGCGAATCGGGGTCATCCAGCGGTATCACGGTGATACCGCCTTCCCACAGACAGACGCAGGAGGTCGAGTCGGTCCGGAACACCGCGAAGGTCGTACCGGTGAGCGTGGCGCTCAGCTCTTCGGTATAGAAGCGCATGGGAAAGCCCAGAGCCTGACCGGCGGTGGTGCCGTAGATCTCACCACTGGTCAGCAGCAACTCGCGACCGCGGTCGAACCAGCGTCCCGGGGCGTCCGGCAACTCGATGCGAGTGCCGGGCAGCATCCGGAAGCGGAGGCGCTCACCCAGCTGCAACTCCAGCTCGCTGCCCGCGGTCGTGGCCAGGATCCCGGCGTCGAGTCGCGTGCCCACGGCCAGGTCGGTGCCTGCGGGGGAAGACACGCCAACGGGATTGACCACATCCAGCACCACCCACTGGGCGGTCGGCGTGCGGCCGATCATGAACACCGCCACGGCGCCCAGCAGGGCCGCGGCCAGGAGTGCGGTCATGCGGCGGAAACCGCTGCGACGCTTGGGCCGGACCGGAGTCTCGGCAACGGGAGCCGGCGCCAGGAAAGCCACACGGGCTCGAGCGCGGGCCTCTGCCGAGGCCTGGGCACGCGGCAACCGGCGCAGCGCCGCAATGGCCCGCCCTTCGTTGCCGCCGGGGTTGGTTCCCCGCTGATTGTGCCTGTCGTCGCTCATGACTCCGGAGACTCCGCTTGTTCGCGCTCGTGAAAGGCCTTGCCCAACCGGGCGACTGCCCGGGAATGACGCTGCCGGACAGCGTCGGTCTTCAGATCCAGCATCTGACCGATATCCGCGGTGGCCAGCTCCTCGTAATCCCGCA
>Ga0070729_10005252_pt1 | contig 13493 bp, 11 predicted proteins | sample tdDd472_FD_66725 | JGI IMG/M metagenome (GOLD analysis project Ga0070729, IMG submission 66725) | Marine sediment microbial communities from the Atlantic coast under amendment with organic carbon and nitrate - tdDd47.2 | ecosystem: Environmental > Aquatic > Marine > Coastal > Sediment | place...
TTTTGTGTTAGACTAGGCAGATTTGATGATAATAGCCCAAGCTACTTGAAGAAAATCTAAGGCAGTATAACGCAAAAAGAGCCCGCCATAAAGTGTCGAGTATATAGGTTCAGCTACTTAAATGTGGTATCAAAAAAAAAGCGCTGCCGAAGCAACGCCTTTCATTTATCAGTGTTTTGGTTTGGGGTCAAAAACTGGGGTTAAATGAATGCTGTCTAAGTTTAAAGTGTTTGTGGCGTTTCAAGTGCTGTATAGAAAGAGTCAAGGTATTCTAAGATGTCTTTTCTGGATTTTTTGCTCATCACTTTGAAGTTATTCACCGTGTTCTCCAACTGCCCTCTTTTAGAGATCATCACCGCTTTAGCTTGCTGCAATTCTTTCGTCAAATTGTCTGAGCCTAAGAATTCGCGGTCTCTCACCGATTTCAATTTGTAATCTATATTAGGTATGGCATAACTCGCATTGACCAATCCAGAGAAGTCAAAATCGTAAGGTACGGCGATGTATTTACCTGTATCTTTCAATTTTAACACCTTCAAGTTACGATTCATGCTTAGTGACCAATCGGTGTTACCAATCATGTACTGGAATAAGGCGTGCAATTGAACATTTTGAGCATTGTAAGAAGCCTCAGGGTAGTTGAAACATTCGTCACAAATCTTACCGGCCAATCGATCTGCCATCTGATCAGCATCTTCGATCAATATACCGTAACGAGTCGTTGTTTTATTTGTGTTTTGATCACGATAAGTTACTTCTGCCAATTGTACTCTAAAACTTTGATCAGACAATTGGTTGTACAATTTGTACGTCAAGTATTCTCTTAATACTGCATCATCACCTTGTTTGGAGTCATAAAAGTGAGTCACTAGTTTGTAGTCATTGTCTTCACTCAAACCTTTAGCGATTAGTTCTTTTTTAGAAAATTTCAACTTAAGGGGAGGGAATTCACTTTTTACTCTTCTGAATCGGCCTCTTGCTCTAACTTTTACCGACCAGCTTGAGCTAGATTGATCATCAGTAATACTAAAAGTAGCCGGCATGTATTCATTGCTTTTCTTGTTGGCGTGCAAAGCTTCAATATCCAGGCTTAGTTCTACTTTTAATACTTGCTCTTGGTTAAACTGATCGAAAACGCTAGGAGTCATGCTGGTATTCTTAGTATTACCGGCGAGAAGCTGGCTGCTAGCTATTGAGCTTAAAAAAAGTACCGGCATAACTATTCTAAAAAAGGCTTTCATCGTTGGTTGAGTTTGTAGCGTTTAATTTTTCTTACACTACAAAGATGCAGCCTTTACAAGGGGTGCGCCACTTTTTTCGAGTGAACTGTTGATTTTATCAGACGAACGGAGGAAAAATTCGAGTGGGCTGAAAATAGGAGCTAAAATCGTCGATGAACGGATGATTTTTTCCGATAAAGGAAGGAGCGTTTTTTGCCTTTCTGTTCTTTAGACGCCTTTTTCCGATAAGGTAACGCCTCATAGGTAGTTTAGCGAGTATAATCTTTTAAGATACGGATATATTCCTCACATTGTTGATTAGCCATTTGAGTGAAATAAGAAGGTTTGGTGTCCGCTAGAATGCCTTGCGCCTGTTCTAAGCTAATAATAAGGTCTTTCCAAGGGTGTGGAAGAGGTTCTATAGTTTGATTCTGTTGAAAGAAAGCTACCACCTGGTTAATAAGCGCTCCTGCCCATAGTTCTTTCTGCCAATTGTTCAAAGGAGTGAGTTGAGCGGCACGCTCGCAGTGGTCGATGATCCGATGCTGTAAACGCACGATAGTTTCGAGCTGACTTGGCGTGTCAAAGTAATCGAGAGAGTCAGAAAGTATACCAGCGTAGTCCATCAACGCATGTCCCAAATACTTTTGCATGCGAGCCGTAGGATTGAAGCGATAAGCGATAGTGGCAGCAGCTAATTTGCGGTTGGGCAAGGAGAGCGCCAGAAAAGAGGCAATGCTATCCTTATATATATAGCTCTGGGTACAAGTGTCTATTTGGGCCTGAATATCCTGCGCATCTTGTACATAATGATGAGGCCTAATCGGGCAGTTCAGCAATTGCCACATCGGTAAGTTAGGAAGATGTGTCAAAATGAAGTCCTGCGGTGGACTCAGGAAATAATCTTCATTAATAGTGGTATAGGTTTCATCACGCTGCAACAAACTACTTCCCCAGGTAGCATCTAGTAAATACCAATCTTCCGCTATTTTTACGGCATTCCAACTATGATCGGGAGCTGAAAGGTCCGGAACAGAAGTGGCCGTACCTTTACTATAACCATCTACGACGGCTGCTTCTACTTCAGCCAGCTGGCACATTTGCTTGAAAAGGGCAGCATAGCCCATGCAGATTGCTTTTCTTCGGCTTAAGATGTCTCCTATGTTTTTGTTGATTCGTTTGCTGCTATCCGCAATGACTTGGTGGTCATAACTAATATTTAGCGTGATCCAGGTGTAAATAGCGCGGACTTTTTCGAAATCATTTTCGGCGGGCTCAATTAAGTAAGTGGTGAGCCGAGGAAGGTCTTTCTGCCATTTGGAAGGTGCTTTTTTGGCCTGCCGATCCATTTTTTGCTTATCATAGCGGGCTTGCGTATACGTGGGCTGGATGAATAACACGAGCACCGAGAACGTCAATATATATTTCAGGATCATTCGAGTCTGCATGGTCTTAGGCAAGATACAGTTTTTTAAATCAGCTAACAAGCCTATAGGTAGGGGCTTAGGGGGAACGTAACAAGTGGTGAAGAGGTGAAGTGGTGAAGAGGTGAAGAGGAGACCTTTCACTTCTTCACCTCTTCACCTCTTCAATATTGCATCTCCGTTTGCCCTAATGAGGCTAATTGGCCAAAAAAATCATTTAGTGGAAAAGAAATGACCCTTCATCTGAAAAAATAGTAAGTAGTGACAAGCTATTGTATTTTAGCCGAAGTAATGCCAGGAGCATCTCCTTGTTTTACACAAACTATTCCTTAGTTACAGCTGATGAAAACATTTCTATTTCGATTGGTGAAGGCATTGTTTATTATCGTATTGCCTTTTTTAGCGCTCATTAGAGGGGCTGTTTTTTTGCATGAAACGTACACCCTTTGGCCCTATACTGCTCTACTAGGTGGGGTATTGATGAGTACGGTACTTATTTTTCTCTATTTGTTGTACTTACAAACTTGGCTGCGTAACCGTTTCGGCAAGGTAAGTGAAATGAAACGTATCTATTGGGTGGCCCTAGTATTGGTATTGGTCTATTGTTTGCCTGCCCTTTTCTATCTTTCCAACAGCAATGCAAAACATCCAGCCGTCAGGGACGAATTTACCAGTCTTCATCCCATCTTACGACTAGGTATCAGCACATTAGTATTTTTAGATAAGGATCTAATTCTAACCGATGGTGCCCGTTTACCCGAAGATTATCGAAAAATGGGCTTAGCCACTAAATCTCATTCTTTACATTACCAGCAAAGCAGCGGTTACTCTCACGCCGTAGATATTCGTACGAATGGAAGAAGTGAGTTCCGGAATAACCTGATAAAGGGCTACTTCCAACTGATGGGCTTTAATACCCTCCGACATGTCGGTACGGATGATCATCTGCATGTGTCGATTATGAGCCGCGATCGCATTGGAGGAATTTGATTAATAATGAGTAATTAATAATGAGTAATGCAGAATGAATAATGAGTAATGAAGAGTGAGTAATTAATAATGAAGAGTGAGCAATGAGTAATCAAGAATGGGGCATGAGCAATTAATAATTATCCATTCTACATTTTTCATTCAACTTCCATTATCCATTATCCATTATCCATTATCCATTATCCATTATCCCCCACCTATTACATATCCTTCGCAGAATAATTATCTTTGCCTCCGTCTAAAAAGTTTCTCTGACAGTTTTTGTGTTCTAGTCAGCTAAAGGCGGAATGTTTTCGGAAGGATTAAGGCTCTTTATCTTCGTTTCGAGTAGACCACAAAGACTGCCAGAAAAGGCTCAAAAACAATGGTAATAGCATGATTTTAAGTGATAAAAAAATATTAGAAGGAATAGAGCAGGGTGATATAGTTATTGAACCTTTTCATCGATCTTGTTTAGGAACGAATTCCTACGATGTGCACCTAGGTAAATCATTAGCTATATACAAAGATCATATACTGGATGCTCGGCGTCATAACGAGATCGAACACCTAGAGATTCCAGAACGGGGTTTCGTTTTACATCCGAATACCCTCTACCTGGGAGTGACGGAAGAATACACCGAAACGCATCACGCTGTTCCCTTTTTGGAGGGGAAGTCAAGTGTGGGGCGTTTGGGGATCGATATTCATGCAACAGCGGGGAAAGGAGACGTCGGTTTTTGTAATACTTGGACCCTCGAAATATCCTGCACCCACCCTGTTCGAGTATATGCGGGTATGCCCATTGGACAGCTCATCTATTTCATGGTAGAAGGAGAAATAGAAAACTATTACAACAAGAAGGCGAATGCGAAATACAACACCCGCACCGTCAGACCCGTAGAAAGTATGATGTGGAAAAATAAGTTCTAAGTCCCTATATTCTCTTCAATGGCTAACCTCAAAATTATTTCAGCTGGAGCAGGAAGTGGCAAGACCTATCGGCTAACCCATGAAATGGTAGATCTGCTGAAGAAAGGCGTTCGGCCCAGCGGTATTATTGCTACAACCTTTACCAAGAAAGCAGCGGCAGAACTGCAAGAGAGGGTACGCGTCAGCTTACTCGAAGAGGGCATGACTGCCGAAGCCGATGAACTCACCAATGCTTTAATTGGTACGGTGCATGGTTTGGGGGTGAAATTGCTACGCCGCTTTGCCTTCGAGGCGGGCGTCTCTCCACAGGTGGATATCATTGCCGATGAGGACCACCAAATTATGTTTAACCAATCCCTATCAACGGTACTTACCGAGGAGCGCGTCCAGGCGATGGAGCACCTAAGCGATCGTTTAGGACTGAATAAGCGGGACTTTTACGATTGGCGAAAAGAGGTGAGGATGTTGACCGAAGTGGCTCGATCCAATAATTTTTCGGCTGAAGTATTAGAGAAGAGTAAGCGATTATCTTTTGAAAGCTTCCAAGCTTTTTTGGGCAAGCCTTCGGATAAAACGCCTGAGGCTTTTCTTTCAGAACTAGAGGTTTTACTCAATGAGGCTATCAATGCTGTAGATAATAATGAAGACAGTACCAAGAAAACGGCAGCGGCCCTGCAGAGCCTAAAGGCGATTCACCGAGATTTGCGCCTGCGGGGGGATATATATTGGTACGAATGGGTGAAACTGGGAAAGATAGATGTCGGTGCAAAGAGCCGAGATGATGTCGCAGACCTCAAAGACTTTGCTTTTACACATGATACGCATCGCGGATTTCACCAAGATATAAAGGCTTTCATCGATCAACTTTTTGATATTGCTATGGAGGCCTTGAACGAATATCGACAGTATAAGAAAAGTAGAGGATTGATCGACTATACGGATATGGAAGTATTGATCAACCAACTACTAGATAATGAAGAAGTAAAGCGAATCCTGCAAGATGAATTGGATTTGCTGATGGTGGATGAATTCCAGGATACCAGCCCTATTCAACTGGAGATTTTTCTCAAACTCTCCCAATTTGCCAGCCATTCCGTTTGGGTGGGTGATCCCAAGCAGTCTATCTACGGTTTTCGAGGAGCGGAGCCTCGCTTGATGCAGGCCATTATCCGACAGGTGGGTATTAAAGCGGAGGATATCCAAATCTATTCCTGGCGTTCGAGGGAAGATATCGTCTTTGCCACCAATGCGCTTTTTACGAAGGCCTTTTCGGATTTACCTGCCGAGCAGGTGGCGCTGCAACCGAAACGTTGTAAGGCTCCCGGTCCAGAGTGCCAGAATAAAACGGCAGAACCTATTGAGATGGGGGATGCCTTGGTTCATTGGCACTTTCAAGTAGATGGGGAAGGACGCCCACCGGGCAAGCCTTGGATGGAAAACGCTATTGCCAACAGTCTCCAAGCTTGGTTGGATAGAGGTGTGCTGATCCAGCCGAAGGGCAGTAAAGAGTATCGGAAAGCTCGCCCCGGTGATGTTGCAATTCTCTGTCGTTCTAATGCGGCCTGCCAGTTGATGGCTGAGGCTTTGCATCGAGCTGGGATCAAAGCCGCTATATCCAGGAATGGACTATTACAAACCGCAGAGTCTAAGCTGATTTTAGCTTGTCTGAAATATATCTTGCATCCCGATGATTCACTGTCTGTAGCTGAAATATTGTTGCTGGCGGCCGAAATGCCAATAGAGCATATTATCGAGGATCGATTGGACTATCTCGAAAAGATGGAAGGGGAAAAGAACCCGCCGCTTTGGGCTGCTGAGAAGCCTTTGATTGCTATTCTTGACCGCTTGCGAAGCCAAGTTGGCGAATTGTCAGGGGCAGAAATACTCAATTTGGTTCTTCAAGAATTGGATTTGCGGAGAGTGATCGTTAGTTGGGGGAAAACAGCGCAACGACTGGATAATGTAGATGTACTCAGAAAGCTGGCCTTGCAATATGAGGAGGCCTGTAATCGCTTGCATACGGCTGCCTCTTTGGGTGGGCTGTTGCTGTGGTTAAATGACCTAGAAAACGAGCAAAAAGATGCCCAGGGGTCTGGTGAAGGGCCCGACGCGGTCCAGATTTTGACCTATCATCGGAGTAAAGGCTTGGAGTGGCCGGTGGTTATTTGTCATAGCCTAGAAGGGAGCTTAAGAGCCGATGTGTGGGGCATACAAATTGTTGCCGAATCGGAAGAAGTTGATCTCAATAATGTACTCGGTAACCGTTGGTTGCGCTACTGGGTAAATCCGTATTCAGATCAAATTCGACGGACACCGCTGCAAGAGCGTCTGGCAGAGAGTGAGGCCCAATTGGAGCAGACGCAACTGGCGCGGCAAGAGGAAGCTCGATTGCTGTATGTAGGAATTACACGAGCTAGAGATTACCTGCTTATTCCAACGGGCCCGAAACCGACCCAATGGCTGAATCGCGTATGGCATGATGGACAGGGCGATTTTCCCACCTTGGAAGAAAATACCTTTGAATCTCCTTGGGTTTGGAAAGACCATTATATCAATAAAGAAACGGAGACCTTTATCTATCCACGTTCTTTTACGACAGCCGATGTGGTACCCGAATCAATACAATTTATTGAAGCGGCTGCCGGTAAAAAAGAACACCTAGCCTATAAGATAGATTTAAATAGAGGAGGTGCGTTGGAGGCGCCGCATCATGGCGTGGTGTTGGAGCGACATGCTTATTTGGCCGCCCCTAACTTGCTAGATGATTATGACAAATATACTTTAGCCAAAGCGATTAAGGCTTTTCATACGGCTGACCATTTGGATTATACGACCCAACAGCGAGAAAGTATGGCGGCAGGTATCATTAGTCGATTTGAGGTAAGTGAAATGATTGAAGTGGAGGCATTGCTCCAGCTGGGAAGACATTGGCGTCAGTTTTTGCAAAATCAGTTTGCTGCAAAGGAACTCTTCCGTAAATACCCGATTCGCCATCCCTACAAAGGGCAGTTGTTTGAAACCATCATTGACTTATTGATTCAGACACAGAAGGGTTGGGTGGTGGTGCAAAATACGGGTTATGCGGGAGCGGATAAAAAACGGGATAATCATGCGCTTAAATTAGTAGATTGGTTTTTTCTAGTAAGAGAAGCATTGCAGCAACTTTTTCCTGATCAATCGATTGATACCTATGTTCATTTTGTTTTAAGCGCTGACTGTTATAAGTTGAGTATCAATTAATAATCCTAGTCCGCCAAAAGAAAAGATTGACTTTTATAGCTTAAATATATATATTTGTCCCACATAAAAACCTCGTGCTGCACTTTTTTTAGCAGCCCGATAGATTCTCCTTTAAATTCAAATACGTTCTAGTCTACCCAGTATTACATATTTCCCTTAATGTATTACTTCTAATAGCAGTCAAGTGTTGAAACTTTGGACCTATTCGTGCGTATAATAGGAATGAATACGTAAAGCAATGTGTGAGATCAAGCACTTTGTTTAATCGTCTGTCATTTACGTACTCGACCTATTTTACCTACTCTAACCCATTTCAATCAACACATTTTGCTATTGTGCCTATATAGCTCCTTCGGACATAACTGAGGGAAGTAGGCTTAACTCCGTAGTCTATTAATCGTGACATGAGAAACTATTATCCTTAAATTTCTATGAACAATGGCAACACTAAAAACTACTGATTTTACAGCGATTCAGCTTACAAGTTCTCCATTTATCGTAGCCGAAGTAATTTTTGGCTCACCCAAAAAGAATTGTGCAGGTATTGGTATCTGCAAAGTCAGCCCGGTTGACAATATATCGACAACACTTCCTTGCCGAAGTGTGAACACCGAAATTGCGTCTATTAAAAGCAATGCGATACGGCTTCGCTTGCGGATGGATGGCCTCTGTTCCAATCTTATCGATCGCCAGTTTAAGCATGGGCGTTTCAAGATGGAGGAAGCATTCGAATTACCCCTTTGGCTAGTGGATAAGTTGAAGCTTTCAGCTGGTCATATCAAAACGGGTAGTTATCCGGTTATTTTTGATGAAGAGCATATTGTGATTCAACTCCGGCTGAACTAAAAATCGTGCGCATGTAACATGAGTCATCCCGAATTTTTCCACGAAAACGGGATCGATAATCTGATTTCTAGTGGCAAGCTGATAATCAAGTTGTTGCGAGTTGCGGGTTTGCCATCCGACAAACCCGCAACTCGCAACAAAAAAGCAGTGCTGTAATATTGATAATCAGGCAAATAGGTGCACCTTCAAAAATAAGGGATGACTCATCGTGCTAAAAATACCCCTTTTAAAGTCCAGCATTTCCACGCTGGTTCGAAAGACTTTGTTACTCATCTAGTAAAATGTTAAATCAATCTAAATTTGATCAGCAGACTTGTTAATTGATTGAATAGCCTGTAATTTAGGGATATCATAAAAACCAGACAAGCTATGAAAATCAAATCTACAAATGCCTTTTCTTGGCGCAGTCTTACCCTAGGACTATTCACTGCCATTTTCCTCTCCTCCTGCTATACACCCAAAGCAGTGATTCGTATAGAACCAGATAGTGAAGATGTACGTTGGCAATATGGACAAGCCTTTGCTCGCCAGCAAGCCAATGGTTTAGAAGTACAAGCTGCGTATAATGGAATGAATCGAGAATATCTCTTTTTTGACGTTGAAATCATCAACTATGAGGAAGAAGAGGTACTCATTGATCCTAGTCGATTTTTTCTAGATGTGAACGGCTTCCAACGCCGAGCGATTGACCCCGAGGCCTTCCTCTTAGGTTTGGATATGGAAGCATCAAAGCGGGAAGCCAATTCGAAAAATACAGCCATCGTCTTAAGTGTGGTGGCGGTAGCCGCTACGGCAGCTATCATCATTGCTGCGGATAATAATAGCAGCAATGGGAACAATGTAAATGCTAATAATGCAAGTAATGTTGGGCAGGATATTAACGATATTGCCCTGGCAACAGATGTTGTCTCTATTTTCCCGAGTTTGGTAGTGGATCTATCTAATAATAATCAGGCAGGAGAAGTTCCTCCTCCTAATCCGAAAGATCGAGATTTTTGGACGGATTTCACGCTGCGCAAAACTACCTTGCGACAAAACGAGCGAGTTACAGGCAAAGTGCTGTTCCCCTTAACTGAATTGACCGATCGATTCAAGCTGGTGATGCCAGTGGAGGAGGGAGCCTTCCGTTTGCAATTCAAACGGATGCTGCACCAACCAAAATAAGCCTAAATCAATTCACCTGCTATCCCTGATTGAGCAAAGATTATTATCATGTCGAGCCTGCCATCGCCTTTCGATCCTTTTCTCCAACAACAAGGTTTCGTGATGCTCGATGGTGGGCTCGCCAGTGAGCTAGCATTCAGGGGAGCTATTTTGGATGATGCTTTGTGGTCGGCCAAGGTACTGCTGGAGTCAGCAGATCGTATTCGCCAATTACACCTTGATTATTTCGAGGCCGGAGCCGATGTGGCTATTGGAGCCTCCTATCAAGCTACCTACGAAGGTTTAGCCCGAAAAGGCTTGACGAAAGCGGATAGTGATCGGGTCTTTCAACATAGCATCGTTCTAGCGCAGGAAGCCAGGGATCAATTTAAGCAAGCGGCAGGAAAGGACAATCGATTACCGCCTATAGTAGCCGCTTCTATTGGACCCTACGGCGCTTTTCTGGCCGATGGATCAGAATATCGGGGCGACTACGGCTTGTCGAAGCAAGCCTTGGTTCATTTCCATCAAGCTCGACTCCAAAAATTGTTAAGCTTCCAACCTGATCTACTAGCTATAGAAACCATCCCTTGTTTGTTGGAGGCAGAAGCAATCATCGAACTCCTACAGGAGACACCCACAAAAACAGCCTATCTGAGCTTTAGCTGTCGAGATGGCCGAAGCCTTTCCAGTGGAGAGCCTTTTGCCGCTGCGGTCGACTTGACTCTTTCTTGTCCGCAACTCATCGCTGTTGGTATCAACTGCACCGCTCCGCAGCTGATTAGTCCCTTGTTGAAAAGTGCCCCCTCTTCTCCAAGGGTTCCTTTTATTGTTTATCCGAATAAAGGCGAAAGCTGGGATGCCCAGCACAAGTGTTGGGTTCCAACTAAAAACGCCTCCTCGCTTACTGAGCAAGTGGAAGAGTGGTACGAATTGGGCGCACGTATTATTGGCGGCTGTTGCCGTGTACGACCCGTAGATATCTCAGACATACGGAGAAAATTAATGCAGATCTGCTAGAGTTTACTGGAGAAGCTGCAATTAATTTCTATTACAGGAGGGATATTTATAGTTTTGTGGAGATAACATCAACGCTCAAAGAAAGAGTTTTTATGAATTATTTGTCTACCTTTTCAAAGGTGATTCCATTGGTAGCTTTGGTCTACTTGCGAATGTTTGAACCCGCTTTATGGGGCCAAATAACCAGCACACATTCAACACTGGAATTGATATTGAACTACTTCGTTTTTGTCTTGGCTCTCCAATTAGCTATTAGTTTGCTGTCCTTTTACTACCGCAAACGGAAGAAGTATTCAGCTGCCAAAAAGGATAATGTTATCAATGGCTTGCAAAATCTATACTACCTGATTTTGACAGGGGCCACCACTATGACGATTTTGGGTTTTTGGAATATTGATGCAAGGACACTTTTTACGACCTTAAGTATTGTGGCGGCGGCAATAGCGATTATTTCGAAAGATTATTTGGTTGATATCATTAGTGGTATGATTATCAGCTTTTCCAATGAGATAAGTATTGATGACTATGTCAAAATTGGGGAGCACAAAGGAAAAATTATTGATATTAATTTGACTAAAATTGCGCTCATCAATGAAGATGATGATATCGTCTTTCTACCCAATAATAAGGTGTTTTCCGGTGAAATTGTGAACTTTACCAAGGGGCATATTCGCAAAGTGAATATCGAATTTGAATTGGATCTTAGGTTCCTGAAAACCATTGAAGAACTTGAAGACGATTTGATTAATTGCTTGTCGGACTATCATGCACAGATGGAGGAAGATAAGTTCCTGCTAAGGATCGTCAATATCAACAAAGAGAGCCTCTCACTAAAATTTCAATTCCAATTATTACAAGTGAACAGAGAAATCGAACGAGAGCTGCGTAAGATGACCGTACGTCGTGTAGTGAATTACATTAAGCGAACCCAGGAGGAAGGCCTACCTGCATTACTTACACCAATACCTCCTGAAGAGTCTTAGTCGGTCAAGTATTGGCTTTCTTCCCTAGCCATGGAGCCATCACTCCACCTTGATCCTAGATTCAAAAGGGAAAACAGTAGACTCCTCTCTCGCCGAGCTCAAAATCTCTTCCATCTCCTTGACGATTTCCGGGTGTTGAGTGGCAACATTATTTTGCTCTCCTATATCCTTGGATAGATCGTATAACTCTAGCATTTTCCCAGGCTGCTTAAAGATGTCATATTTTACGGCTTTCCAATTTCCCTTGCGAACGGCCTGACGACCGCCTTTTTCGTGAAATTCCCAATAGAGATACTCATGGGGTGTTTGTTTTTCACCCAAAAGAGTGGGGAGGAACGAAATACCATCCAATTCAGCTTCGATTGGAAGGCCGGCCAGCTCGCATAGGGTAGGGTAGAGGTCCCAGAAGGCCGAGATATGGTCACTGGTGGAGCCAGGATTGATGTTTTCTGGCCAATAAGCTATAGTCGGTACGCGTATTCCGCCTTCATATAGGTCTCTTTTGTACCCCTTCATCGGGCCATTACTATCAAAATAATCAGGATCAGCTCCGCCTTCTAAGTGCGGACCATTATCGGAAGAGAAAATAATAATCGTGTTCTCGGCTAAGCCTAATGCCTTTACTTTGGCCACAATTTCGCCTACTTGTTGATCCAGTAAATCTACCATAGCGGCAAATGCGGCATGGGATTCGGGCTGGGAGCCGTAGGGGCCTAGTCGATAACGTTCTCCCTCATCGGTTCCTTTATACAGCTTTTCGGGTAGGAATTTGCCTCGATATTTAGCCATGTATTCTTCTGGTGCAAAGAGTTCGGCATGAGGAATGACAGATGGATAGAATAAGAAGAAACTAGTGTCTTTATGGGTGTCCAAAAAATCGAGCGCTTTGTCATGTATCAAGTTAGGCGCATAGATACCTTCCTTTTTTCCTTCATTTTCTGATAAAATCACTTTTTGGTCGTTATCCCAAAGATGGTAAGGGTAATAATTATGGGCCAAGGATTGAGATAAATAGCCAAAAAAGCTATCGAATCCCTGGTTTTCCGGCGCTCCTTCCGAGCCAGGGCCGCCCAAGCCCCATTTCCCAAAAGCTCCATTGATATAACCTGCATTTTTTAATTTCTCTGCAATGGTGATACTTGCTGCGGGCAGCGGTTGCTGTCCTTCGGGAGGAACTCGCTTATTGCCTCGTATGGGCGTGTGGCCGGTATGCAGTCCGGTCATCAAGCTAGAACGAGAGGGGGCACAGACGGTTGTTCCCGCATAATGCTGACTCAAGATCATCCCTCCTTTAGCCAATGCATCCAGGTGGGGCGTTTGAAAACGTTGTTGACCAAAGCTACTTAGGTCACCGTAGCCCAAATCATCGGCTAGGATATAAATGATATTGGGTTTGCTAGCTTTTGGTGAGGAAGATTGCTCTTCTTGTTGCTTGTTACTTTGGCAAGCTGCTAAGAGGAAAATGAGGCATAGGCCAATGGCCGTAATCGGGAACTGCAATTTCATGCTTATTCGTTTTTACAAATATAACCACAAAGAAACAGTCTGTAGATAAGACTTCAGAAGTTTTCCCTGTTATACCAAAGGAAACTTCTGAAGTGGGTTGGTCGATAGATGTTAAAAACAACAAATATACCTACGCCATTTTTGGATAAAAAATCATTAACATACGGGCCATAAAATTAAAGAAATAAGCTAGCAAAAATGACTAAAAA
>Ga0070729_10005253_pt1 | contig 13492 bp, 10 predicted proteins | sample tdDd472_FD_66725 | JGI IMG/M metagenome (GOLD analysis project Ga0070729, IMG submission 66725) | Marine sediment microbial communities from the Atlantic coast under amendment with organic carbon and nitrate - tdDd47.2 | ecosystem: Environmental > Aquatic > Marine > Coastal > Sediment | place...
CTGGGTGGCGATGATCTGTTCCTGCTGGACGTGCGGTCGGCTGCCGAGGTGGCCCAGGCCGGGGGGATCGCGGGAGCGGTGAACATTCCCCTGCACACGCTGCGTGACCGGCTGGACGAGGTGCCGCGCGATCGCGACGTGGTGACATTCTGCAAGATCAGCCTGAAGGGCTACGAGGCGGCGTTGGTCCTGAATCAGGCGGGGTTCGAGCAGGTTCACGTCATGGATGGTGGTGTCCTCAACTGGCCCTTCGAGATCGTCGAGGCCTAGAGGCGAGTGCAGTCGGGCGCCGGAAAGCCGGCGCCCGCACGCGGATGAGCGAACCGAAGGCTCGATCGGGCCTGGCCTGGTGGTGGTGCCGTTCAATGCGACTCAGATCCGGCTCTCGCGTCATCAACGGACCGAGTCGGAGAATCGTTGTTCAAGTACCTGGCGTCAGTTGCCGAAGCTTGACGGGGTTCCTGAACCGTCAGCCAACGAGGGCACGCCGTGACCACTGTCGATCGCCAGACGTCCAATGCAACCGGAGATGCCGGCTCGTCTCTCGATGCCGCGAGAATCTGGACCCAGGATGCCATGTCCGCGCTCATCGCGTTCGCTTCCAGCGACTTCGATGAAGGCCGGCCCGTGGATCTCTTCGAGCCCCTGGTGGCCATGCTGACCGGTGACGTCTTCGGCTATCGCGGCGCCGCGGTCTATCGTGACGACGCGGAAGGGTGGCAGCGCCTGGCCGGTGCTGGCCAGATCTCCCAACCCCACCTGCCGAACCATGGCGGATCGGCCCATTTCACCGTTTCGGACAACGATCTGCGCCTGGAACTGGCCGGCGGCGGCGGAGGCTGGCTCTTGCTCATCCGACGTCACAGCAACGGCCTCGAGGCCCACGAGCGCAGCCTGCTGCAGCAGACGGCGGGGCTGGTGGACAACTTGCTCGACCAGACGACCTACACCCACCTGCTCACCAAGTCCGAGCGCCACTACCGGCACATCTACAGCCATGCCAATCTGGGCATCTTCTTCTCTCGCGTGGGAGCCGGCGTGCGGCACGCCAACCCGGGACTGCTGGCCCTCCTGGGCTACGCCACCGAGCGTGAGTTGCGCGAAGCGATCACGCCCCAGCTGAACAACCAGTTCTACGATCCGCCCCAGGATCGGGAGCGCGTGCTGGCGAAGCTGCTGTCCGAGGGGCAAGTGTGCGATTTCAAGACCCGCTTGCGAAGGTCCGACGGCAGCCTGGTGCCCGTGTCCCTCACGGCGAACCTGGTGCAGGATCCCGATCGCCAGAGCGAGGATCTGGAGTTCTTCGGCTTCGTCACCGACATGTCGTCCACCGAGACTTGCGACGAGGCGTTCCGCGGGCAGCGGCGCGCCGAGGCGGCCAACCTCAACAAGGTGCGGTTCCTGGCGTCCATCAGCCACGAACTGCGCACGCCCCTCAACGGCGTCATGGGTATGGCGGGGCTGCTGGCCTGTTCGTCGCTCGATGCCGAGAACCAGGTGGCGGTGAACGTGATCCAGGATGCCGCCGAGCAACTGCTGAAGCTGGCCGAGCGCATGGACACCTTCACCCGGCTGGAAATGGGCTCGCTGACCCTCACGCACCAGCCGTTCTCACCGGCGGTGATGGTGGCCGAGGTCGAGAAACGGTGGCGTCCGCTGGCGGCCGACAAGGGCCTGGACCTCAAGCTGGCCGTGGAACTGGACGCCATGGACTGTGTCCACGGTGACGCCGGCCAGTGTGCTCAGATCCTGGATCTACTCCTGGAGAACGCTGTCAAGTTCACCGATCGCGGCGGTCACCTGGAGATCGGCATGGCGACCGAGGGTGACTCGGTGCGCCTGAGCGTCAACGACACCGGTTGCGGCATGGGCGAGGAGCAACTGGCCCGGCTCGTGGATCGCGACACCTCGTCAGCCGACGGCGACGGCCTGGGTGGCGCGGGGCTGGGGCTGGCCATGGTCTGGCACCTGGTCGACCTCATGGACGGCCGTCTGTGGATCGAGAGCCAGGAGGGACGCGGCAGCCGTTTTTCGGTCCTGCTGCCCTTGCCCGCGGCCGAGATCGCGACCTCGATGGCGGTCCTGCCAGCGAAGGACACCGGGGCCATGCGTATCCTGGTGGTCGAGGACAATCCGGTGAACCAGCTGGTGGCCCGCAAGCTCCTGGAGAGCCTGGAGCTGGACGTGAGCGTGGCCGGCGACGGCCATGAAGCCGTGTCCATGATCACGGCGAAGAGTTTCGATCTGGTGTTCATGGATCTCCAGATGCCCGGGATGGACGGCTTCGAGACCACGCGCGCCCTACGGGCCGACGGCAAGTACACCGGCCCGGTGGTGGCCATGACGGCCCACGCCACCCAGTACCATCGCGACAAGTGTCGGCATGCGGGAATGAACGGGTTCGTGACCAAGCCCCTGGAGCGCCGGCGCCTGGCCGACTTCCTGGCCGAGTTCGAGGCCGTGGACACCGAGGCCATGGAATGGCTGTGGCTGGAGCCGGAGGGCAACCGGCCCCTGCAGAGCTAGAACACCCTAGCGGAAATAGGGCGACGGTAGCCCCACCATGGCCGAGAACAGCCGCTCGAAGCGATCCTGACCGGCCGGAAACGCCGAAACGTCGGCATACATGACCAGGATATCCGCCTTCAGATTCCCCCCCGACATGCGCAGCGCCACCAGACTTCGTTCGGTCATCCAGCCCAGCTCGTAGCGCACCAGGCCCAGGCCCAGAGCCTCGCCCTTGAGGGCGGGATCCTCGGCGAACATGGGATCTTCCCAGTCCCAACGATCGATCTCTGGGTCACCGTGGCGTTGCACCAGTTCGGCCCGAACCTTCTCGACCTCGTCGAAATAGGGGGGCAGTTCGGCGAAGAGGTCGCTGAACTGGTAGAACACCATGCACAGCTTTTCATCGTGGAAGAGGTACGAGACGGTGCAGGGCTGGTCGTTGACCTCGGTCGTGTAGATGACCAGCACGCCCTCCACCACCGTGGGCGTGCCCGGTTCCAGGTTGCGCACCTGGCGTACCGACATCCCCCAGCTCACACGCCGCACGTCGGCGCCTTCAGCGGTGTCGAACCTCTGTTCGGCGGCGGCGAAAGCCAGAGAGGACAGGATGGCCAGCAGGGCAGCGGCCAGGGCAAATCGTACGCTCACGAGAAACCTCCGGTGGGGTGACGTCTCCGGAGGCTTTGCAGGAAGCGGGCCGGGAAGAAAACGGGCGCAGGTCGCGTCTATTCGCGGCAGAGGACCAGCGTGAGGACCACGGGCTCCGCTGTGCGGGCTGCCGCAGGTCCCGTGAAGGTGGTCAGATCCTGGCCGCCGGCGGGCGAATCCCCGGGCATGGCCGCGCGGATTTCCAGCACCCTGCCGTCCAGGCCGCGGGTCTCGAGATTCACCTGCCAGGGAGCTTCCGGGGCGCCCTCGACGCGCCAGACCGTACCGCCGTCGGCGGCCACGGGCGAGACCAGTGCTGCCTCGACGGGGGGGACCAGCTCCACCAAGGCGTGGGTGGCGAGGGTGGTCGCGCCGGCCTGGCTGGCCAGCAAGACAAGGGTGGCGATGGTGACGACGGCGCGCATGGGGATCTCCTGTGGTTACCCCGATCATGCAATCTGCATGCCTGTGAATTGCAATATGATACCACATGGGTGCTGATCGTGCAAAATGCACGCAAGGGGAATTCCGTACGTGGCACGTGCTTTGCCTTGATCCGGGTGTCCCGATCCGTAGTTCCGGGCCTCGATTTCACGCATGGAGTCAGTAATTTGCTGGCGCACATGAGGTTGTAACGATGATGTGCGGGAAGAAAGCGAGAGCAGGCCAACGGTGATGACGCACCAACGGTCAATCCTGTCCCTTCGGGTGGCTGAAATCCTGGTGATTTCGGCCCTCCTGCTGTGCCTGGCGGTGAGAGGAGCGTCGGCGGTGGACCTGGAGAACCCGACCACCTCGCGCAAGACTCACGAGCGGGGCGCGGACGTCGACCGCTACCGCACCTACTCCAGCGGGAACCCCCTGGACGCTCCCCTGCCGGGGGAGAAGGCGGACATCACGGTGCACCAGGTCTATGCCATGTACTTCGGCACTCTCTGCGACAACGACGGCTACGTGGTGCTCGACCACAACGACACCATCGTGGAGGACCCCAACCTCCTGGTGTATGGCGGCGCCACGTTCTCGGCGGAGATCAGCCTCACGGGCGATGCTTTCCGCAGCGTTCGCATCGGTTGCACCAGCCTTGGCGCGCCGGGCATGACCCTCACCAATTTCACGTCCAACTACGGTGTGCTGCCGTTGACGGGGTTGACCTTCGACGGGACCGGCACCATGACCCTGCACCTGGGCGCACAGCTCTCCCTGTCACCGGCGGCCGCGCCAGGCCCGGGCCAGACCATCGGCTACACCATCACGGCGACCTACGAGTAATCAAACGCCCTGTCGCGACTTCCTGCCCCCTGATCCTCTCTAAAGATCTTTTCTATAAATACTGCTAAAGCCGGTTTCCCGCGGACCGATATCTGGTGTGTATCGGGGCTGATAAGAATTCCATTGAGCCAGCCCTAAATGGAGAGAAGGAGCACGGAGGAATGGCAATCCTTCCCCGCTCGAGTAAAAGGAGTAACTCATGAAGAGCTTCTGCCGCTTCTCGATCATGGCCGTGGCGTTCTTGGCCCTCACCACCAGCGCCTTTGCCGTCGATCTGTCCACCAACGCTCTCGTCGAGATCGTCGAGGGTCTGTCCCTCGCTGAGACGACCGCGCTGAACTTCGGTCAGCTGGCCCTCAACACGGGCGATGTCGTGATCGCTGCCGAGGACGGCGCGACCACCGACGCCGACTTCCTGATCGTCGACAACACCAACCTATCCCAGGGTGTCTTCGCCGTGACCGGCCTGACCAACTGGGATGTCCAGGTCTCTTGCACCGCTGGCTCCATGCCTGCGGGCTTGACCCTGGCCACGTTCACCGCTGACTGGGCCGATGCTGGCGCCGAGGCCGCTGTGCCCGCCACCCGCACCATGGCTGCTGACACCGAGAACGTGGAGATCGGCGCCACCCTGTCCGTGGATCGCACCACGGCCAGCACCGGTGCTGCGACCATGCCCTTTACCGTGAGCGTGACTTTCCAGTAGTCGACGTCGGACAACGGTAACGAATCGGGACCGGGCCTCAGGCCTGGTCCCGATTTTCGTATTCAGGGCCGTGGCATGGACGTTGCCATATATCTGATGGCAGTGACTGTGGGGCGTTGTTCTAACGTCCACTACAGCAACAAGTTGTCGCCATCAGGAGGCCCATTGATGTCCCTGCCCAGCGTGCGTGACGGTGCGGTTATTGCCGCCTCCGTCGTCGGTTTCTTCCTCTCTCTCGCCACCGTGGCCCAGGCTCAGGGCGTATCGGTGGCTCCCAGTCGTATCCTTCTCGATGGTCGCACCCGTTCGGCCACCGTCTTCCTGTCCAACCGCGGCAATCGCACCGAGACCTACCGGATTTCCCTGGTGCCCATGCTCATGCGGGAAGACGGGGCCCTGGTGCGGGCCGACTCCACCCAGCATGAGCAGGCCCAGTTCGCCGAGGGTACGGTTCGTTACTCGCCACGTCGGGTGGTGATTCCGGCGGGTGGCTCGCAGACGGTGCGTTTGCTGGTCAGGCGTCCCCACGATCTCGAAGAGGACGATGTGGAGTTCCGGGCCCATCTCTCGGTGTGCTCGATTCCCCTGGTTCCCCGTCTCGAGGAACTGGAGTCGCCCATTCCGGAGGACATTCCGTCGGACCAGTTCGTGGCCGTGCCCGTGGCCTCGGTGGAGACATTGGTGCCGCTGGTGGTGCGATTCGGCAAGCCCAAGGCCACGGTGAAGATCGCCGATCCTCAGCTGGCCCGCCATGACAACGGCAAGCTCTATCTGGGCTTCGACCTCTTGCGCGAGGGACGGCGTTCGCTCTACGGCAAACTCTTGGTGCGGCACATCGATCCGGCCGGCCAGGAGACTCAGGTCTATCTGGGCCGCGGCATTGCACTCTACACCCCGAACCAGCGCCGCATTTTCCGCATCCCATGCGATGAATTCGCCGCGGATCTGGGCAACGGTCGCGTGGTCATCGACTACATCGAAACTCCGAACGGTGGCGGTGATCAAAAGGCTCAGGCCACGATCATGCCGCAGGTGACGAGCCGGAAGTGACATGATCTGGCGACGCGGGATCACGGTGCTGGCCCTGCTGCTGGCCCTCGGAGGCTACCCCCTTGGGGTCGTCCAGTCGGCGTTTGCCGACGAGGCGCCCACCACGGAGGCCGCGCCAATCCTGCTGCCCGTCGACGAGACCGAGATCCTGATCCTCGAGGTGATGGTCGAACGCTACCTCGGCAGCCGCGGCGTCATGGGCTACCGCCACGGCGACCAGGTGCTGCTGCCTCTGGGAGAACTGGCGGCCGTGCTCGAGTTGGCCGTCACCGTCGACCCCTACACCGGGATGGCCGAGGGCTGGATCAACGACGAGGACGACGTTTTCCAGCTGGATGTGCCGAACAGACGGGTGACCATCGGCGGTCGGCAATCGGGCATCGACCAGCCCTGCCTCTACATCGATCCCGACGATATCTACGTCACCAGCGAGGTGCTCGGTCGCTGGTGGCCCGTGGACGTGGACGTGGACCTGCGCGGAATGCGCGTGTCCCTCTCGGCCCTCGGCCCCGTGCCGCTGGTCAGCCGTCTGGAACGGGAACGATCGTGGGAGAAGCTCGACGGGCAGAGACGTCAAGAGGACACGTATCCGCGTCAAAAGGGCGAGTACCGCACGCTGAGCTGGCCCTTTGTCGACGCCACCGTGAGCTTCGACGCCAATGAAACCCGATCGGTGTTGAAGGGGTCGTTGCTGAGCCGCAACGATCTGGCCCGCATGTCCATGACCGGATTCGTGGGCTACTCCGAGGGCAATCGCAACGAATGGACCGGCTGGCTGCGCGCCGAGCGCAACGATCCCGAGGCCGGCCTGCTGGGATTCCTCGGCGCCACGCGTTTCCAGGTCGGCGACGTGGTCGGCCATGCGAGCCAGTTCATCAAGGGCACCACCCGTGGGCGTGGTGTTCTGATCTCCAACCGCCCCCTCGGAGCGGTCACCGAGTTCGGCGCCACCGACATGACTGGCGAAGCGCCGCCCGGCTGGGAGGCCGAGCTGTATCGCGACGGGTACCTGCACGCCATCCAGACCGTGAGCGAGAGCGGTACCTATCTCTTCGAGAAGATCCCGGTGCATCCCGGGCTCAACACCATGCGCGTGGTGCTCTACGGTCCCAACGGCCAGACCCGCGAGGAGATGCGCACGGTCAACATCACCTCCAGCATGTGGCGTCCCGGGCAACTGGCGTACGAGTACATGAGCCACCAGAGCGGTGAATCGGTGGTGGGCTCCCGGACCTCTCAGATCGACGTGGCGGATCTCGGCCACTGGTTCCACTCGCTGTCCCTGGGTTATGGCGTGTCCACCGGAACCTCGGTGGATCTTTCGGCCTCACGCCGCTTCGTCGAGGACCGCGACCACGACTACCTACAGGCTCGGATCATGCAGTCGGTGGATCGGGTGTTGCTCGAGGGGCGGGGCATCCACGATCTCGAGAGTGGCAATGCCCTGAGTCTCTCGGCCCAGACGCGCTTCGACGGCCACTCCCTGCTGCTGTCTCACAGCTATTTCGATGGCTTCGAGAGCGACGAGAACCAGTATGAGCAGAACCTGCGCAGCCAGACCGAGGCGCGCCTGAGCGGCTCTTACCGGCGGGGTCGCACCAACATCCTCAATTACCGCGTCGATTGGCAGGGCAGCGATTTCGACGGGGGGGAAGCCGACCGTCGCGATCAGATGCGTCTCTATCTCGGTCGTTCCCTGGGCCGCTTCCAGGTGAGCCATGACCTGGACTACGCTCGCGTTGACCGGTCCGAGGGCGTGTCCGAAGTCCTCTCCGGCCGCTTGCAGACCAGCGGCTTCCTGCGCGGCGCGCGGATTCGATTCGACACCGACTATTACCTGAAGAATGAAGCCGGTCTCAACGCTCTGGGCGTGGGGATGAACTATAATCTGACCCGCGATCTGAGCGCGCAGCTCTCGGCCAGACGTCTGCTCCGTGGTGCCAAGAGCACGTCCGTGCAGGGCAACCTCGACTGGCATCTCAACCCCCTCCGGGTCGGCCTGCGGGCCGGCTACGACACCGATACCAAGCAGTACATCGGTGTGTCGGCCACCACATCCATCACCCGGGCGCCACGGCGCGGCTGGCAACTGAGTAGCCGCACCACGTCCAGCCAGGGTGCGGCCATGGCCCACACCTTCATGGACCTCAACGGCAACGGGGTGTTCGACGACGAAGACGAACCCATGAGTGGCGTGGGGTTCGGCCGCAATCCCCTGTGGCGAGACATTCGTACCGACGAGGAGGGCGTGGCCTTCCTCCCCGGTCTGCCCGCCGATCGCTTCGTCAACGTGCTGGTGAGTGTGGACTCCGTGGAAGACCCCTATCTGGTCACCGAGAACGAGGGCCTCACCACCCTGGTGCACGCCGGCGGTGTGGCCAAGCTCGAATTCCCGTTCCAGCTCGTCGGAGAGATCGAGGGCCTCGTGCTCACCGAGCCGGGCCGGCGTCCCCTCCGCAACGTGGGCCTGGAGTTGCTCGACGCCGAAGGTCATCGCGTGGCTTCGGCCGTGAGCGAGTTCGATGGCTACTACCTGTTCGACCGCGTCAAGCCAGGCACCTACACCATCCGTGTGGTGATGACCACCCTGCGCACCGGTACCTACCACGAGCCCGACGGGTCGGCGGTGGCCGTACCCGCCGCGGGCGACTACGTGAAGGGACCCACCATCGTTCTCAACCGTATCGGGGTGACGGCCGACGAGCCCGTGGTGGCCGAGATCGAGATCGAGGCCGATCCCGCCGCCGGCTCTGCGCCCTTGGATGTGGCTGCGGCGACGACGCCCGTGGACCGTGGCAGTGGGACGGGATCCGGGTCCGGCGTCCGGGTGACGGCGCCTGTCGTGGCCCGGACCCAGGACCAACCTCAGACTCAAGCCCAGACCGCGCCGGTTCCCGCCGCGCCGCGAGTGGCACCCGTCACGGTGGTCGCCGAGGCGCCCGCGACCACGCCCGACGTGACGCGGACCCTGCATCTCATCCACGAGCTGCTGTTCTCTAGCCCGCTGTTCGCTCGCTAGCGACTACCGGGCGAGCCAGGCGGCGAGATCGTCAGCCTGGTCGGCCTCCGCCGGTGTCTTTCCCAGCGCTTCCACCACCGCTGCGGCATGGCGGCCGCTGCCGTCGACCAGCCGCAGCTGCTCCACGAGTGCCTTCAGCTCGTCGCTGACCATGCTCGGCAACTCCTCGTCGGCCGCCAGGGGCCAGGGGTCGAGAGTGTGGTCGGCCCAGAGGCGAAGGCTCGACCACTGCCCGGGGTCCGACGCGGCGGCCAGCAGAGCGCTGTTGGCTGCGCGGCCGATTCCCACCAGCTCCGGCCGGTTGGCGCCCGGCATGAGCGACGCCAGCCACCGGCGCGCGATCTGGACCTGGGCCACCGTCGCCGCATCGCTGCCCGGCACGGGGGGAACGGGTAGCACCAGCCAGGCGAAGTGCCCCGGGGCAGCGGGATCCATACCGTCGGCCAGGGTCTGCATCTGCACGGTATCCTCGACGAGCACCACTCGGGATAGCAGCGCGTCGTCACGTTGGGAAGCCGCGGGCAGGATCAGGCGGGCTTCCACGAGAGCGTCGCCGCCGGTGCCGATGGCGGCCGGCATCACGGTCGCCGCGGCCGGTAGCATGCTGCCGGTTTCAGCATGGCGGGTCAGCAAGTTGTCGGTGAACGCCACGGCCTCGGCCAGGGCGGTGGGGTCGTCGCGGGGGTCGAAATTCTGCTGGCCGCGCAGGACCCGAAAGAGCCAGAAACGCACGATGTCCTGCTCCGGGCCCGTGATGGCGGCCACTTCGGCGCGACGGTCGAGGAACCAGTCGGCGGTGAGGCGAAAGACCCGGCCATGCCATGTCAGATCGGCGTCTGGCGCCGTGGCGGTGAGCTCGACCCAGCCCGGGGCTGCGTTCTCGACCGCGAGCAACGCCGTGTCGAAGCCCAGGCCGAAGTCGACGAACATCTCGATCTCGACCCGAGCTCCATCGCTGGTGGCCAGGGAGACGGGCACCGGGCCGTCGATCAGGCCCTGCACCGCCACCTCCATGCTCAGGGTGTCGCCGATGGCCAGGCGGGTGTCCGGGCGGGCGGTCAACAATGGCCTGGGCTCGTCACCCGGGTCCACGGTCACGGTGGTGAAGCGGCGCCAGGGGGCGTCGGGGCGGCCGAGGTGAGGGTCGTCGACGAGGGCCACGCGGCCGGCTGTGGTGTCGAGGGCCAGATTGAAGCCCAGGAGCAGATCCAGGGGCGGTCGGTGGGGTGCCAGGGCTTCCCATGGCACCCGGACCACGCCGTTGTCCACGTTGACCGGAGGCGTGTGGGCCGTCAATTCGCCCTGGTCGCGCCGCAATTCGAACTCGAACCAGCGGCGGCCCTCGTGGGCCTCGGGATCATCGGGCACGGCCACCACCAGCCAGCCGGCCAGCACCGCATCCGGATCGGAAAGCTCAACCTCGAGGGCTGCCGTTCCGAACCGGAGCCGGACGGTGGTCTCTTCGTCCAGGGCCATGGGCTCCGACCAATCGTTCCCTGTCAAACCAAGGGCCCTGGCGAACGCTGCCTCGCGGAGGTCGGCCAGGTGGTCGTCCAGCAGGCTGATGAAGCGTGGGTCGGCGTGGAGTCCCGACAGATCCTGATCCGCGCGCATCTGGTCCAGCCGACGGTAGCCATCGGTCAGGGCCCGGCGCAATTCCAGCAGGGCGGAGTCGAGATCACCGCCGCGGGCCACCAGGCAGGCCAGGTTGTACCGCATGGAAGCGTCGGCGGGAGCCGATTCCAGATAGGTGCGCAGATCGCGCACGGCGGCATCCGTCCGGTCGGCTCCGAGCTGGGCCGCCAGCCGGCGCAGCGCCGTGTCGTGGTCCACTGGATCGGGCTGGGACCGGTCGCAGCCGGCGACGAGGACGACGGCGAGCAAGAGCAGGCAAGAGAGACGACGAATCCACATGGTAGACCTCTCGGCGGGGAACGGGCGGTGAGCCCGGAGCATAGCAGAGGTCGGGCGTGGGGCAACGGCAGATCAGGCGGGCTTCCAGCGGCGGTGCACCCAGGTCCACTGGGATGGGTGTTGGCGGATGAAATCCTCGAGCAGTCGATTGTAATGCCGGGTGGTGAGATTCACGGTGTCCGTCAGATCGCGACCCTCGACCGGGGGGATCTCGTCGCTGAAGTGGGCGTGGTGTCGACCGTCCTCGTCACGCCACGACAGGGCCATGATCACCGGTGCGCCGGTGCGGGCCGAGAGCAGAGCCGGGGCCTTGACGGTGCCCGATTCGCGGCCGAAGAAATCCACCCGTGCTCCGCTGTTGCCGCCCTCGTTCTGGTCGATGCTCATGCCCACGGCGCCGCCGTCGCGGAGGTGTCGCATGAGCGCCGGCAGGCTGCCGTACGCATCGAAGAAGCGGATTCCGCGCCGACTCCGCAGATCTTGCCAGTAGCGGTCGACACCGTCCTGGTGGGCGTGACGGGTGATGATGGCGATGTCCAGACCCAGAGCGGCCTGGGCGGCGGCCAGCCATTCCCAGTTGCCCACGTGGGCGGTGAGCACAATGAGACCCCGGCCGCGGGCGCGGGCCTGGTGGACGTGCTCGAGGCCGGTGATCTCGAAGCGATCGAGGAGCGATTGGTCGTCCAGCAGCGGCAAGCGCAGGAACTCGCTGAGCACCACGCCATAGTGGGCGAAGTTGTCGCGACCGAGGCGGTGTTGCTCGTGGCTCGAGAGTTCCTGACCGAACGCCTGGTGCAGTCCCTGACGCACCTGCCCGCGCCGGTGTCGAACCACGTCGTGCCAGAACAGACCCAGTCCGCGGCCCAGCCGCAGGGCTGCGGGTTCGGACAGTCGCTGGAAGCAGCGGGCGATGATGTGGAGCAACTGGTTGGTCAAGGCGGGAGCTCCCGATGGGGACGAGGTCGTGAATGAAATGTCCGACCTCGTCCCCATGGGCGCAAGAGCGGCTACATGGCCACCTCGGTGCCGATGCCGGCGGCCCGGGCGGCGGCGGCCACGGCGCGGGCGGTGCTCACGTCCTGCACGGCCAGGCCACAGCTCTTGAACACGGTCACCTGGTCGTCGCTGGTGCGACCGGGTTTGGCGCCGATGACCACCTCGCCCAGGTTGGCCTGGATGTGGTCCTCGGTGACGGCGCCTTCCTGGATGGGGATGAGGATGTCGCCGGCCTCGGCCAGGTTGGCCTCACGCAGATCGGCCACGAAGTAGCTCCTGGCCACGGTCTTGGTGTCCAGTTCCCGGGTGGTGGGGGCATGGGAGCCGATGTTGTTGATGTGAGCGCCGGGCTTGAGCCAGTCGCCGTCCAGTACGGGGGTGGGGCTGCTGCTGGCCGTCACGATGATGTCGGCGGCGCGCACGGCGGTTTCTGCGTCGCTGCCCACGGCCACGGGGATGCCCAGCTGCTCACTGAGGTCGGCGGCGAAGGCGGTGGCAGCCTCGGTGCTCACGTCCAGGACGTAGGCCTGGCTCAACGGGCGCACGTGATTCACGGCCACCAGTTGCTGGCGGGCCTGGGCGCCGGCGCCGAACACGGTGCAGACGCTCGCGTCCTGGCGGGCCATGTGCTTGGTGGCCACGCCGCTGGCCGCGCCGGTGCGCATGGCGGTGAGGTAGCCGGCGTCCATGATGGCGTTCACCGCGCCGGTGGTGGGGTCGCATAGCATGAGGGTGCCCAGGGTGGTGGCCAGGTCGTGCTTGGCGGGGTTGTCGGGATAGACGGTGACCAGCTTCAGGCCCAGGCACTCCTCGTCGCCGCCCAGGTAGGCGGGCATGCCCAGGAACAGGCCGTGGTGATTGTCGATCTTGATGGCGGCGCGCTGGGGCATGTTGGCCTCGCCCCGGGCCAGGGCCGCGAAAGCACCTTCCACGGCGGCGATGCAATCGGGCATGGTCAGCACCTTGGCGACATCGTCGCGGCTCAGCAGCAGGGTCATGATCATTGGCTCCTATCTGGCTCAGTGCTTGGCGGCCATGGCCTCCACGGCCACGAGGGCGCCCTTGGGCAGGGCTGACACTTCCACCACGGCCCGCGCTGGGGGCTCGACGGGGAAGAAATCGGCATAGACTTCGTCGATGGCCGCGAAGGCCGCCATGTCGGTGGTGTAGATGGTGGCCTTGAGGACGCCGGCCAGGCTGCTGGCTCCAGCTTCCACCACGGCTTGCAGGTTCATGAGGGCGCGGTGGGCCTGGGCGGCATGGTCGTCGCCCACCAGCTCGCCGGAAACGGGGTCGAGGGCGATCTGCATGGAGGTGAGGATGAGCTGGCAACAGGACGTGGCCTGGCTGTAGGCGCCGATGGCCGCGGGGGCCCGATC
>Ga0070729_10005254_pt1 | contig 13490 bp, 4 predicted proteins | sample tdDd472_FD_66725 | JGI IMG/M metagenome (GOLD analysis project Ga0070729, IMG submission 66725) | Marine sediment microbial communities from the Atlantic coast under amendment with organic carbon and nitrate - tdDd47.2 | ecosystem: Environmental > Aquatic > Marine > Coastal > Sediment | place...
TGCATAAACGTACCTTCTCAGAAGTAATTAATGGGACCAAAAAAATTCGATGGAATAAATTTTTCTTTGCCACTTTAATTTGGGCTGCCTTAATGGGTATCTACCTTCTTGTCGATTATAATCTTAATCCTTCAAATTTTGAAATGAATCTAAATATTAGTGCTTTTATACCTTTAATTATCATTTCGGTATTACTTCTTCCGCTTCAAACTACTTTCGAAGAGGTTGTTTTTAGAGGGTATTTAGCACAGGGTATAGGTGCCTGGACAAAAAGTCGTTGGATGGTTATTATTATTCCTGCTATATTTTTTGGTCTTATGCACTCATTGAATCCTGAAGTTAAAGAGTTTGGCTTTTGGGTAGCTATGCCACAATATATTATTTTCGGATTGATTTTTGGTTTAACAGCCATACTCGACGATGGTATTGAGGTTGCCATGGGTGCCCATGCGGCAAATAATGTTTTTACTTCTATATTTTTAACGCATAAAGCATCTGTTTTACAAACACCGGCTCTGTTACAACAACAGGAGGTCTTTCCTCAAAAGGAAACTATAGCTTTGCTGGTATTGGGGATATTGTTTGTAGTTATTCTTAAATCGAAATATAAATGGAGCTTTTCAATACTTAATAAGAGAGTGGAATAGTAAATATATTCAGATATTTTAAGCCTGGTAAAGATATTTTGCCAGGCTTTTTTTTGTTATAAGTGCTACTGATATTTGCAAAGAACTTTCTGAGAAAACGCAGTGTTTCCCTGTGATTAATTTTAGAGTAATTACCAATGTGCATTAATTCAGTTAAATATGGAAATGTGTATCCAATAAGTATTTATTGTTTTTTAATAATGTACCCTATAAGTAAAACTGGAATTTTACCTTAGTAGCATCCTTTTTCTCATTTTTGGAATTCAATTATAAATTATGAGAAGATGAGAAAATTTTTACTATTGCTATTTACATTAATTGGTTTTAGTGCTTTTGCACAAGAAGAGACCAAACTACTGGTTGTTGAATTGAAGACTGATTACTATGGTTCCGAGACTTCCTGGAAACTCTTTAATATTAACGGAGATCTAATTAAATCAAAGAGCGGATTTGAATCAAGAACCGTCTATAAAGATACAATTGATGTTTCTGCGGATTCATGTTATTACTGGACAATTTACGATACAAATGGTGATGGTATCTCCTATGTAAATCCTGGATATTATAAATTGTATGTTGATGGAACAATGGTTATCGAAAGTGAAGATGCTGATTTTGGAAATGTAAAAACAGAATATGCTTTAGGTACCTGTGCATCAAATGAAGTTTCGGTTGAGGTGTCGGTAATTGATGTTATTGGTTTTGGAGAAGAAAGAATGCGAGCCAATATTACCAACATGGGGCCAGACGTTATTAATTCAGTTGAATTGTTTTATAAAGTTGATGATTTTACCAGTAGTTCTGCGGTTATTTCGGGATTAAATCTTGCTTCAGGCAAAACGATGGAAATTTATCACCCGGATCTGTTTGAGTTTGATACTCCGGGTGAGTATAATATAAGAATCGAAGTAAGTAAAGTTAATGAAAGTGTTGATGCTTTTGTAGAAAATAATGTAGATGCGAAAGTCATAGAAGTACTCGATGGTTTCTTAAACAAACCTTTGTTCGAATTTGTGGTAACCTCGACCTTTGATATGAGTTATACAAATAATTATTTTGAAGCTTTACGTACGCTTTATCCAGGTTATACTACAATGTTAAAATATCCCATCGAAAATGATCCTTATATGACAGATGAAGCCCTTGCGCGCGCTACAGATTATTATGGGAGCGTTTATGCATATGCAACTTTAATTATTAATGGAGAGAAATATACCAGCACCAGTGAAATTAGTGATGGTGTTTTTAATAGTTTTTATATTGGAAAAGTCACACCACTTAAAATAGATTTGGAAACAGAAGTGATTGGTGATAGTATTTTTATCAATGCAAATGTGTTCTCAAGGGAGTATTTAGCTGATGGGCATAAATTACACTTAGCTGTTGCTGAAAACACAACTTACAATAATGCAGTTGGTACCAGTGGTGAAGATGAATTTCATGCTATCTTAATGCGCATGTTCCCGGGTGCAGAAGGAACTGAGATTGGTTCTTTGGGAGCGAATCAGGAATTTCAGGTTTCTTATGCAGCTAGTCTTGAAGGGACGAATATTGAAGAGTATACGGATTTATCGCTGGTAGCATTTGTCCAAAATGACCTTTCTATGAAGGTTTTACAATCAGGAAGTCTTGCGCTAAATTTTAAAGCAGTAGCGCCAAATCTACTCTTTAATATTGAAAATGATGCAACGGATATTGCCATTGATACTTCAATTATTATTAAGAGTGATATGGCATTACGCCAGTTGAATGATGAACAAATTGATAAAATTGAGGATTTTATTCTGTTTAAAAAGGGAAATGCAGAGGGTGAAAATGTCTCTTTTAAAGCCGAAATTAGTGATGATTTTAAGGAGATCACAATTAAGCCATCAATAGCTCTTAATTATCAGACAAATTATTATGTGGCATTGAGTAATTTGGAAAATAAATTTGATATCGCAATTGAGAATGCATTTGTCAATTTTAAAACGACTACAGAGCCTTCAGGAATTGAAGAATTAGAGAGTGAATTCAGTATTTATCCTAATCCTGCTTCGGATTATGTGGTAATTAAAGGAGAACGAATTAACGAATTGAATATTTACTCCACAACTGGTCAGCTGATGTTAAATAAAGCTGGTCAAATGTCAGGACAAATTGAGCTTCAGCTTAACGACCTGGAAAAGGGTTTGTATTTTATATCAATAAAAACAGATAAAGGAACTGTGAACCAAACGCTTGTTATTAGGTAATAGATGCCGATTATACCACAGAGAACACGGAGAAAGCTCTGTGTTTCTCCTTTTTTCTCTGTGTAACTCTGTGGTTTATTTAAAAATTACTCCTTTGCGCAACCTCTTAATTTCCTAATGAAAACAGGTGCACTTAAAATTTATAATTTGAATACCTTCCAGTTCCTTTCTTAAAATTATTAATTACTTATTGCTAATTCCTTTTCTTCTTTGTCTTGATACTTGTTTCAAAACTTAAAAAAGTTTCAAAATTTATAATTATTTAAAGGATCAGACAGTCAGGTAGTAACGCGTCAGTGTATCCTAAAAGTAAATCCTTGTTTAAGCAGGTGTACCCACTAAGTAAAACTCTTTTATTGGGTAAGAATTTTCTGATACCCCATCTTTGGTACGGGTTATTAAATAAAGATTATGAGAAAGACTTTACTATTATTATTTGCATTTATTTCTGTATTTGGCTATGGTCAAATTAACGATCTTAAATCGAGCGGACAACTTGTGGTTGAGATTAAAACCGATAATTTTGCCAGTGAAACGTCCTGGAAGTTGTTTGACGTCGAGGGGAATGTAATTCTTGAAAAGAATTCATTTGAAGCTGGAACTGTTAGCCGCGATACGATTGATCTGGATATGGCATTATGCTATTATTGGACAATATATGATTCGCATGGTGATGGAATGAGTTATGCATCCGGTTTAGGAGTTGGTTACTATAATTTGTATCTGGATAATAATTTGATCATCCAAAGTACAGAAGCCAATTTTGGTTATCAAAAAACGGAATATGGTATAGGTAGTACTTGTGCTTCCAATGAAGTTGCCGTTTCAGTACTCTCGTCTCCGGTTTTAAGTCTTGGAAAAAACTCCTTTAAAATGCGCGTATTGAATATGGGTACTGAAACTATAAATACAATAGAGTGGAGGTATAAAATTGATGAAGAGTTGAGTTCAGTTGCAAAATCTGAAAACCTTGATATTAAAAGTGGTGAGGAACTTGTAATTGTGCATCCTGAAAGATATGATTTCATAAATGGGGGACAGTATACACTGACCGTTGAAGTATTAACATCAAATGGTGAGGAGGACGCGATATTAGAAAATAATGTAGCTACACAGGCGATAGAAGTTTTAGATGGTTATGTGCGCAAGCCAATACTTGAAGTTTTTACTAGTTCTACATGTATTCCATGTGCTTCGGCTAATCCGTATATCGATGATATTTTAAGTAATTATCCCGAAAGATACTCATTACTTAAATATCAGATGAGTTGGCCGGGGAATGGCGACCCGTATTATATTGCGGAGTGTGGTGCTCGTGGAAGTTATTATGGTGTAAATAGTGTTCCTTCAATCTATTTGAATGGGGATAAATCCAGTGATTTTTCAACAGTGTCTCTTGAAACCGAATTGAATAAATTAAGTCAGTTTGGAATTGATTTGAATGCTCAATTAATTGGTGATAGTGTTTTTATTGATGTTGAGTTAACATCCAGAGTTGATTATGCCGCAGGTCTTAAGTGTTTTACCGCTGTTGTTGAGAATATCACTCATAATAATGTAGCTTCCAATGGTGAAGTTGACTTTTATAATGTTGCCATGAAAATGGTTCCTTCAGCTGCAGGAGAGTACATAGGAGCAATTCAGGCAAATGAGCCTGTTATGTATACTTATGCAGAAAGCTTGAAAGAGACACATGTTGAGGAAATAACAGATTTAACTGTTGTGGTTTTCGTACAGGATGAAGAGACAAAAGAGGTATTGCAATCTGAAATGATCGCGATTCCATTCTCTCCTGCACCTCCATATGTTACTTTTAATATTGAAAATGATGCAGATAATGTTTCTGTAGATACAGTTATTATAGTTACCAGTGATAAAGCTTTGCGAATGGCAGATAATTCGGCAATTACGAACTTTGAAAACATAATAAATTTAAAAATTGATAATGAAAGCGGTATTGATGTTCCTTATTCAGCTGAAATAAATAACGAAAACACACAAATAACAATTCAACCTGAAAATACACTGGAACTAAATACAACTTATTATATAAGTATTGAAGGTGTAGAATCTTTAGATGATATTGCTCTTAATAAAACGGAAATTCGATTTACTACAGGTTCTGCAACTTCAGTAGAAGAAAATCGAAATTATTCGGTGAAGATTTGGCCAAATCCTGCCAGGGATCAGGTTAATGTTGATTTAAGTACGATATCAACAATAACAGTATTTGATATTTTAGGAAATGAGCATTTTAATATTAAAAATGTTTCGGGACAGGTATCTGTAAATATAAGTAAGCTTCCAAAAGGTTTGTATTTGGTTCACATACAGTCAAAACAATATAGTCAGGTTATTAAACTAATTAGGAAATAGCAAGGTTATTATTTTAGGCACGGGTTTAATCCGTGCTTTTTTTTTATATTTAGAAAAAAATAACTGTATGAAGAATATTTCTGTAATTTGCCTGCTTTTTATTGTTTCATTATCGTCGTACGGTCAATCTACAAACACAATATTTCAGAATGAATTAAAGAAGCTTCTCTCAGCTGAGAATATAGATACTGTAGCACTTAGAGTATTTAATACAGGAATAGAGCTTTGTAAAAAAGATCCTGATTCTACTTTGTTTTATGCCCATTTGTTAGATACTCTTGCCGGTATTACTAATAAAAAAACCATCGAAGGACTTTCTCTTCGATTATATGGGGATGTACATACAAGTTTTAAAGATCAGGTTTATGCTATCGATTACTTTTTAAAGGCACTTCGTGTAGAAGAAGAATTGATTGAAAGCCATGAAATGACAAGTAGGTCAGTTCGTAATATCGCTTATATAAATAACAGTATTGCAATCAATTATTTTCGAAAGGGTAATTATGAAAAGGCGAAGGAGTATCTGGATAAGTCATTAAAACTAATCAATACTAATCCACACGCATTTTCAGAGAGAGAGTTAAGGGATTATCGCTCGCGTGTTTATAATAACCTTGGTTCGGTAAACCTACAGTTGAAACGACCTGATGATGCCCTGGAATATTATTTTAATGCAATAGAAATATTAATTAACGTTGAAGTTGTAAAGCCACAACTGTATAATAATGTAGGTGTTTGTTATAATGAAAAAGAGGAACCAGATAAAGCGTTTCACTATTTTAAAATGGCTTTGGATATTGCTCAGGAGGTCAATGATGATTTTGTGCAGGTTCAGATTTATAATAATTTGAGTCGGTATTATATTGAGAAAAAGAATTTTGGAAAAGCACGTGAATCGATTGAAAAGTCAAGAAAAATTGGTGAAAAACTTAAGATGCCAAACTCCAGGGCTATTAGCCTGGAACACTCAGCTATAATTAATTACTCTACCGGCAATTATAAAAAGGCATTCGAGGAGTATCGCAAGTTTAAGTCAATGACTGATAGCTTGGTGAATATAGCTTCAACTACGAAAATAGCCGAAATTGAAAAAGAATCAATATTAGAAAGACGAAACCAGGAGTTAAAATTTAAAAAGGAGCGAAGAGAAGCTGCCCGTAAAAAAAGAGATATTATTATTATCTTTTTTGCAGCATTGGCATTATTAGCATCGGTTATTTTTATCTTACTGTTTATTATACAAAAGGGAAAGGTAAAACGCGAACAGTTAAAGAAAAGACAATATCGTATCGAGAAAGAGAAGCTACAAGGCGAACTTGAATATAAAAACAAAGAGTTGGCAACTAATGTAATGTATCTTGTTCGTAAGAATGAGTTAATTAGCAATATTTCACAACGATTACTGGATATAAAGTCTGATCTTAAGAAAATTAATCAGGATCCGGTACAGGATATAATAAATGAGCTGCAAAGAGGTGTCGATAGCGATACCTGGAAAGAGTTTGAACTGCGTTTTCAGCAGGTGCATCAGGAATTCTACGATCGTTTAACCGAACAATATCCAAATCTTTCAGCTAATGAGCGAAGACTTTGTGCCTTCCTGCGCTTAAATATGTCGACTAAGGAGATCTCAGCAATAACTTTCCAAAGTCCAAATAGTATTAAGATTGCACGTACCCGGCTTCGTAAAAAACTTGAGATTACCAACCAGGAGATTAATCTGGTTGAATATTTGTCGAATTTCTAGGTCGAAAACTTAAATAAATTATATAAAAACGCCTTGCTAAAATTATTTTAGCAGGGCGTTTGTGCTTTGTAAATTCTCAAAGTGAACTATGGTATTGGCCATGAATGAAATAAAATGAATCCTTGTATGAGATGATTGTTAGGTTTGTAGTACTGAGAAGGATTACTGATTAGTTTAAATAATTGGGTGTAAACATCATTTTATACAGACCTTTCAGTTTTATTGTATAAATATTCATGCCTTCGCATTAATAATAAATCATCGAACAATTTAACGTTTGCGAATTTTTTTCCTGAAATCAGCATTTTTTAAAGGGATAAATTTCATTTTATTAGCTTTTTAGCTTCTCAAAAGGGCATAAAGTTGATTTTATGTGCTGTTTAGAATCAAATGACCAGATAAAAATTTTTAATTGACGAATTTAGGATCTGCCAGGCAGATAAAACTGGTTTAGTTAATAAAACAGATCCTTTTTAGGGCCTGAAAAAATTTTTATCTGCAATAAAGCTTCAAAATGACATATAAAATGAGTTTTACTCATAATTAAGGTTCATAAATGGACGTAAAACCAATTTTATGCCCTCATTAGAATCAAAACAGGGAGTAAAATGAACTGCACCTGCCTGGAAGGATCAAATTCAAGATTAAAATAGATTTTTACTGTCTGCAAGTAGCAAAATAGGATGTAAATATTTTTGTTAATAGCATCTACCTGTATCCGATCCATGGTAAATTGTTTTTTCCTAAAAATTACTTCTTCTGGCACGGTATTAATAAAAAAGTGTCAGATTAAAATTATCCCAATAAACGCACGTAGGCAGAAGCTCCATTTTATCTTGAATTTTTCAACGGTTAAAACTTCAGCGCATTCGGTTTGCTTCATTTTTAGGATTATTATATTATAATTTATTTAAGTGAGATTTGAATATTTAGTTAGTTTTTTTTAAAAGAAGTGATGATTTGCCTGGTGAAAATGCTGTGTTTGTGATTAAAAATCTAGCTTGCTAAAAATCAGAAATGTAAGGTTATAAGAATTTTGTACCCCTGATTTACCCCTTGTTTGTTTCTAACGTACCCCCGAACTACCCCCGTATTTTACTAATGTATTTATAAAGTAACCTGGCAGAATTTGTACTTGCCTTTTTTACCCCTCATATTCGTAAAAAATGAATGCTATGAAGGAGGATAAGGATAAAGACTTTGAGAAAGAGATCCGAAAAAAAATTCAGGAATCTCAGGATATGAATAATGCTTTAAAGAAAATTCTTAAAGGCATTGAAAAGGATTTTCAGCAAAAGAAAAATGCAATTGATAAATCAAAATAATCATTATTAACTTAAGTTTTATATTATGAGAAAATTTACTTGGTTGGTTTTGGTACTTTTAACTTCACTTATTAGCCAGAGTATTATGGCTCAAAAAAGTGATCTTAATTATGGCCAAAACAAGATTGAAAATGCGGAAGCTATTTCAAAAGTAACGAAAGCCTCAAAATCAGTTGGTACTTATTCCTTGGGTCCGGTGATTTATGAGCAAATTGATAATATGCATTACGATAAGTGGATGGGGAGCACATTTGTTCCGGATAGTAAAACCTATTCGACGCAAATGGCCGATGACTTTATTGTACCGACCGGTGAAACATGGTCGCTTAATACAGTTGCTGTTTATGGTATGAATAAAATGATGACATATGCCAATTCAACAAAAGTAAGTGTCTTTATTTTTGCTGATGCTGAAGGTATGCCAAAAGATACCCTACATCAGTTTGAAGTAACCGATTTTGCTTATGATGAATTTGTTCATCCAACAAACTCAATCTATAATTACATCCGTTTATATGTAAATATACCTGTTACCGATTTAACCGAAGGTACATATTGGGTAACTGTACAACCGCATTATAATTTCGATGATAATATGTTCGGAGTTTTTGTGCTGGAAAACGATAATGCAATAGGAAATGAGTATGCTTTCAGAAATCCAGGAGGAGACTTTAATAATTTATACACAAACTGGACCTCTTATTCTGATATTGAATCATTAGATAAAGTTGCTGGTGCCCCAGATATGAACTTTGCATTTTATGAAGCGCCAAAAGCAAATGACTTAGCTGTTACCGGTTTGGTTGCTCCTGGTTCAAATGCAGATCTTACTGCTACTGAGGTTCCGATTGTAAATATTCGTAACTATGGTTTAACTGAGCAGAGTGCTTATACTGTTAAAATTTTAGTAGATGGTGTTGAAGTACTTTCAGAGGATGTTAATGAGGCACTTGCAGCAGGAGCCACAACGGAGTATGCCTTTCATGGTACAATTGATTTAAGTGCTGTTAAGGCTTATGATGTTACTGCAAAAGTTATTTTGGCAGGTGATGAAGCTGTCGCTAATGATGAAGTAGTTTATAATGTATACAATTATGGTACCGTATATACTGTTGAAGCTCAAAAAGAACTTGCTGTTTGTGAAGGTACATTGGTAGATCGTGGAGGACTTTTTTCTGCTCCTTCTGATTCGTATATGAAAGATACTATTACCATTAAACCAGGTGAATTTGGTAAAATGGTTCGTCTTCATTTTGTAGAGCACAATAATGGTAATCTTGATTTTAAAGTTTGGGATGGCGAGAATACTGATGCTCCTTTAATCGGGAATTTTAAGAAAGGTACCTTAAATGGTGAAATTTTAACTGCTGCCAACCAAACAGGCGCCTTAACGATTTTATCATATAGTTCTAATAGTTACTCAGGATTTGTTGCACGTATTTCTTGTGAGGCTCTTCCTGCAAACGACTTCGAGGTAAAAGAAGTGAATGTTGGTTCGTTTGACCTGTTTGTGAATACAGAAGTTTCTGTTTCTGCTGTGCTTCGTAACCTTGGTACTGCAAACCAGGGTAAAGATGTTGACCTGATTGTAAATGGTGTGGTTGTAGAAACCAAGACTAGTAATGCAATTGGATTTGCTGAAACAGATGTCGTAGAATTTCTTTATACTCCAGCAACTGCTGAAGAGCTTACAATTGAAGTTGCTGTTGCGGCTGATGAAGGTACTATTGAGAACAATTCATTAACTATTAATAAAACAGTATATAATGAAGGGCAGTTGGTAGAAAACTTCGAAGGCGAAGTATTTCCTCCACTTGGCTGGTCTGTGAAATTAGGAGCGTTGACAGTTTATAACGCTGATCCTGAATTAGGTTGCGAAGGCGACTATGCAGTAAGAGGTAGCCGTATTTCAGATACTTTAGTAGCTCCAAAAGTAGTTATTGAAGCCGGAGATAAACTGGAGTGGAAATACTATTCAGGAGTTCCGTTTTATACGACCCGTTTTTCTGTTATGATTAGCGATTCACCAAATGGTCCATGGGAAGTACTGTGGTATATGCCAATTACATGGCCTTCATTTGGTAAAGAATCTGTTGATTTATCTGATCACGTAGGTGAGAAATATATCGCTTTTGAAGTAATGGGTAATGGAGGAATCGATGCCGTTAAAGGGCCACAGATCTTCTATTTTAATAATGATTTAGCGATTACTAAGTTTACTTCTGTTCCAACTCCGGTTCAAAATGGCGAAACTACCATTGATGCTGAAGTAAAGAATTTAGGAAAAACAACTGTTGCTGCCGGAGCTTATACTGTTAATTTTTATAAAGAAATTGATGGTGTATCTACCGAGTTAACCAGTATTGCTGGTGAGGAGATCGGATTCCTTAAAACAAAAGTATATTCGTATACACATACATATACCGAAGTCGAAAATGGTAAAGTATATGCTGAAATCGTTTTTGAAACTGACGAAGATGCATCAAATAATTCTAGTGCAAAGCAGAACTTATATGTTCAGACAGAAGGTACTTCTTTATATGGTCGTATTGGTGCTGGGGATACATACAGATCTATGCCTATCGAGTTTAATGAGTATAAAAATGTTGTTAGTGAATTTGTATATAAGAGTAATGACATTGGAACAAACTATAAACGTGGTGTAATGTCGGGAATTTCACTGTTTACTAATGTAGTAGGAAAAGACGATGTGCAAGGATATGTAGAAGTGTTTGCTGTTGAAACTACAGAAGAGACACTGCTTGAAAGTTGGGTTCCTGCAGGTGATATGTACCCTGTATTTAAAGGTGAATTGAATTTCGAGGCAGGAGAGATGAATGAACTATATATTCCATTTGAAAAGCCAATGCTGTATGCCGGTGGAAATATGGTGTTTATGTTCTTTATGCCGGAAGCTGAAGAGAGAGTATATCCTAGATTCTATGGAGAATCTGATGAGCTGAACTATTATGCAAGACATAAAGCCGCGAATACTGTTGATATATATGATGTGGATGTCTTAAACTCATTGAATTATACTGAGCAAAAATTCCGTCCGGATGTTAGGATTTTCTTAAATCATCAAAATACAAATGCAAAAATTAATGGTACCGTTGCCGATACCAGTGGAAACTTGTTAGAGAAAGCATTAATAAAAATCGATAACTATGTAAACGATTTCTATACTGATGCTAATGGTTATTACTCATATAACTACCTTCCTTTAGGTGATTACGGTGTAACTGCAAATGCATTTGGTTATTATGATTCTACTAGAATTGAAACTTTTGCAAAATATGCGACAACAACTGTAGATTTTGGACTTATTCCAATAGCCAACGTAGCCATTACCGGTACTTTGGTTCGCGATGATAATGGAGATCCAATTGCTGATGCAACTATTACCGTAAAAGGATATAATGAATATTCTGCAACTTCTGATGCCAATGGTTATTTCCAGGTAGATGATATTTTTGTTGCAAATGAGTATGAGTTAACTGTTGAAGCACACAAATTTAATAAGTATTTGAGCATTGTAAATGTTGCTGAAGATACGTTAAAGCTTGGTGCTGTTACACTTGATGAAATAGAGAAGAATGTTGTTCATGTTCTTGCAAAAGAAGTGAATGATACTGTACGCGTAAGCTGGGAAGTGCCTTATACAGGTCAGGCAACGTCTATCGTTCCATTTGATGAATTCCACGAAAACTGGTACACTGCAGAACCTAATTCTCAGGAGCAGTTAGGTAATAAATTTGTCGTTAACAAACCTACAACATTTACGTCTTTCTATTTCCGTACTGTAGAATTAGCTGCTGATCTTGATTTAGAGTCCTTAATTACTTTGGATATTTACGATGCCGATCGCAACCTGTTGTTACAAAGTGAGCCATTCTCTCTGGAAAATGAAGCACAATGGATATATGTTGATGTTCCTGATTTCTCTACTGATACCGAAATTTATGCGATGTTACACTGGAATAACCGCGATAAGTTTACAAATGGTATGGCTTGGGATACAGATGCAGAAAATATTGCATATTACATTGATAGTTATGGTAACTGGAGTATTTTAAGCGATGTAATTAATAGTGATGGTGCTTTCTTCTTAATGGCAAATACCATTGAAGAAGATCCTGCAATAAAAGCACTTGAAAGCTATAATATTTACCGTACTACATTAGAAAATGCTCAGTTAAGTGAAAACTGGACTAAGCTGAATACAGAGGCCATTACAACAACAGCCTGGACTGATTCATCATGGATTGAACTTGATTCTGCCAAGTATATCTATATGGTAGAGGGTATCTATACCAATGGTATTTCAGAAGTAGTATACTCTACTGTTGTTTCTTCTGGCGTTTATGTTAATGTTGACTTTAATATTACAACCAACTCAGGTGTTTCTTCTGAAGGTGCTAAGGTTTCATTTATTAATAAAGATGGTAATGAACTGAATGCATTTACTGCTGAAGCTGATGTAGATGGTAAGGTTAACTTCCCACGTGTAATGAAAGGTGAGTATGACCTGAAAGTAAATAAAGTTAACTTTGATATGGTATCAAAATCGGAATCTATATATTCTGATTTATCTTCAGATATAGAATTAACAGAGAAGATTTTTGATCCTACGAACTTAATTGCTACAGTAAGTGAAGATGCTCCTTATGATGTAAATATGAGCTGGGCTTTAGGCGAACAGAATACCATAACTATGGATGATGGAACGAACGAAGAGGCTCTGTTTATTCAAGCAACTGGTGAAGGCGGAATTGGTAACATGTTTAAAACTGATAATGCTGGTCAGATATTAAGCTTTGATGTATTTGGTGTTGAAAATGGTTCTACTACCGAAGAGACAAATGAAACACTTATTATGCAAATTTATAATGCTAACCAGGAGTTAGTTGCTAAGAGTGATGAATTCAAGCTTATGGCGAATGAGTGGGTAAATATAACGATTCCTTCTGTTCCTTATGAAGGCGACTTTTACGGTATTGTTAATTGGTCAACCGATACTACTTATGCTCTTGCTATTGATGTTAATACCATTGATTATGGTTATCTTGTAACTGAACTAGGATTCTCTAAGCTTTCAGATGTTGGTTATCCTGGAACTGTATTACTACGAGCGAATGTTATTGTAAGCGGAAAAGGTACG
>Ga0070729_10005255_pt1 | contig 13489 bp, 8 predicted proteins | sample tdDd472_FD_66725 | JGI IMG/M metagenome (GOLD analysis project Ga0070729, IMG submission 66725) | Marine sediment microbial communities from the Atlantic coast under amendment with organic carbon and nitrate - tdDd47.2 | ecosystem: Environmental > Aquatic > Marine > Coastal > Sediment | place...
GGCCCGCGACTTCTACCGGGAGGCCGCCACGCGGGTCGCGGATCGCAGTGTGAAAGAGACGTTCGAGCAGCTCGGCCGGGAAGAAGAGGAACACCGCAACACCCTCGAAGCCTACCGCTACGACGCGACGGCCAAGGTGCAATTCGTCTCCCTGCCCGACGATTTCAAGGTCGCCGAAGCCGAGGACGAGCCCCCCCTGTCGTTCGACATGTCTCCCCCCGACGCCCTCAAACTGGCCATGAAGAAGGAGCAGGCGGCCAAGGAGATGTATGAGAAGTTGGCCGCCGCCTGTGACGACGAGGGCGTCCGCAAGGTCTACGAAAACCTGGCTCGCATGGAACTGGGCCACAAGCAGCGCCTGGAGGGGTTGTTCGTGGACTCGGCCTACCCGGAGGTCTGGTAGGCCTGCGCCCGGAAATCGGCTGGCTTCACGACTCGATCTGTGCGCGTTTCTGGATGCGGTCGAGCTCGATCTCGACATCCTCATCAAGAGGCAAGGGCTGGTGGGTCGCCAGGATCTGCCCGACCTTCTCGTGGGCTTCCTCCAACAGAGAGGGTTTGCCCGCAGCCTCCCAGGCCTCGAAGCCATCTTGCCAGCCGATCTGGGGTATGTACATCTCACCTTCACGGAGAGCCTTCACGGTGGAGGTTTCAGCCATAAAGTGCCCGCCCGGCCCGACGCGGTCGATCACATCTTCCAGCCACTTGCCATCGTCAACGTCGATGCCCTGGCGAGCCCGTCTGCACATCCTGAAGATCTCCACGTCGATCATGAGCTGTTCGAGGCTGAGGACCATCGAGCCGCCCGTCAGGCCACAGCCGACCAGAATGTCGGGCCAGGCAAGCGTCGCCAACATCCCGATCGTCGAGCTCTCGTAGGCACTCTGAATGCCCGGGACGGAGTGTTCCGTTGTCATCCCCGTTGCCTCGACCGGGAGGCCGTAGTAGCGGGCCATCTCCACGGCGGCAGCGGCCAGCAGCCCACCCTCGACGGCGCCGGCGTAGTACCCTCCGGAGCGCGGGTTCATCATCGATTGGGCCGGCGCAAAAATGAACGGGGTACCCTCTGCACCGGCCTGCAACATGCAGAGCATGGCCAGCATCTCGCAGTTGCCGACGACCGTAGTGGAGATCAGGCTGCCGGGGCCCGAGACTCCCATCAACGGCATCGGCATGACTGCCAGGGGGATGTCCCAACCCAGAAGTTCCAGATAGGCGTCGGTGGCCTCTTCATCGATGATCAGCGGCGACTGCGGACAATGGAGGAACGACCACGGGTGCAGACGACGGATGGCCTCCTTGTCGCCGAAGACCACCTGTAGGACCTCCAGAAACCAGGGCGCCTGCCACGGACTGCCGAATCCGTCCTGGATGTGTTTGGAGAAATTGCGGAAAAGGTGCCGCCAGTGGGTGACCAGGTCAGCCGCCGTCTTGCCGCAATCGCTGCACTCGATCGCGTCCCAGTAGATGCCGAACTCGTCGATCGCGTCGGTCAGACGAGTTGCCTCCAGCCAGTCGTCGAAGGTGCCGGAACGCCTCTCTCCTGTCTCCCGGTCGAGGGCGAATACGGCCTGTCCGTCGATGAGCAACGTACAGTCACCGCTGTTCATCCGCAGGTCCCAGTCTGGCCGACGGGCGCCCAGGGTGAAGTCTCTGGGGGCGGATCGCAGGGATTCTTCGACCAGCGCTCGCGGAAACCGCACCACGCGGGTGTTCTCGTCGACCTCTGCGCCGGCGTCAGAGAGAATCGCCCGACCCCTGGCGGTGTCCACACGCAGGCCGGTTCGAGCCAGGACTCTCAACGTCCGCTCGTGCACCTGTGCCCGCTCATCTTCAGAAAGGACTTGCAGCAGTGTCTTCATGTTTCCTCCCGATGCGGTGGCGGAAAAGTGAACCCGTAAATCAGTAGATCATATCCCGGGGGCTGAGGTTCCAGCTCACATCTCGAGTCCAGCCTGTGACGAAACCGGGGAACGGGTCTTGATCAGTTTGTCATTCCACCGAATCCAAACCCTCAACCTCTGCCGTTCTTGATACCAGTTTTGCCTCCTGGGCAAGCAGGGCGGTACAAGCACGGACGATGTCGGTGGCGAAATCAAAATCATAGGTTACGCCGCTGTCGCTGTTCGGGTCGTTGGCAAGACGGTCCGTGGCATCCTCGAAATGGTGAATATACGGATTCGCCACAGGGTTTGGTGGGTACCAGTCTCCATCCGAATTCTCGATGACCAAGAAGGCGGGGAACCCGGCATTCTGGAACGAGTCATTGTCGCTCGAGGATTCGGCGTAATCCCAGATATCTCCCAGGACCAGTGAAGGCACATAGTCGGCCATGGCCTGGGCAAAGGACCTGACCCAGGGCAAAGGGCCATTGCACTCGATCTCGACATCGATGGGTCTGTCCGGCATCGCGTCCGAGCCCGGCCTTAGGATTGCATCCAGGTTGATCATGCCCACGATGTTCTCGCTGTTCGGGATCACGTGGTTCTCGACATAGTCCGCACTCCCTGCCTTTTGGTCTTCTTCAGCGTTGAAACTGATGAATCGGATCGTCGATTCGAACCTGTACCGGCTCAGGACTCGAGCAGCCTCCAGCACACCGGCTGTACCCGATGCATTGTCATCGCCGCCGGGCATGTCTCCTTCGACGTGGTCATAGTGGGCTCCGAGGACGTAGATTTCTTCGGGAGTCGTCGTGCCGGTCAGTTCGCCGACCACGTTTTTGTATTTCCCCTGCACCGAGACACCCAGGCCCATGGCCCCATACATATCCTGAAGATACAAACATGCTTCCCGATTGCCGGGCGTGGGACCGTCGTCATACGTTGGGCCGTCGTCGGATTTGGAGTCGTCGTAGATGTAGAAGTCGCGGTTTCGATAACCCATGTCGTATTCTTTTCCGCAATAGAGCCCGAGTCCCATGTTCTCCACAGCCAGATGATAGCTCTGGTATTTCTCGCGGGAAACGTGATCGACGATGGCCTCGATTGCCGGATCACCCGGATTGGCCTGGATGGACAACACCACCGGCGATGGTTGGCAACCTGCAAGGATGGGAACAACGCACGCCAAGATGATGATCGGTTTCATTGCCACAAATACCTCTCAGGGAGACGCGTGTTCCTTGGTCTGCTTCTCATTCTGGCAGATCCAGACCGTTGCCGAAACGAAGTAGATGAACGTCGGCGCGGTGACCAGGCCCCACGTCAGGACCGCCAGGTGTTGCTATGAAGAACACGTGCAGGGTCATGATCAGGTGCTATTGAAGATGCTTCGAGAACACCCGCTATAGTGGTCGCGTGTTTCCTAAGAGCCTTGTGGAATTCACTTTGCGGGGCGGTGCCTGGAAAACCGTCTGCGTCACGACAGTCCTCGCGGGTTTGACGGCGGCCTGTGGGACGAATCCGACAACGGACAGCTCGAACGACCGGCCGAACATCCTGTTCATCATGTCCGATGATCATTCAGAGAGCACCATCAGTGCCTACGGAAGTACCTTGATCAGCACGCCCAACATCGACCGACTCGCTGACGAGGGAGTGATCTTTCGCGAGTCATTTGTCGCCAATTCAATCTGTGGCCCGTCACGGGCGATCATGCTGACCGGCAAGCACAGCCACAAGAACGGCTTTCGAGACAACGACGATCAGTTTGACGGCAGCCAGCCGACCTATCCGCTGTACCTGCAACGGGCGGGTTACGCGACCGCAGTGGTCGGCAAGTGGCACCTGCGGACGGAGCCTGTAGGCTTTGACTACTGGGAAATCTTGCGTGGCCAGGGACAGTACTACTCGCCCGAGTTCATCACCAACGTTGCGTCTGAGATGACGACAGAAGTCGTTGTCAACAACGAATCCGGTCAGAAGATCGGAGTCGAGCTCGAAAACCGTTATGACAGTGCATACGTGACGACCAAGACGACCGACCTGGCCCTGGCCTTTCTGGAGAACAGGGACAGAACCCGGCCCTTCCTGCTGATCTACAACCACAAAGCGCCGCACCGAAACTGGATGCCGGACGTTGACGAATTGGGCGAAATCGACACCTCTGGATTCACGGTGCCCGACAATTTCTACGATTCCTATGAAGGACGCCCCGGCGCCGCCGCCCAGATGCTGGAAATCAACGACATGTACCTGTCCTACGACCTCAAGCTCGAGCGGTCTGAATACGATGGCGATCTCGAGGACATGGCCGATGGCTGGGCGGAGTACTGGAAAACCGGCTTCTACGACCGCATGTCGAATAGTCAGAAGGCCAGGTGGGACGCGTACTACGCCGAGGCCAACAAGGAATATCAAACCGTCAAGCACGACCCGAACGCCCTGCTCGAGTGGAAGTATCGCCGCTACATGCACGAATATCTGAGCACCGTGCATTCAATGGATCGCAACATCGGTCGTGTGCTGGACTATCTCGACGAGAAGGGCCTCGCTGAAAACACGGTGGTTGTCTATACGTCAGACCAGGGCTTTTTTCTTGGAGAGCACGGTTGGTTCGACAAGCGCTTCATGTATGAAGAAAGCATGCGAACGCCTCTTGTGGTTCGCTACCCCGCCGGCATCCAATCGGGTCAATCGGTTACCGAGATGGTCCAGAACATCGACTACGCACCGACCTTGCTCGATTTCGCAGGGGTGCCCGTGCCACCCGATATGCAGGGACTGTCTCTCAAGCGCCTGCTGACGGGCGAGTCAGAGGATCTTGGTCGAAACGAGCTCTACTATCACTACTACGAAGGCATCGAAAAAACGCATAATGTTGCCAAACAGTACGGCGTCCGAACCACGACCCACAAGTTGATACGGTTTAGAGACGTCGGCATGGATCACTGGGAAATGTACGACCTGCAGAACGACACCAGCGAGATGCGAAATATTTACGATGATCCTGCCTACGCAGAAATTCGCCAGGAGCTGCATTTGAAACTCCAGAGCCTGCGAGCGCATTATAAAGACAGTTCGGGAGAGGAGTAGTCATGGAGAAGATCTCACGTCGGGAAGCCCTGATACGTCTCGGCATTGCTGCCGGAGGAATGGCGGTACTCACCGCGCCCGACCGCAGGGTATGCGCTGCCGGTGGCAAAGACACGGTCAACACATTCGACCGCCCGTTGACGGCCATAACCCTCGGCGCCGGCAGTCGCGGCACCACCTACGGTGACTACGCGTCCGAATTCCCCGGGGAGCTCGATATCGTCGGTGTCGCGGAACCCATCGTGGAACGCAATGACCTGCATGCAATGACGCATGACATTCCCGACGAAAACCGCTTTGTGACCTGGGAGCGTGTCCTGGAACGCCCCAAGTTCGCCGACATGGTCATCATCGCCATGCCCGACCACCTCCACTACGAACCCTGCATCCAGGCTATGCGACTCGGCTATGACGTACTGCTCGAGAAGCCGATGGCGCAGAGCGAGGCTGAATGCCGTGAGATTCTGAAAGTGCAGCGAGAGACCGGACGGGTGGTCGGCATCGCCCATGTACTTCGCTATTCGCCCTACTTCATCGACATGCGCAACGTCGTTCTCTCCGGCAAGCTGGGGAGGATCGTCAACATGCAGCACATGGAACCCATCGAGTGGCGCCACATGATGCACTCCTACGTGCGGGGCAACTGGCACAACTCGGCTGAGACAACGCCGATCATCCTGGCCAAGAGCTGTCACGATCTCGACATCATGCGCTGGATCATGGATGAGCCCTGCGCCAAGATCACCGGGTTTGGAGACCTGTCGTTCTTCACTCGTGAAAATGCACCGGAAGGCAGCGGCGGCCGATGCCTCGATTGTGCCGTCGAAGAGGGGTGTGCCTACTCGGCCAAGCAGATGTACCTGCGAGACAAAGAGCGGACCTACGCCATCATGCCGGTCGTTCCGGACGATCCAACAAAACTGAACCAGGCGATCCTGCATTCGCTCGAGACCACCAACTATGGTCGTTGCGCCTTCAAGATGGAGAACGATCAGCCCGAGCACCTGGCCTGTGCGATGGAATTCCAAAGCGGTGCGACCGCCACGTTCAACATGGACGGTTTCACCACCTACCACGGACGACGTACCCGACTCATGGGAACCAGAGGTGATCTGGTAGGGGACATGGATACGTTCACCTACACCGATTACTTGACGAAGACATCCTTTACCTGGGATATCTCAGTCTCTGATGTCAAGGGATACGAGGACAGCGGGCACGGTGGTGGCGACTATCGTTTCGTCAGCGATCTGTTGAATGCTGTGTACCACCGGGACGAAAGCCTGTTGACCAGTACGGTCGCAGCCTCGGTTGAGAGTCATGTCATGGGATTCCGGATCGAGGAGAGCCGCAAGGGCGGCGGCGTGCAAGACGTCGAAGTGTGATTCGCAATGATTGCAATTCTCCTGGGAGGCAACCGTTCCGGAACGCACCAATTGGCTCGTGAGGCGGTGTGCCCGTGATGCGGCGATGGATCTGGACAAATTGAGGTGAAAAAGAGTGTTGCCGTGCTGCTTGTTCTGACCCGATTGGTGGATCCTATGCGGTTTGTAACATGCGTCCTGCTCACAAGTGCCTGTCTGCTTGTCACTCCAGGTGTGCTTGGTGCACATACAGGGGAAATTCCGGACAGGATCGACACAAGAGATTTCGATCCCGCCACCCTGCTTTGGCATCGGGAACCCGCCGAACAATGGGAGAATGCCCTGCCCGTCGGCAATGGCAGGTTGGGTGCCATGGTCTACGGCGGCGTGGAAGAAGAACGCATCCAGTTGAACGAGGACACCTATTGGTCGGGTGGACCGTACAGCACCGTGGTCGAAGGTGGGTACAAGGTTCTTCCCGAGATCCAGAAACACCTCTTCGATGGCGAGCCACTCAAGGCGCACAAGCTCTTTGGTCGACACCTGATGGGCTATCCCGTTGAACAAATGAAGTACCAGAGTATGGGTGCGCTGCACCTGTTCTTCGAAAGGGACCGGCAATACGACGATTACAAACGATGGCTGGACCTGTCCACCGGGATTACCGGCACTTCCTACGTGATCGATGGTGTGACCTACACCCGGGAGGTGTTGTCCTCACACCCAGACCAGGTCATTGCCATACGCCTGACGGCCAGCGAGCCCGGCATGATTTCCTTCGAGGCCGAGATGAGAGGATCCCGGAATATCGAGCATTCCAATTACGGCACCGACTATTTCAGGATGGATGGAGAGGGCGGCAACGAGTTGGTATTGAGGGGCAGATCGGCTGACTACCTGGGCATCGAGAGCAAGCTGCTCTACGAGGGCAGGGCCCGCTTTGAGAATGAGGGCGGCCACGTCACCATGGACGACAGCTGGATCAAGGTGGAGGACGCCGATGCAGTGACCATCTACTACGTCGCCGCCACCAACTTTGTCAATTACAAGGATGTCAGTGCCGACCAGGCGCAGCGTGTCCAAAACTACCTCGAAACCTTGGGTGACAAGAAATACGGGGCGGTTCGCAGGGATGCCATCGAAGACCACCAGTCTCTGTTCAAGCGGGTCATCCTGGATCTGACAACGACCTCGTCTTCTTTTCTCCCCACCAGCGAACGCTTGACGAGCATCCAGAGTAGCCCCGACCCACAGATGGCGGCCTTGTCCTACCAGTTCGGTAGGTACCTGTTGATCGCATCCAGCCGGCCAGGGACGCAACCGACCAATTTGCAGGGAATCTGGAACGATGACCCGAACCCGATGTGGGATTCCAAGTACACCACCAATATCAACACCGAGATGAATTATTGGGCCGTTGAGTCGGGCAATCTGTCTGAATTGTCGGCGCCGCTTTTCAAGATGATCCAGGAGTTGACCGACCAGGGAACGCAAGTTGCCAGGGAACATTACGGTGCCCGGGGCTGGGTCTTTCATCAGAACACGGATCTCTGGAGGGTCGCGGCTCCCATGGATGGTCCGACCTGGGGTACGTTCACAGTCGGCGGCGCCTGGCTGACCACGCACATGTGGGAGCATTACCTGTATACCCAGGACAAGAAGTTCCTTGAAGAGGTCTACCCGATCATGAAGGGAGCCGTGGATTTCTTTTTGGATTTCTTGGTGGAACACCCCAATGGCGATTGGCTCGTTACCAACCCCTCCAACTCGCCTGAAAACCCGCCTGAAGGACCGGGGTACAAGTACTTTTTTGATGAAGTGACCGGGTTCTATTACTTCACCACGATCGTGTACGGCTCCAGCATCGACGCGCAGATTCTCAATGACCTGTTCAACTCCTACGTCGAAGCTGCCGCAATCCTCGAAAAGGACCTGGCCTATGCAGCAAGAGTTGAAAATACCAGGCAGCGACTGGTGCCGCCCCGGGTCGGCAAAGATGGCACGCTCCAGGAGTGGACAGAGGACTACGGCCAGATGGAGGACAAGCATCGGCACTTCTCGCATCTCTATGGTCTGTATCCCGGAAATGTACTGTCAGCAAAGAGAACCCCGGAATTTGTCGAGCCCATCAAGAAGGTGCTCGAGCAAAGAGGCGATGGCGCCTGCGGGTGGTCCAGGGCGTGGAAAATGAACTTGTGGTCAAGGCTTTACGATGGAGAGCGGGCCTTGTCCATCTACAAGGGCTATTTGAAAGAGCAAAGTTACCTATCCCTGTTCGCCAAATGTGGCGAACCTTTGAATATCGATGGCTCACTCGGGCAAACTGCGGCGATCACGGAAATGTTGGTGCAGTCGCATGAAGGCGTCATTGACCTGCTGCCAGCTGTCCCAAACGAGTGGGGCACCGGGCAATTTCATGGCGTTCGCGTCCGCGGCGGTTTTGAATTGAACATGGCCTGGAACGACCAGACGATCACTACCGTTGAAATCGAATCCAAAGCCGGGAGGCCGTGCCGCATTGACGCTGGCAGCGTCTACAAGGTGACACAGGGCGACAAGGAACTTTCGGTCAAGACACACAGCGATGGCTCGATAGAATTCGACACGACTGCGGGAGGTACTTACGTGCTGACCGCGATCCAAGACGATTCATCTAACCCAAACGAATCATTGGAATCAACAATGGGATCATCGCAATTCGAGTCACCTAAATAATCGTCGATCGGGAGATATCCTCTAGCCCCACTCCGTCCATTTCGCAACGGCTCACCAGACTTGGAAAAAACACTCATGAGTGAAGACATCGCACCGAAACAAGGCCTCGTTGAACACAAGATCAGCTTGACAACGGTTGTGTTCATTATGTACTGCCTCGTGGCCGGTGGCGCCTTTGGCATCGAGGAAATGATCTCAGCCTCGGGTCCAGGCCTCACGCTCTTGATGCTCGTCGTGCTTCCGTTTATTTGGGCGGGGCCGCAGGCCCTGGTGTCAGCAGAGTTGGGGTCTGCCATACCAGAAGCCGGTGGCTTTTATAAATGGGTCCAGCGCGGCCTCGGAGAATTCTGGGCGTTTCAGGCGGGCTGGTGCCGAACCGTCTCCAGCTATTTGGATAACACGATTTACGTGGTATTAGCGGTCTCTTATTTGGGTATTGTAGTAGAACTCAGCGTGGTTGAAGCCTATTTGTGCAAAGCGGCCATTATCGTCTTTTTTACATATATTAATCTACGAGGCATCAAGGAAGTTGGCAGGCTCAGTACGTTTTTCTCGCTCTCGGTCATGACTGCTTTTGCATTTGTTGCGGTGGTGGGTTTCTTAAACTGGAACCAAAGTCCATTCACGCCTTTCGATCATCCAGAAAAGAGTCTTTTTGCCAGTATAGGCGCCAGCCTGGCTATTGGCATGTGGTGTTACTCCGGTTACACATCCATGTCGACCTTAGCAGCGGAAATAAAAGACAAAACACTGATTCCTAAGGGTCTGTTGATACTGCTACCTCTCAGCGCATTGTCGTATATTTTACCCACGATGGGAGGCCTTGCCGCCCTGGGCAGTTGGGATCAATGGTCGACGGGTGGTGGCGTGTCTTATGGCAATGTCGCAGCACTGGCGGGGGATGTATTTCTTCCTGTGTTTGCTGTTGTTGCGATTCTGGCGAATTTGTCCATCTTCAACTCATATATCATTTCGATTTCCCGCTGTTTCTTTTCCATGGCGGAAGACAATCTGGCCCCCAAATCTCTGGTCAAGTTAAGTAAGAGCCATTCAGTGCCGTATATCGGCGTCCTGTCTCTGGGCGTGTTTTGCCTGTTTGCCTGCACCTTTGATTTTACGATCCTGGTCACTGTATCTGTCATATTGCTGATGGTTGACTATGTGCTGGTGTGGATAGCCGGCATCAGACTCAGACAATATGAGCCTGATATGCCAAGACCGTTCAGGATACCTGTGGGCACAGTAGGATTTATTCTGATCGTCACACCGGGAATCAGTATTGCTGCTATTTCACTGTTTCTAAATGGTACAGATTATTTTCTTGGTGGCATGTTGGGACTGGTTTCGTCACCGGTCATGTATTGTGTTTACAAACTGAAATATGGCGGTATGACAGTCAATGATGCCGAGAAATATCCCATTAATCCAAATACAAAATTGGCATATGGCGACTTGTATCGGATCGCATCCACATTTGGCTTGTTTGCAATACTCGGCTTTGTGGGTGCTTACATATTTTTTCCATGGTATGAAGGCGCGTGGGGCGTAGAGTATTACGCCGAAGCTTATGGTCATGAGAACGCATTTGCTCTGATTCTCGATGGCATCAAACTGAGTTCGTTTATTTTTTCTGGTACGACATTAGTTTTGATAGTGATTGCTCGAAAATTAGAGACTAAAGTAGTGAGGATATTGTGACTATAACTGGTGCAATGAACAGAATCAATATCTGCTTGCTCTGCCTATTTGTCTTGGTTTTTCCTACGGCGCATGCAGAGGGCGACACTTCGCTTCTCAGTGTCGAACGAATCTTCCACGAAAATGAATTTGAAGTTAACTCGAAGGTGGCCAGCAAGTGGCTGCGTGGAGGCGAGAGTTACACCACGATCGAACAGTCGGAATCGGTTGCCGACGGATTCGATATCGTGCAGCATGACCCGTCGTCAGGTGAACAATCGATTCTGGTTGCTGCGAGTCAGCTGATTCCGAACGGCGCCGACAAACCGATTGAGATCAAGGACTACAGTTGGTCCGAGGATGGGCGCTTCGCGTTGATCGCGACCAACACGGTCAAGTTCCGTCGCTATCAACCGCTGGCAGACTATTGGCTGCTCAACCTGGCGAATGCCGAGTTGCGCCAGGTAGGGGCGGGCAAAAAGGCGTCATCATTGATGTACGCCAAGTTCTCTCCGGACAGTTCCGGCGTTGCGTATCTCTATCTCAACAATATCTACCTTGAGAGTATTGACGGCAAACACACGAAACAGCTAACGCGCGACGGTTCAGAACTGATCGTCAACGGGACCGGCGACTGGGTGAATGAGGAAGAATTTTCACTTCGCGACGGGTTCAAATGGAGTCCGGACTCGAAGCGCCTGTGTTACTGGCGGTTTGACACGGAAGGGGTCGGCACGTTCTACATGATCAAGAACACCGATCATGTCTACTCCAAACCGATTCCACTCCAGTATCCGAAGGCCGGCACAACGAACTCGGCAGTTCGGGTGGGCGTCGTCGATGTTGCGACCGCCGAAACCACGTGGATGCAACTGGAAGATGATCCACGGCAGAACTACGTTCCGGAAATGGACTGGGCTGCCAGTTCCGAACAAGTCATCTTCCAGTACGTCAATCGACTGCAGAACAAGAACAGGGTTTATCTCGGAAATGTCAGCGATGGGTCGGTCGAACACATATTCACCGACGAAGACGAGGCGTGGATTGATCCGAACCGGGACCTCAAGTGGCTCGTGGGCGGCGAACACTTTACCTGGCTCAGCGAGCGCGATGGTTGGCGTCACCTGTACACCGTGTCGCGAGATGGCAAGAGTATCCGACTGGTGACACCCGGAGAGTTCGACATACTCAAGGTCGATCACATCGATACCGAGAGTGGCTGGGTCTACTACACAGCATCGCCCGACGACAATGCGGCGCGGTACCTGTTCCGATCACCGTTGTCGGGCGCTGGACCAGTCGAAAGGCTGACCCCGCCAAGCGATTCCGGCTTTCATGGGTATGACATCGCGCCAAACTCTCGTTGGGCATTTCATACCTTTTCGACGATGACCAGCCCACCAAGGGTTGATGTCGTCAGGCTTCCGGATCACGAATCACAACGGGTGGTCGTGGAGAACAATGACGTCGAAGAGCTGCTGGCCAAGACTCCGGGTGGCAGGACCGAGTTCTTCACAGTCGATATCGGTGACGGGGTGAAACTCGACGCATGGATGATGACGCCCCCGGACTTTGATCCTGACAAGCAGTATCCACTCCTCATGTATGTGTACGGTGAACCCGCCGGCCAAACCGTCATTCAGACCTGGGATACGGAATTGCAGCTTTGGCACATGCTATTGGCACAGCAGGGCTACATCATTGCCAGCGTTGATCCGCGCGGGACGCCGGCGCCAAACGGTCGCGCGTGGCGCAAATCCATCTACGGCCAGATCGGCATTCTGGCGGCGGCCGACGAAGCGAAGGCCGTGCAGGCATTGCTGGCAGACCGGCCCTACCTGGACCCGGAGCGAGTAGGAAGTTGGGGATGGAGCGGCGGCGGTCAAATGACACTCAACGCCATGTTCCGCTACCCCGAGATCTATCGAACGGGAATCGCGATCGCATTTGTCAGCGATCAAAGACTGTACGACACGATCTACCAGGAGCGATACATGGGCCTTCCTCAAGAAAATGTTGAAGGGTACACCCAGGGCTCCCCCATCACTCACGCCGCCGGCCTTGCCGGGAATCTGCTGCTCATTCACGGAACCGCCGACGACAATGTCCACTACCAAAGTACAGAGCAACTTGTCGACAGACTCATAGCGCTCAACAAGACGTTCAGTCTGATGATCTACCCGGATCGTAGTCACTCTATCAACGAGAAAACGAACACCAAACGCCACCTCTACAACTTGATGACAAATTTCCTGAACGAAAACCTGTCGCTGCAGGCGACCTCCGGAGGCGGCGCCCAATGAAAAAACCAATTGGGCCTGCGTGAGGGACCGAGGAGCGGGGATGAGTAAAATCGTGGTATTGGGCTGCGGGCCGGTGGGATGGCACATGGCAGTCGATCTGTGCAAGGGCCCCGGCTGCGAGGTCGTGTCCGTCGACGTCAACCGTAAGGTACTGGAGCGCCTGGCCCATGAGCATCCCGGACATCTTCGGGAAGACCTTGCGCTATCCGGAGCACGTCGACCTGATGCGCACCGACCGATTTCCGAGTTAACCTCGGTGGGTTACATCATCGAGGGGGCGGCATGAGGTTTTGGACCACGATCGTCGTCATTGTGGCAGTCATGGGTTGCGGGGCGGAACCCACTCCGGAAACGGCTGACACGGGGGCGTGGGAAGCCGCCTCTTGCAACACAGACGCGAGTCTGCGTGGTCTCTCGGTCGTCAACGATCAGGTTGCCTGGGCGAGCGGTTCAG
>Ga0070729_10005257_pt1 | contig 13479 bp, 7 predicted proteins | sample tdDd472_FD_66725 | JGI IMG/M metagenome (GOLD analysis project Ga0070729, IMG submission 66725) | Marine sediment microbial communities from the Atlantic coast under amendment with organic carbon and nitrate - tdDd47.2 | ecosystem: Environmental > Aquatic > Marine > Coastal > Sediment | place...
CGGATCTTCCCAGAAATGCCCAAACCCACCTTGCCCTGCAAAGCTAATGGCGTCTCCACCACAGCTGGTAATATCTTCTCCTGCTTGTGCAAAAGGTGGGTTTTCGATCAAAATCGAATCCCGGATAACGCAACAATCCTCGGTAACTTGAAAGTAATACCAACCCAAGTTTCCAGCTAGGGGTAGCTTCGGATTTTGTTCACTTGAGGTCCAACCTTGCGCATTGGACCACTCCAGTATGGCTTCATTCGAATAGCAATCACTGGGTAAATCAGCTACCAAGGAAAGACTATCTGCTTGGCAATCTATCGTATAGGAAAGATCGATTTGGCAAGGAGTAATGGTTTCAGGGCAGACAATATGCGCTGCAAAGGAGGTACTGGTATTAGCGGGATTGCTGTATACACTAAACTCAATGGCTAAACCGATAGCACAGACCGGAATCTGTCCGCTGAGTCTTCCCACGCCGCTTAAGGTTTGGAGATTGCCTGTTAAAGTAAATGGTGGCTGGCTAAAAGACTGTAACCAAAGGTCCAAGGTAGATTGCTCTCCTACATCGCTAACCATGAGCGAATCATCTAACACTAGCGCAAAGCCATCAACACAATCCGTACAATCACCAAAAGCTATGGCTCCCAGCGATTTCCTACTACTGTCGGGCATGATCGCGTAAGCAGCGGCCCGATCGACTTGCTGCCCCCCAAAGGCATTGATATCTACATAAAAGGCCCTGAGTTGCTCCTCCTCACCAAAAAAGGTTTGATATACCAAGGTATCCCTAGTTTGCACGCCATTGTCATTCTCTGCCTGCGGATCAATATAGGATGTCCCGCACGATTCAAGAATAATGACGGACTGCGATGCTAAGTTTTCCAAAAAACTAAAGCTTAAGACCAGAAGAAAAAGGCGTATTATCAAACCTGTCATAAATCATTATAGTCCTTATCCGAAGTGGATATCAAAAACCGTTCCGGCAATTGATATTTGGACGATTTATATTAAAAAAGTTACAATGTGATATGTTAAAAAAGACATTTTTGGATTTTCTGATGGTTCATTGCTGTCGTAAATACATGGCTTAAGAGAATTCTTCGCGAAAACCTATTGGGTCGGGTTACGAGATGAATTTCTTACTCATTTCAACTGATGGACTACAGTCTTCAAGCTTGAAATGGGTTGGGGTTTAATCATGGCAGCCATAAGACTAGCCAGTTCATGTCCCAAGGGATTACAATGAATGTCGTCAGAAAACCCCTGCTTAGAAAAAGCGGGCAGGGTGTTCAAAAAAGATTTGGAGATTTATGATAAGTCGGGTCAAAAGTAACACTTTTTAATTTTTTTTATACTTAAGCATTAGAATAATTTTGGTTAAAATTAGTCGCTTGGTATTCATAAATGGATTCAAGTCCCATTTTGAAGCCCCTATTTCGGCGCTAGGACAGCCCCCTAAGAGGGGACTAATCAAGGCTGAGGCCAAGCCATTGAAAACAATTTCCCGGCGTTTTAACATTACTAAAGGGCTAAAAAGGCATCCTTTCTGCAATCTTTGATTAATTTTATGCTCAAACGATGTGAGTCGTTAACAGGGGCGGCACAACAAATCATAAGAATTCTCTACTCATTTTTGAGCTTTGGAGCCAAACTCATGCGGAAAGCATAGCTCCTTTGGGCCGCTTTAGCTTGGCCGCAAAAATTGTCAGAGAAGGATCATAACTCACCTATGGGATTCTAAGGCTTCATGGCCACGAAAAAAAACTACATCTAGAACCGTATGAGGCTATTGTGAAATAAGAACATGTTTCAAAATAGCTTTCAAAGACAAGAACTTTTAAATCAACTATTTTGAACTTGATCCGAGGCTTAATCGCTAGTATCAGGGAAGTTGCCACTGGTTTTTTTGTAGGTATGCTGCTGTTTTGTGGCCTTTTCGCAACCCTCTTTATCTATCAACGACACTGGGATGAACTTTCGCAGTTGCCTATTATTAAAGGTCTGACTGAAGTTTATCAGGATGGAATAGCAGGAATCGAGACTTTAGGTGAGGGCACCATTCAACGTTTTTATGCGGACGAGCTCCCACTGGGGAATGATGTAAGCCTTAGAACGATGGATGGGCGGGCGGAATTGGAGGCGCAGGCTAGTGCCGGTTTTACCCAAAATGACCAGCTCATCGTGTATACAAGTTGGGATAAGGAAAATATCACAGCCAAATTACGCGAGAAAGGATTCTCTGGTAAAAAATTAAAGAATGCGCAACGCTTTGTTGATTATATCGACCAACATCAAGCCATCGCTATGCGTGATATGCAGCAGCACAAGGTGTTGGCCAGTATTAAATTGGCACAGGCTTTATTAGAATCCAATGCAGGGGCTTCTGGTTTGGCTACCGCTTCTAATAATCAGTTTGGGATCAAAGCCTTGCCGAGTTCAGGGGCACGGAAAAAGATAAAGCGAAAGGAATTCAAATACTTAAGAGATGATGAATTTATCTTTAGGCCTCCAGCGATTGGTGTATTTAATATGCATGACGATCACCATTATGATCGATTTGAAAAATACGAGACTGTAGGGGATAGTTACGCGAGGCATACCCAGTTATTGACGCGTCCTTGTTCAACGGGAAATAAAGGATGCTACAGCTGGATATGGTCTACCTTTAAAGTAGGACGTGAGGCAGTGGATTTGAGTGAAATGGCAAAAGTATACCAAAAGAAATCGGGTTACAAAGCCGTTGACTTCTTCAATGGACAAACCAAGGTTCCGTATTATGCCGCAGCGGCTGCGGGCCTTAAGATGGCAGGCTATGCAACCAGTCGCCGCTATCATCAAAAACTAGCCTATTTGATTGAAACCTATGAATTGTGGCGATTGGATGCGGATTTATTGGCAGCCCTAGAACGGAACTCAGCCATAACCACATCCTCAACCACTTCGTCCGGCCGAGGTTCAAAACAGACCAGTAGGTAATTGATAAATACCACAGGCATCGTAAGTTGGGTAGGATAGCATCTTTTAAAGTAAAGTGTCTTAAGTTTGAAGTCTGATTCCCTTTTTGGGAAAACCAGCTATTGGCTGGGAAAAGATGATTTTCAGCATAGCCTTTCTACCCATCTTAAACGTATGATTAAACTTCGTTGTAGACAAAACGAAAGATTAAGCATGCGCTTGACTGTATTGTGTGTCTACAAACAGTATTCTCTTGTTCCCTTAATAAAAATACAAACGGTGTAAGCTTCGGCTACCCGTTGTAGTCTTGCTTAGCAATATTGAAATTTCAGATACGCTTTCTGCCGCTAAAAGAGACGACTGAACAGACTATATATTTATTCAAAACTATAAATCTCAAGATGATGAAGAACATGTACAACAATTCGCCAAGAAACAATGGAGGTAGCTTCTTATTAAAAGGATTAGGTTTTCTTTTCGCTTTGATCATTTTTGTCGGTATGATGGATAAGGCAGGGATAAATATTTCTATGCCAGAGGTAGATGGATTGGAGGAAGGAGTGGCAAGGGCTTCGATGGGAGAAGCTGTTCCCGCTACGACCGAAGTGGCCGAAGAGCGAAATCCTATCGTAGTTGGAGGCGAACCCGAAATACGCCGCACTCGATCCTATGCTACGCCCAAGTCATATGATATCAGTAGTAAAAAATCGAATACAAGCAATCGCTTAGATCGTAATGTGAGTGCAGAAGATTGGATTGAAGGGTTCTCGGAATTGGCAGTAGAACAAGCGATGGATCGAGGCATTCCTGCCGGTGTAGCCCTCGCCGTGGGGGTGTCTAAGCTCCAAGAAGGTGTTAATATAACCAACTGGAATAGCTTCATGGAGGAAGTGATTGAGCCATTGGCTGCCGCTAAATTCCAAGCTTCTCGCCAGGAAATCAAGTCCTACTATAAGTATTCGGCGAATAGCGAGCGCTGGGCCGAGGGATTGGGAACAAGGGGTGATTTTTCTACCCAATCACTAAAAAAAGTAATGAAGAAATATGCGCTTCGAGATTTTGATTATGAAGTGCGCAATAGATTGGCCAATGATCCTGAGGTAGAGAAAAAGGCAAGAGAAGTTGCCGAAGAGGTAACTTTTGCAATCAAAGAAAGCCGTTGGGAAAGCCGTAAAAAGGCAGTCGCTAGTAAAAAGAGCGCTAGTGAAATCACCAAAGAAGAAATGTGGGAAGCAGAGTATGATGAAATGGTGGGGCGTGAAGTGGCCAAAAAGATCGCCAAAGACAAACTAAAAAGCAATCAATACATTTCCGAAGAAGATATGGCACGATTAGTGGAGGAAACAAATGTGGAAACTTCAGATGTATTGCAGCATAAACTTTCTTTCCCCGGACGAAAAGTAAATAAAAAACACCCTGAAGCTTCAAAATTAACAGACATCGCAAACCCTCGAAATAAGCAGTCGAGAGAGGAACTTTATCAACAAAAATTGAAAGAAAGAAAGGCCTCTAGAAAAAAAGAACGTAGCTAATCGACTGAAAAGGCACGTTTTTTGTATTATAATTCGTTACACTACACAATCAGACAGCATTCTTCCTGTACTGAAAGTGATGTGCTATCATCATCTTGGTATTAATTGAGAATAAGCAACTAAGCGTTTACACCCATTTTCTTGAAATAGTAGGACAGACCCAACACCGTACACGAGAAAATACCAAACCGATGAGTAGAGCTTAGGGCGCTTTTGTGCCCTTGCTAAGAGACTTGGAATGTTATTTTATGAGTGTCTGCAAATTGGACCGACCTGAAAAAACTATTTCGGAGTACAGTGCCCTTACTCCAATATTTTGGCCCTAATACAACAGTGTTTGGGCCTGGCTGTACTTTATTTTTTAAAATTAGCCTTGGGGTGAAGCCGGAATTGATGGCAACACATCCTTTGACAGTTAAGTACTAATTTTTGCTTAGCCCCGGTTAAAAAAGAAACTACATGAAAAAATTGTTGACCACTGTTCTCCCGCTGGTATTCGCTTTGCTAGCTTTTGTGGAGGGGTACGCGCAGAAAGATTTATTGAAAGGAATATTTGAAAAAGAGGATGCTGAATTTCATCCGACACTAGCCACTACACCACAAAATGGAGTAGTTAATTTGAGCCTTTATTTTACCCATAGTAAAGTGAATACGTTGGAGTATGCGGTATGGATAAAGGACTTGGGAACCAATATGTTGGGAAGTGGCGCGAAAAGAATGGTACAAGACTTACAATCGATTGGGAATCGCGAAAAGAATATGATTCGAATCGATGGTCTTGTAAATAGTCATTTTTACAGTATTGGTATTGATTACCGAAAACCCAAAAGTCTTAATCGGAAATTTGTTTCCAAGGTACTACAAGAAGGCTACGTTTATCAATTTAATCCGCAAGGACAAGTAGCCGTACAACAACCTAAGGAAACTCGTCCACCCATTGCTAATCAGACGACCAAAGCGGCTCCCGCCCCCACCAATAGCATGCCCTGCTACAATCCGGATTTGGCGGTACAAGTGGAAACGGCTGGATATTGTGGAAATGCCAATCGGCCAGCCATACTGATTCAGTGTCAGGATTGCCAAGGCAAAAACTGGCGTTTCTCGGTGGAGGTCAAGACTAGGTTTGGGGAATGGCAACCTTTGCGAGCAGATGGGAAACCCCAAAACGCATTGGGTGTGTCTGTTCGTACAGAACCACTTTGCCTGCTCCGGCCAGGAATGTATGATGTGCAGGTCTTGGCTTGGGGACAGAACTGCCAAACGCCAGTTGTCAAAAAAATACCTACTTCGATCATTATTCCGGATGATCGATTAATTAATAATCCGCCAGTCACTGCTGTTCCTCCTGAACCAGCAACGGAGGAAGAAGAATATCGCCGTTTGCCCGATACCTGCGAGGTGACGGCCAATGCAAGTTTGACGGGTAATATAGTAAGAGGAACCGTCGAGTTGAAAAGAAATTCTCCTTGTGGTGAAATGCTACCGTATGCTAGCATCAAATATGTACACCCCAGTTACCGAGATATTGAAATCGATAGAATACCACTGATTCCTGGTTCCATCGTCCCTTTTGAAGTAGAGCTAGATGGGAGAGATATGCAAAGAGGAATCCATACCCTGCAAGTACAGACCTTTGTCGAATCAGAGCTGACGGGAGAAGAAGTCCCTATGAGTTCTTTCTGGGTGAAAGCAGAATTGCAGGGGCAAAGAGATAGAGATTATTTAGCTTCCCGGAGTGCTTCGCCCATGCCGAAGCCTGCAGAAACGGCTCCTTCGCAAGAGGGACAAATTAGCCCACCAGCCATTGCTACGGAAAAAGATCCCTACGCTTCTAGCTTAGACGAATCTTTAATGGAAGAAACTTTTAATACGGTTAATGTAACAGCGAGTGATCCTAATTGTACGCCGATTCAGGATTTGAACCTGGTATTTGATGGGCCTCGTTCTACCATTCCGCTTTATATCGCTTGGCTTAACCCTAGGTGCTGTCAGGAGGACGGTTGCGATTATACCGTTTGGGCCGGTAGTGGCCCCAAGCAGCTCCGCCTTTTGGTGGAAGGCCGTAAGTCAGGGGCTTTGACGCGAGAATTGTTGACCAATTTATACCCAGCAGATCAGTATTTTGAAGTTGTCGTGAAAACGGGTAACGGTCAGCGCAAGGCTGCCTTCGTTTCGGGTGAAGGTCCATTGTATGGTATAGAAGAGATTATCGACTATCACGATAAGATGAACCCCTCCGCTATAGAACAGCCTGATGATGGTTTTGCCTCCATAGAAATCATACCAGAAGGGGCCGTGGGGGGAGAACTAGCTGCTCGCTCACCGGAGATCAAAGCTTCCAGTAAGCCTTTATATGAAACGCCATCTGCACCCATTAGCAATTTTGAAGCCTGTAAATATAAGCGAGATTTGATGGTGCGCGCGGAACAGCCCATTCAAGTCGGTGATTTTGTTGATATTTCCTATGGTTTTAAGGCCAAGGACTATCGATATACGCTGTACTTTTTACCCAAAAATGGAGAAGAATGGGTCATTGCGCCAGGCACAAAAGAACGACAAGATAGTCCCGATTTTGAACTTGAAATGTCGACTTACCACTCTGGTAAGTATTTAATACTATCGCAAAAAGCAACTAGCAAATGGGGCTGCCTCTCGGCTCCACTCTCTGAAGCTGTAGAACTTAGCGTGATCGAATAATAGTGAGGACAAGCCTCATTTCAAAACCTGAAATGACGCTTGTCCCTTTCTGGCCTGCTCTAAACACCTGTTTTCCTCCCTAAGAATTGCATTTCAACTACACAATATCTCCCATTTCTTATCGTAGATATACACGATGAGGTAAATCCCCCGTATTGTAGCAAATCGGAGCCTTTGGAAGCCCTTACTTAGTCGTGTCGATAGCCTAGCTATGTAGGCGAGGACACCCGACCGCTAAACTTCCAAAATTCCGACCAAACCTAAAATATGAAACAAACCGTACTAAGCTTTTTCTGTTGCTGTTTCCTACTCCCCGCATTTACACAAGATATTACCGTTAGAGGCTTGATCTCTTCGGCAGAAACAGGCGAGCCTTTACAAGGCGTGGAAATCGAATTGCAAGGCACGCCCCGGAAAGCGACCTCTACTGCGCAAGGCTTTTTTGAAATCAATGTACCACCACCTAATATTTTCTATGCCAGGAGGAATGCCATTTTGCTTTTTACGCTGGTCGGACACGAACCCTTGGAAGTAGATGTGGGACGTCGGCGCGAGTTTAATCTTTCGATGAAGCGAAAGCTGGATAATGAAGAAATCAAATTGGCAGATGTAATCCTCACTGGGACGGCCAATGGCTTAACCCCAAAGGGAATCTGCTTTTCGGTGGATTGTTTGGATGAACAAGCCTTTCATCCAGTTTCTCCTTCCTATTTGGGACAGGGCCTGCAAGGGAAAATCGCGGGTTTACGGCTGAATCAATTGGGTGGGCAGCCCGGGCAAGGTGCCTTTCTGCAATTGCGCTCTGCCAATTCGATTGCCAATGGGCAGCAACCACTAATTCTACTAGATGGTATTTATTTGAATGGCTCAAGTTTAGCGGATATTAATCCGGAGGATATCGATAAGGTGGAAGTGCTTAAAGGAGCAGCTGGAGCCTCTTTATTTGGCTCCCAAGCAGCCAATGGAGTCATTCAGTTTTTTACCAAAAGAGGGAAGACAATGGAAATCGGTAAATCCAAAGTGACTTATCGAACCGAATTTGGTTTTTCTCAGGAAGCGGCTAGGTATTCACTCAATACGATGACCAATCGGCTGATTGTAAAACCTGATGGGCCACAACCCGTTTTGGGTGATTTGACGGAGAGCCAGGTGCATAGTGAGCCGCTACCCAATCTTCAAGATTACCAAGATGACTTTATCTTTCAGTCGGGCCAATTCCAATCTCATAACCTGAGCCTGATGGGGCGTACCAAAGCATCAAATTACCTATTCTCGATGCAACGGTTACGAGATGAAGGGGTCGTAAAAGCTTCCGACGGTTATACCCGAAATGCTTTTCGACTTAACCTGGACCATCGCTTGAGTAAGAAGGTGGAATTCGGCTTGAGTAGTCTATTTAGCAGTTCACAACAAGACCTACTAGCCAATAGTGCCAATGGGCCGCAAGGCTTTTTATCAAGCGCCTTATTTCTTACCCCTATTTTTGATTTGAATGTCCCGAATGAAGAAGACGGGTCAGATTATGATTGGGATATCGATAATACCGGCCGAGGCATTACCAACCCGCTATACCAGCAAGCTAATATCAGCGAGATGGCAAATCGATCTCGTTTTATGGCCAATGCCAATGCGAGTTATGCTTTGAAAGATTGGCTGCAATTCCGATATATGGCCACCCTTGATCGGTCTACCAATAATTATGAGCATTTCATTGAAAAAGGTTTTTTGAGTACGACGATTCCAGGTTTTTTCGGTCCCTTGGCGAGCACCGATCAACAGTTTGTCAATGGAGGAGGCATTCATCGAAGCCAGACTATCACGCAGTCCTTCACTTCTAGAGCGGACATGATTGCTCGCCGGACTTTTAGGGGATTCAATGCGACGGCGCGGGCAAGTTTCCTCTATGAGGATTTTACCCAAAAGTATAATGAGGCACGTGGCGAAAATTTGGCGGTAGCAGGAATTCGATCCTTAGATAATGCCCAAAGTAATATCCAGATCGCTTCCGAAGAAGAAGAGATCATTGCCTATAGTGGCTTTTTGGTGGGAGATGTTGATTACAAGGAGAAATTCATTTTTAGCGGTTTATTTCGGCAGGAGAGTACATCTCTATTTGGTCCAGAGCAGCGCAACGCCAATTATTATCGGGTAAGTGGTGCTTATCGCTTATCCAAGGATGCTAAAATCAAAGGTATTCAGGAACTGAAATTACGGGCTTCGATGGGGACGGCCGGGATTCGCCCCGCCTTTGAACAGCGCTTTGAAACCTTTTCGCTCCAAAATGGAACAGCGACTAAAAATACCCTGGGCAACACCGCCTTGCGCCCCGCAACTTCTACTGAAACGGAAGTCGGTGTTACGGCTACCTTTTGGAAGGCATTTGATTTAGAATTCAATTACTCTCAGATTAAAACAGCGGATCAAATTTTATTGGTTCCGCTTTCTGGTGCTGCTGGGTTTACCGGGCAATGGCAAAATGCCGGAAGTATAGATGCCACGATTTATGAGGCGCGACTCAATACCAATTTAGCGCGACTTTTGAAGATCGATACTAAAGCTTTCCAATGGGATGTAGCCGTGACTTTTGATCGAGTACGACAGCAAATCAGTGCCTTGGACATTCCTTCCTATATCACTGGCCCCGGTTTGCAACAAACGGCACTATTTCTAGTGGAAGAAGGCCAAGCTTTTGGAACGATGGTAGGAGAAGTATTTGCGACTAATCCCGAACAATTGGCCGATCAGGAAGGAATCAATCCCGGAGAGTATATTTTGAATGAAGCGGGCTATTTAGTACATCAGGATGTAGCAGGTACAGCTGCAGAGCGCCCCTATAAGTTGTTGGATGAAAATGGTAATCCTTTAGTACAAACGATTGGGAATACCAATGCGAATTTCAGAATGGGCTTTATGCAAACCTTTTCCTATAAAGGCTTACAGCTATATGCTTTGTTTGATTGGAAAAAAGGAGGAGATGTCTACAATTTGAGCAAACAATGGTTGTATCGAGATCAGCGACATGCCGATGTGAGTGCGAGTGAAAATATAGCCGGTAGCTTTTATAGCGGAGATGGCCTTTATAATAATCTGGTGGCGAACAATCATTTTGTAGAAGATGGTAGTTTTCTAATGTTGCGAGAAGCGTCTCTTTCATACACCATTAGGAAAGGCCTTTTGGGGGGCGTATTGGGAAAAACGATCGATCAAATCAAATTGAGTTTGATTGGTAGAAACCTGATGACTTGGACGAAGTACAGTGGCTTGCATCCTGATGTAAGCAGTTTGCCCACTGGGGAGAATACCTTAGGCAATCGCGTAGCTGGAGCACCGGGAAGTGATCGTACCTCGCCCAATGGCGATCCTAGTCTTTTTGCGGTGGACGCTTTTAATTACCCGCTTAGAAAAAACTATTCTTTTAGCCTACAAATCACCTTTTAATGAAAAACCAAACACTAAAGATAGCAGTTGGTCTAGGACTCTTACTCAGCCTAAGTGTAGCCTGTAAAGAGTTAGACACTTTCAATAATAATAATCCTGACCGGAGTGGTGTGTTAACGAGCGGTGCCGACCTACGAGCGGTTTTAGGTGGCGCATACCTGTCGTGGTGGCGAGCTATTCACAATGATTTTCCGGTGATTGCGATTGGTGTGGCGGCGGACGCTTATGGTTTAGCTTGGGAGGACTTCGGTGCCCAAAGGATGGGAAAAGAACCTCGGACGGCCTATAATAACAGGTCAACAGAATCCAGTGATTATCAACAAATAGCCGAAGTACCTTGGTATGGCTGTTTGACTGCCGTATCGACGGCCAATGATGTACTCAAGGCATTGGATGAAGGGGTGTCGATTGATCAAGGAGGGCCATTGGATGAGTCTATCAAAGCGGCAGCCTATTTCCTACGTGGCGTGAGTTGGGGGTACATTGGGCTCATTTTTGATCAAGGACTGATAGCGGATGAACAGACGGATTTAAATGAAAAGTTAGCGTTTGTATCTTATGGTCAAATGATTGATGCAGCTGTAGCAGAACTGGAAAAGGCCAGGGTCTCCTCCGAAAACGCCGGTAGTGATTTCATACATAGTTACTTTAATGGGATTAGCATGGATTCGAAGAAATTTCGTGACCTATGCCATTCTTATGAAGCCCGTTTTTTATCCCAGTGGCCACGTACCGCAACAGAATATGACCTAGTGGATTGGGCGCTTGTTTTATCCCATGCTGAGCAAGGTATTCGTAGCGACTTTAGCCCCGAAGCAGATGGTAATTTTTGGGAAAGTTATCATAAGTATACTTTTGATCAGACCGGAGAAGGACCCTTTTGGGCAAGGGTGGATCAGCGGCTTGTAGCAGCTATGGATCCTAGTCAGCCCACCCGCTACCCCGAGGTCAGTGCCAATGGAGAGGCTCCCTTGAGTAGTCCGATGGCCAATAGCGCAGATAAGCGATTGGAAACAGATTTTCTTTTTGTACAAATCCAGCATTTTCCCGCAGACTTGGGCGAATGGCACTATTCCCATTATAAGCACAACCGTAACATCTCCGATCCAAGCTTTGCTGGAGATGGGGCGACAATGGGCCCTATGCCCACCTTCCTCCAAGCCGATAACAACCTCCTTCGCGCCGAAGCCCTGATGAACCTCAACCGACTGACTGAGGCCGTCGATCTCATCAATAGCGGTACTCGGGTAAGTCGAGGCCAGCTCCCCGAAGTAGATAATCGTGCTATGGCAGCCGAAGTTAAAGCTGCCATTCAGTATGAAAGAGCTATCGAATTATTCAATGCAGCCCCGATGGGCTTATGGTTTGATCGCCGCCGCTTTGGCCCTCGACAGGATCATTTGTCAGTAGATGCCTTGGGCGGCTTGCAGATGGGAACCCCTGCTCATTTGCCGGTACCTGCTGATGAGTTGAAGGTGCAGGGCGAGGAGCCCTATAATTTTGGTGGACTGCTTGATGTGGAAGGGGTTGTGAGGGTGTATTAATATATGATATTTTCAATAGGTCTACCCGGTATTGCCACTAAAGAGAAAAGGAAAGTGAGCACTTGATAGATTTTTTCCTCCATCAAATGATGCGGTATTTTCGACTCCATTGGGCAGCATTATTACTAGAGACCGAGCAGTACAATGTGGCAAATGTGACTTACAGGATGATGGGCTACAATGACCTTACCTCCCATCACCATCAAATGTAGGAGGTAATTGACGTGCATTTTTCGGATTAAGAAGTTGCTTCATATGCTTTCGATTCCAACGAACTCCACGCACTTTCATGTCTAAGGTATATAAAGATTGCATGGCGGTAATGAAGAGCGTTTCTTGCTCTTCTCCGCCAAAGGTCACATTAGCGGTCCATTTTTCCTCAATTTCGATTTGACCGACTTTTTTACCTCTCTTATTAAAGATGGTGACGCCTTTTCCTGTAAGGTAAAGGTTACCTCTATGATCAATTGTCATCCCATCCGAGCCCATTTCGACAAATAACTTTCGATCGCTTAAGCTGCCGTCAGGATTGATCTTAAAGACATAGGTTTTTCCATCATTAATATCAGCTACGTAGAGCTTTTTCCCCGTTCTATTGCCGACAATTCCGTTAGGCCGAATAAAGTCCGTAGCAGCAATGGTTACCGTTTTTTGATCTGGTGAGAGGTAGTAGACGTTTTCTTTTTCGATCTCTTTTTTGCTACGTGTCCAATAAGGACGTTTGTAGAAGGGATCAGTGAAGTAGATTCCTCCTTTGGGATCTACCCAAAGATCATTGGGGCCATTGAATTTCTTGCCTTCAAAATCTTTGAGTAAGACGGTGATTTCTTTATTCGGACTGATTTTCCACAGTTCGTTCTTTTCGTCCGCGCAAGCGAGGAGATTCCCCTCGTGATCGATGTATAGGCCATTGGCGCGTCCTGCATTCTCCATATAGACCTCGATCTTTTCATCTGTAGACCATTTGAGGATGCGGTTGTTAGGTTGATCTGTGAAATAGACATTCCCCCATTGATCGACTGCCGGGCCTTCGGTGAAGGTGTAGCCAATCGCTATTTGTTTGAGTGCGGCATCTTTAGAAATGACGCTAGGCAAGGATTGAGAAACAGCTAATGCTGGTAATAAAAAGAGGATGAATATAATTGTAATTCGCATGTGAACAGTTTGCAGATTTATAGAGTATGTTGGCACCGACTTATTGGCTTAGTAATGCTCAAATAATAACTATCCCATTTTGCGCGGATATTTTGCTCCCCAACTTCTTCAAAAAGCCTCGCCATAGCCCTGCTATGTCTACGTTTTTTGAATCGTTGGAAACCAAA
>Ga0070729_10005258_pt1 | contig 13478 bp, 9 predicted proteins | sample tdDd472_FD_66725 | JGI IMG/M metagenome (GOLD analysis project Ga0070729, IMG submission 66725) | Marine sediment microbial communities from the Atlantic coast under amendment with organic carbon and nitrate - tdDd47.2 | ecosystem: Environmental > Aquatic > Marine > Coastal > Sediment | place...
GTTGCCCGTACGGATGGCTCGTCGCCCGCTCCCTGCCTCGGGCTGTCGCCCGAGTCTGTCCCTCCCGTGAGGAGGGACGGGGTGGCTTTGGCGCGGTGGTGATGTTGGGTGGTGGTGTGTGGGCGCAGTGATGTCCGCCCGCGCCGGCCCCCGCAGATGGGGGCCACGAGCACCTCAGCCACCCCGTCTCTCCCCCGGGGAGAGACCGGTCTGGCCCTGCAGGCCAGACCAGTGAGGGCGCACCACGCTACCAACAAAACTACACACCCGTACAACCCCGTGTCTTGACTTTGCACGCATGTGTAATCATCCTCCTCCTCACACCGCGCCCCCATCCCCCGGCTCGCACCATGCCGCACGCCATCGCCATCCCCCTCGCCGTCGTCCTCGGCGCGTTCACGTGGTCGTTTCTCGAGTACGTGATTCATCGGTGGCTGGGGCACGATGCGCGGTTTCGGCCGAACCTCTTCGAGTCCGAGCACACGCGGCACCACGGGCGGGGCAACTACTTCGCGCCGTCGTGGAAGAAGGCGCTGGCGACGGTGGTGACGTTCGGGGTCGCGGCGCCGCTCGCGATGCTCGTGACGTCGCCGGCGGTGGGGGCCGCGTGGGCGGCGGGGCTCGCTGGTTTCTATGCCTTCTACGAGGTCGTGCACCGGCGGGCGCACACGCACGCGCCGACCGGTCCGTACGGCGCGTGGCTGCGGCGGCACCACTTCTGGCACCACTTCGGCGATCCGCGGACGAACCACGGGGTCACCTCGCCGCTGTGGGACGTCGTGTTCGGCACCCACGCGCGGGCCGAGATGATCCGCGTGCCGGCGCGTCTGGCGATGCCCTGGCTGGTCACCGACGAGGGGCAGCGGGTGCGGGACGAGTTCGCGGATCGGTACCGGCTGCGCGGGCGTCGCTGACCCGCGGTGACGCGGCTGCGGGGCGCTGGTCGAGGCGCAGGGATTGCGGTACCCCCGTGCGGTGCCCAGATCCCGCGACCGAAGCCCAGACGCACCGGAGCCCGCGATGTCCGACAAGCCGACGATCATCTACACGCACACCGACGAGGCGCCCGCGCTGGCGACCCGGTCCTTTCTGCCGATCCTGCGCGCCTTTGCGGCTGCCGCGGACGTCGAGGTCGAGACCCGCGACATCTCGCTCGCCGGCCGGATCCTCGCCAACTTCAACGACTACCTGACCCCCGAGCAGCAGACGCACGACGCCCTCGCCGAGCTGGGCGACCTCGCGAAGCGGCCCGAGGCGAACATCATCAAGCTGCCGAACATCAGCGCGTCGGTGCCGCAGCTCAAGGCGGCGATCGCCGAGCTGCAGGGGCAGGGCTATGCGCTGCCGGACTACCCGGACGAGCCCGAGACCGACGAGCAGCGCGCGATCCAGAAGCGCTACGACAAGGTGAAGGGCAGCGCCGTGAACCCGGTGCTGCGCGAGGGCAACTCCGACCGCCGCGCCCCGAAGGCGGTCAAGGCCTACGCCCGCCGCAACCCGCACCGCATGGGCAAGTGGTCGTCGGACTCGAAGTCGCACGTCTCGACGATGACGGACGGCGACTTCTGCACGTCCGAGCAGTCCGTCACGATCGACGGCGCGACGACGGTGCGCATCGAGCACGTCGGCACCGACGGCGCCGTGACCGTGCTCAAGGACGGGCTCGCGCTGCAGGACGGTGAGATCATCGACACCTCGCGGATGAGCCGCGCGGCGCTGGTGAAGTTCCTGAACGAGCAGGTCGCCGACGCGAAGGCGCAGGGCGTGCTGTTCTCGCTGCACATGAAGGCGACGATGATGAAGGTCTCGGACCCGATCATCTTCGGCCACGCCGTGCAGGTGTTCTTCGCCGACCTGTTCGAGAAGCACGCGGCGCTCTTCGACGAGCTCGGCGTCGACCCGAACAACGGGTTCAGCGACGTGGTCGCCCGCATCGCCGACCTGCCCGCCGAGAAGCGGGCGGAGATCGAGGCGGACATCGCCGCGACCCTCGCCGCCGGACCGGCGATCGCCATGGTCGACTCCGACCGCGGCATCACGAACCTGCACTTCCCGAACGATGTGATCATCGACGCGTCGATGCCCGCGATGATCCGCACGTCGGGCCAGATGTGGGACGCCGAGGGCAAGACGCAGGACGCGAAGGCGGTCATCCCCGACAGCTCGTACGCCGGCGTGTACCAGGCGGTGATCGACGACTGCAAGGCGAACGGCGCGTACGACCCGGCGACGATGGGCAGCGTGCCCAACGTCGGCCTCATGGCCCAGAAGGCCGAAGAGTACGGCTCGCACGACAAGACGTTCGAGATCAGCGGACCGGGCACCGTGCGCGTCGTCGACGCCGCGGGCGCCACGCTGACCGAACACACCGTCGACACCGGCGACATCTGGCGGATGTGCCAGGTGAAGGACGCGCCTGTCCGCGACTGGGTGAAGCTCGCCGTGACCCGCGCTCGCGCGACCGGTGCGCCGGCGGTGTTCTGGCTGAACGCCGAGCGCCCCCACGACGCGAACCTGATCGAGAAGGTGAAGGCGTACCTGCCGGAGCACGATCTCGACGGCGTCGAGACGCACATCCTGTCGCCGGTCGAGGCCACGAAGTTCTCGGTGGAGCGCATCCGCCGCGGCGAGGACACGATCTCGGTCACCGGCAACGTGCTGCGCGACTACCTGACGGACCTCTTCCCGATCCTCGAGGTCGGTACGAGCGCCAAGATGCTGTCGATCGTGCCGCTGATGAACGGCGGCGGTCTCTTCGAGACCGGCGCGGGCGGCTCGGCGCCGAAGCACGTGCAGCAGTTCGAGAAGGAGAACCACCTGCGCTGGGACTCCCTCGGTGAGTTCCTCGCGCTCGGTGTGTCTCTCGACCACCTCGGCGACCGCTACGACGACGCCCGCGCGAAGGTGCTCGGCGCCGCGCTCGACGACGCGACGACGAAGTACCTGCTCGAGAACAAGTCGCCGTCGCGCAAGGTGAACGAGCTCGACAACCGCGGCAGCCACGTGTGGGTCGCGCTGTACTGGGCGCAGGCCCTCGCCGCGCAGACCGACGACGCCGGCCTCGCCGCCGCGTTCGCGCCCCTGGCCGAGTCCCTCGCGTCGAACATGGACGCGATCCTCGCCGAGCTGGTCGAGGCGCAGGGGACCCCGATGGACATCGGCGGGTACTTCCACCCCGACGAGTCGCTGGCCGTCCCCGCGATGCGCCCCAGCGCCACCCTGAACGGCATCATCGACGCCTTCGCCGGCTGATCGAGACACGGCACCGGCGGCCGACCCGCCGCCGGTGCATGCGCGGGTCCGCGGGGCATGGCCCCGCGGCCGTCTGTGCGGATCCGGTGATGGGACCGCCGTCGGTGCATGCGTGGATCCGCAGGGCATGGCCCCGCGGCCGTCTGTGCGGATCCGGTGATGGGACCGCGGTCGGTGCATGCGCGGATCCGCGGGGCATGGCCCCGCGGCTGTCTGTGCGGGTTCGGTGATGGGACCGCGGTCGGTGCATGCGTGGATCCGCGGGGCATGGCCCCGCGGCTGTCTGTGCGGGTTCGGTGATGGGACCGCGGTCGGTGCATGCGCGGATCCGCGGGGCATGGCCCCGCGGCTGTCTGTGCGGGTTCGGTGATGGGACCGCGGTCGGTGCATGCGCGGATCCGCGGGGCATGGCCCCGCGGCTGTCTGTGTGGGTCAGGTGATGGGACCGGGGTCGGTGCATGCGCGGATCCGCGGGGCATGGCCCCGCGGCTGTCTGTGCGGGTTCGGTGATGGGACCGCGGTCGGTGCATGCGTGGATCCGCTGTCTGTGCGGGTTCGATGATGGGACCGCCGTCGGTGCAGGATTGCCCCAGCACCCCCGGGCAACTCCACCCCAGGTGCCAGTCCAACCCCAGCACCCCCCGGACACCCCCTGCACCAACCCCCACAGTGGAGGCAGGGCCATGCCCTGCCGGTGCCTCACCCCATCACCCCAGCCAGCACCCACCCCAGGTGCCAGTGCAACCTCTGCACCCCCGGATGATTCCACCCCAGACCGCCACAGTGAAGGCAGGGCCATGCCCTGCCGTGCATCACGCCGTGGCGGCCGCCGGCTCCTGTGCGTCCTCGTCGGCCCACATCGTCACGTCGTCGGCGGGGAAGAGCCCGTCCACGGACAGGTAGCGCTCGCCGCTGTCGCAGATGATCGAGACGATGGTGGCGCCGGCGTACTCGGGGCGCTGCATGAGCTGCTCGGCGACCCACAGGGACGCGCCGGACGTGACGCCGGCCATGACGCCTTCGGACCGCGCGAGGCGGCGCGTCATCTCGAACGCGGCGTCGTCGGGCACGAGCACGATCTCGTCGACCCGGTCCCGGGCGCGCTCGAAGTTGTCGGTGACGAACCCGGGGCCGATGCCGATCAGCCGGTGCTTGCCCATGTCGCCGCCGCTGTACACGGGGCTCGACGCGGGCTCGAAGCCGACGATGCGCACGTCGGGGTTCTGCTCCTTCAGGTACCGCGACAGCCCCTCGACGGTGCCCGACGTGCCGAGGCCGACGATCATCGTGTGCAGCCCGCCGTCGGTCTGCTGCCAGATCTCGGGGCCGGTCGTCGCGTAGTGCGCCGCGCTGTTGTCGGGGTTCGAGTGCTGGTTCACGAAGTGCGAGGCGCCACCTCGTGATTCGCAGTACGCCATCGCCCGGGCGCGGGCGCCCTTCGTGTGCTCGGCGCCGGGGGTCAGCACCACCGACGCGCCGAAGGTGTTGAGGATCTTGATGCGCTCGACGCTGACGAGCTCGGACATGAAGATCTTCACGGGGAACCCGTGCGCCGCACCGTACATCGCGATGGCGATCGCGGTGTTGCCGCTCGACGCCTCGACGAGCTCGGTGCCCGGGGCGATGTCGCCTCGGCCCAGCGCCGCCTCGATGATGTGCTTCACCGGGCGGTCCTTCACCGACATGGGGTTCGTCAGCTCGAGCTTGCCCAGCACCGTCGCGGGCGCGTCGGCAAAGAGCTTGCCGAGGCGCAGCATCGGGGTGCGACCGACCAGCTGACCGATGTCGTCGATGACGTCCATTCGTACGTCCGGGGTGGTGCGCCACGAGGCGCCGAGGGTCATTCGGGAGCGACCACTTCGAAGCTGTGCTCGATCTCGACGCCACCACGCGTGAGCATGATCGAGGCCGAGCAGTACTTCTCTGCGGACAGTTGGACGGCGCGGGCGACCTTTTGTTCGTTCAGGTCGTCGCCGCTGACCACGAAGTGCATCCGCACACGAGTGAACACGCGCGGCGGATCTTCGGCGCGCTCGGCTTCGAGCCGGGCCACGCAGTCGGTGACCGACTCGCGCTGGCGCTTGAGGATGTGCACGACGTCGTAGGCCGCGCACCCGCCGACGCCCATGAGCACGAGTTCCATGGGGCGAGCGCCGGCGTTGGTGCCGCCGGACTCCGCCGGACCGTCGAGGGTCAGCGTGTGCCCGGATCCGGACGTCGCGGCGAACTTCACGTCGCCTTGCCAGCGAATCTCGGCGTTCATCAGATGCTCGTTGCCGTCGGGGGGCAGGTCGTTCGGTCGATCATAGCCACGATGGGCCCCTTCGGCCAGGTGACGGCGCGAACGGCGGGATGTTGGCGTACTGTCACCGGGTTGCGACGCATCGGATGCCCCCCGAAAGCGAACGATTCGCAATCGGCGTCATGACGGATCGTGCGCTGCGGTCGACCGATGGGCGATCGCCTCGGCGAGGACACCTGCGTCCCGGGTGTAGTGGTACCGCACCTGCGCGTCGTCGTACCGCGCCGGTCGCCCGACGGGGCAGGCGTCGCGCACGGCGACCCACGCGCGCCAGCGATCGGCGACGCCCGCCGCGGTCGGCGCGCTGCCGTCGGGCGTGGCGGCGCGCATCGCGTCCACGCAGGGGGCGCTGCACCCGGTGCACGGGTCCGGCGCCGGGGGTGGGGCGGGCAGGCTCCACGGCGCGTCGTACGTCACCACCGCGCGAATCGCGAACCACGGTCCGTGGGCGGGATGGACGGCGAGATGCGCCGGACCGACATGGGCCAGCCCGGCGAGCTCGGCCGCGCGCAGCATCGAGACCGCTCCGTCGCCGACCCGCCACGCGGGGTGCACGGTGGTGGCGACGGGCGACGCGGCGACGACCTCGGCGAGCCACGCGTCGGTGCACCGGTCGATCGGGTCGGCGCTGTCGCGCAGATCGGGGCGTGCTGCGAGCGCGTCCAGCCACCGTGGCCACGCGGCCCGGGTGTTGCCCACGACCAGGGCGATCGCGTCGGTTCGCCCGTGGCTGTCGATGGTCCCGATGCCCGGGCGTTCGGCCTGCGCCCGAGCCCAGGCGCCCGTCGACAGCGGCGCGACGACGTCGAGGCCCACGCCTTCGAACGCCGACCGCTGGGCGACCAGCCAGGTGGGCCATTGTTCAGGGTTGTCGAACTTGAGATTCGTCATTGTTCAGCAGACGTGATGCCCATGGGCTGCCATCCTGTGGGAGTATTGCCGTACCGCCGTTCGCACCAGAGGCCCATCATGTCGCACCGGACGTTGTCGTCGTTTGCCGCCCTCGGACTCGCCGGGGCCCTGGCTCTCGTGGCTCCCGGTTGCGGGGCCGACGATTCGGGCACGACCGGGTCCGAGGCGGGCGAGGACACCGGTCGCGGTGGCGGCGGCGGTCGCGGCGATGCCGGCGGCGCCGACACGGGGCGGACGGACGCAGGCGGGTCGGACGTCGGCGTCGGGACGGACGCCGGGGCGGATGCAGCCCCTGCCGATGCATCCTCGGACGCGGGCGCACCGGACGCGACCGCAGACGTGGGCACCGGGGATAGCGGGGCGGCGGATGTCGGTACAACCGATGCCGGCGACGCCGGGGCGTGCCTGTCACAGACCTTCGAGCCCGGCTCGATCCTGCGACCGGTCGACATCATCTGGGCGATCGACGCGTCGCCGAGCATGGGCGAAGAGATCGCGATCATCGAGGACCGCCTCGACGACTTCGCCCTGCGGGTCGGTGCGTCCGGGCTCGACTATCGTGTGGTGCTGATCGGCAGCGACCGCGAGCAGTACATCCCCGCCGAGGCTCACGAGTACTTCGAGATCTGCGTGCCGCCGCCGCTCTCGGCCGAGCCGCGGTGCCCGGACGTCGACTCGGACCGGTACCTGCACGTGCGCGAGCCGATCCACAGCGCCGAAGCGCTCGCGGAGACGATCGCGACCTTCCCGCAGTATCGCGACTTCTTGCGGCCGGACGCCGTGAAGCACTTCGTCTTCGTGACCGACGACGACGAGCGTCGCGCCGGGCTCGCGGAGTTCGAGGCGCTCATCGAGCGCGAGCCCGTCCTCGGCGACCGGGTGCACGTGCACAGCGTCGTGGATTTCATCGGCTACGACCCCGGCTGCCCGTTCGACGAGGCGCTCTGCTCGTGCGGCGACGAGCGCGGCGAGGCCTATCTGGCAATGTCCGCGGCGACCGACGGGCTCACCGCCTCGGTGTGTGACGCCGACTGGACCCCGCTCTTCGAGGCCCTCGAGGAGCGCGTGACCGACGCGGTCGCCGTGCCGTGCGCCGTCGAAGTACCGGATCCGGGCGAGGGCTACGAGGTCGACTACCGCGAGGTGCTCGTCCGCACGACCGGCGACGATCCGCGGGACCTGCCGCGGGTGGCGGGTGTCAGTGACTGCACCGACGCTGGCGGGTGGTACTTCGACGACGACGACGCGCCCACTCGGCTGCTGCTCTGCCCGGCGTCGTGCGGCGCCGAGGCGGACGGGCTCGAGGTCGAGCTGGAGTGCGTGACCGTGAAGGCGTGACGCCGCGACCTGCACGCCGTGCAGGGGCACGTTGCATGCCGCGCACTTGACCGCCGGGACGTCGCGTCCCAGAACCGCCGGGTCGCTTTCATCGAATCCGGCGCCGAGGGCGCCCGCGTCCGTGCCTCGCCGCTGCTGCGGGTGTGCGGGCCCACCGCGAGTACGCCATGCGGAGCCGCTGGTTTCACCTGCCCCTGCTGCACACCGCGCACGACCACGAGAAGAAGGTCTCGTGGCTCGAGCTCTTCTATGACCTGATCTTCGTCGCCGCGATCATCCAGCTCGGCGACGCGCTCAGCTACGACGTGTCGGACACGCACGAGGCGTTCGCGCCGCTCGCGCGCTTCTTCGCGTTGTTCACGCCACTCTGGGTCGCGTGGTCGGGCTTCACGTTCTTCGCGAACCGGTTCGACCTCGACGACTTCGCGCAGCGCACGCTCGTCTTCATCAAGATGTTCAGCGTCGGCGCGATGGCGATCTCGGTGCCGAACGTGCTGAAGGGCGACGTGATGATGTTCGCCATCGCGAACAGCGTCGCGTTGAGCACCGTCGCGCTGATGCACCTGCGGACCTGGCGGCAGGTCCCCGAGGCGCGGTCGTACTCGGCCTATTGGGGCATCGTCTTCGCCGCGAGCGCCGCGATCTGGTTCGTCTCGGCGTGGGTGCCGACGCCGTTCACGTGGGTGCTGTGGGCGATGGGCGTCGGAGCGATCATCGGCGCGCCGCTGAACAAGCGGTCGCGTGCGCTGATGCAGGCGTTCCCGATCGACATGGAGCACCTCGCCGAACGCTACGGGCTGCTCACGATCATCGTGCTCGGCGAGTCGTTCGTGAAGGTGCTGAGCGAGCTCGCGGGACTCGACGCGTCGCAGACCGGCGACGTGGCCCGTGGCGGCCTCAACCTGCTGCTGACCTGCTGCGTGTGGTGGATCTACTTCGACGACGTGGCCGGCGCCCGACTCCGCGAGGGGCGCGGCAACTGGATCGTCTGGTTTCTCGGGCACCTGCCGCTCGCCGCTGCCGTCACCGCGTCCGGCGTGGCGATCAAGAAGGCGATCTCGTTCGAGTTCACGGAGCCGCCGGACCCGGCGTACGCGTGGCTGCTCGCCGGGACGCTCTCGCTCGTCTTTCTCGCGGTCGCCATCATCGATTCGGTGACCGACCGGCGGCAGGCGGAATTGAGCGACCGCACACGGGTCAACGTCCGGTTCGCGACGTCGGCGATCCTGCTGCTCTTCGGCGTCGTGGGCGAGCGGATGACCGGTGGCACCTACCTCGCGCTGGTCACGCTGATCTGCGTCGCGAACGTGATCTTCGACGTGATGATGGCGCCGGTCGAAGAGCGCGAGCTGCACAACGTCCGATCGACCGCCGAGATGGACCAGCTGCGCCGAATGGGGCGCGCGAAGCGGCAGCGTGACCTGCCCACGCGGATTGCCGAGCCCCTTCGGCTCGGGGCCCCGTCCGAGCTGCGGCGCGACCTGTACTTCTTCTTCATCGAGGGCTCGTGGACCCGCCTGATGGCGGCGCTGGTGTTCTTGTACGTCGTCGCCAACGCGCTCTTCGCGGCGCTCTATCTCTTCGTGCCGGGGTCGATCAGCGGCGGTGAAGACACGTTCGCCGACGCCTTCTTCTTCAGCGTGCAGACGATGTCGACGATCGGCTATGGCGCGATGTCGCCGGCCACCGCGTGGGGCGACATGATCGTCACGATCGAGGCCGCCACCGGGATGCTCGGTGTTGCGCTCGCCACCGGGCTCATGTTCGCGAAGGCGTCGCGCCCCCAGTCCGGCGTGCTCTTCAGCCAGCCGGTGGTCGTGACCCGACGCAATGGTGTGCCGACCCTGATGTTTCGGCTCGCGAACGCCCGCGGCAACGACATCGTGGACGCATCGATCACCGTGTCTGCGCTGATCGACGAGACGACCCCCGAGGGGCATCATCTGCGCCGCCTGCACACCCTCGAGCTGGCGCGCGACCGGAGCCCGGTCTTCACGATGAGCTGGACGGTGATGCACGAGCTGACCGAGTCCAGCCCGCTGTACGGCATCACGGCCGACGCCCCCGAGGACAAGTTCCTCGGGCTGATCGTGACGATGCTCGGGCACGACTCGACGTACGCGCAGAACACCCACACGCGGCACCTGTACGGGCCCAACGACCTGCGGTTCGGCGAGCGCTTCGTCGACGTCATCCACGAGCTCGAGGATGGTCGCCTGATGATCGACTACGCGAACTTCCACGACACGCAGCCCGACGCCGACGCGGTCGCCGACATGGAGCGCCGCATCGCCGCCCACGACGCCGACCCGCCGGACACCCACTGACGCCGACGCGAGGCGCCGCCGTGGCGCTCTGGTTCGTGTCGTGCGACGATCCCCGCCCGAGGAGGCGGACCATGACCGAGCTGAACGACGCGCTGACCGCGATCATCGAAGACCTCGACCTCGCGCCCGAAGCGAGCGCCGCGGTCGACGCCGAGGTGGGGGCGCACGTCGCCGATCTGCGCCTCGACGACGGCACGGTCGACGAGACCCACGTGCCGTACGTGACGATCGACAACCCGGACTCGCGGGACCTCGATCAGGCGGTGCACGTCGCGCCGCGGGACGGCGGCTGGACCGTCCGGTACGCCATCGCCGACGCGGCCTTCTACGTGCCGGTCGGCTCGGCGCTCTGGCAGCGGTCCGTGGCGCAGGGATCCAGCTACTACCTGCCCGGGCGCGCGATCCCGATGCTGCCGATCGAGATGAGCGAAGGCATCGTCTCATTGAACCCCGACGTCGACCGCCGGGCCGTGCGGTTTGCGATGGACGTCGACGCCGACGGGCAGTGCACCGACGTGCGTGTGGCGCGGATCCGCATGCGCAGTCGGGGCAAGCTGTCGTACGAGGGCGTCCAGGCGTGGCTCGACGCCCGGTCGACGTACGAGGCGGGGCGCGTCGATGCCGCGGTCGCCCTGCACGACGGTGTCGAGCCGTCGCTCTGCGCGCTGCGCGAGGTCGGCGAGGCGCTGCTCGCCGCGGCGCAGGCGCGCGACACCACCCCGATCGATCGGGTCGAGTCGTCGATCGACGTCGACCCCGACGACCCGACCCGGCTGCGCGTCACCGCCCGCGAGCGGCTCGATGTCGAGCGGTACAACGAGCAGATCAGCCTGCTCTTCAACATCGAGGGCGCCCGGGTGCTCGAGCGCTTGAGCCGGTCCACGCAGGACGTGCAGGCGGTGTACCGCGTGCACCTGCCGCCGCTGACCGAGCGGCTCGACAGCCTCGCGCAGATCCTCGACGCGCTGGCCCGCCGTCGCGCCCTCGACGATGCGTGGACGTGGCGCCGTGGCGCCGGCGAGCTCGGGGACTTCGTGCGCGCGCTGCCCGATGGCGGCGCGACCCGTCGCCTGCGTCGCGCGGTGCACCGGCAGGTGCGGTACACGTTCCGGTCGTCCGCGTACCGGTCGCGGTCCGGTCCGCACCATGCGCTGGGGGTCGACGGCTACGTGCGCTTGTCGGCGCCGATGCGTGAGGTCGTCGGCGTGTTCACGCACAAGGAGCTCGCCGAGGGGCTCGGATGGGCGCCGCCACACGCGGCCGACGAGGACGCGCTGACCCGCGACGCGGTCATCGCCGCGGCCCAGCGGTCGCGGCAGACCCAGCGGGCGGTGGACAAGCAGATCGAGCTGCTGGCGATCCGCCAGATGTTCGACGCAGACCTTGCGAGCCCGCGCGGCGAGCGACCGCGCCGCCTCGCGACGGTGATCGGCGTGCGGTCCAGCCGGCTCTACGTCGCCCTCGACGGCTTCGCCCTCGACGTGAAGATCTACGTCCAGGACCTCGCGGCGCAGCTCGGCACGGAGCTGACCGAGGTCGATGACGTGGCGCTGATCGACGCCGACGGCCGCGCACGCTTCGTGCTCGGTGACGGCGTCGCGGTGCAGGTCGAGCGCTGGGACGGGGGGCGCCAGCGCTTCGTGCTGCGCGCGGAACGTCTCGCAGACGCCGGCGGCGACTGACCTGGCACCGCGACGCAGCTCGCGGCGCAGCCTCGCAGAGCGCGTGGCCGGCGTGTCGGGTGGGGCCGACGTACGGCGAAGATCACGGCCGGGCGAGTTTCTCGTAACCGGGATCGAACGGCGGCGTGTCGTACATGTAGGCGGATGTCGTCCGCCAACCTCTACGATGCTGCCGGTCAGCTGCGCGGCCCCGGATGCATCGCCCGCTCGTGCAGGGGTTCGTGCGAGGGGGTGATGTGGGCCACGCTCCGCGCCGGGCGTCGCGACCACGCGGGGGAGTGCGTGGTGCGCGGCGCCCGGATGCGCGTCGGCTCGCCATCAGGCAGCGAGCGCCCGCGCCGAGCGAATCACTCGGCGGCGCAGAGGTCGCCGGCGACGACGGGCTCGTCCGACGGCGCGAGCAGCTGCACGTCGTCGATCCAGACCGTGTCGGCACCGGAGCTGACCGAGCCGTCCTTGTCGTATCGCCACTCGATCGTGTGCGCGCCGGCCGAGATGGCCGTCGTGTACTGCGTCCACCCGATCGTCCCGGACCACCGGTTGGCGCGGGCCCCGTCGATCCAGAGCTCGAGGTAGTCGTAGTTGGTTTCGGTGCTGGTGCGGAACCAGAACGAGAGAGACCCGGCTTCGGCCCACGTCGCGGTCAGCTCGAGGCTCGTGACCTGATTGTCCGCGATGTTGCCAGACTCGGCGGCATAGACGCCCGCGTAGGGCGTCTCGGTCGAGACGAACCAGTTGGCGTCGCCCGTCGCGGTGAACGCAGCCGGCAGGTCGGCGCTGCCCTCGAAGTCGTACGACGCGAAGGCGACGTCGACGGTCTCCGGGTCGGTGACCTGGATGGTCACGTCGTCGATCCACGCCGTGTCGCTGCCGGAGCTGACCGAGCCGTCCTTGGTGTACCGCCACTCCACCGTGCGCGCGCCGGCCTCGAGGTCGACCGTGTGGGTCGCCCACGGGACGGTGCCCGACCACGAGTCGACTTCGACGCCATCGACGAACAGGCGCAGGAAGTCGAACCGGGTCTCGGAGCTCACGCGGTAGGCGAAGGACACCGTGGTGGGCACAGCGAAGTTCGTGGACAACACGAGGCCCGATGTCTGGCTGTTGCCGATGTCGCCGTTGGCGAGGCTGTACACGCCGGTGGCGGCGTCTGCGTCGGTCACGATCCAGGGCGCGTCGCCAGTGGACGTCCACGTCGCCGGGACGGCGCCGTCTTCGAAGTCCCAGGCGACCTCCGTCACCTCGGCGACGCAGGACCCGTCCGCCCCGCAGACGCCTTCGGGGCAGACCGAGCACACGGCCGCGTTCACGATCGGCCCGCACGCGCCCAGCTCGGCGTCGCAGGTCGACGACTGGCAGGCGGTCAGGCCCTCGCCGCAGTCGAGGTCGGTGCCGAAGCAGATGCCCATGCCGCAGATGTCGCCGTCGGTGCACCCGTCTCCGTCGTCGCAGGGGGTGCCGTCGGCGAGGGGCGACGCGCCGCACGCACCGGTGTCCGGGTCGCAGACGCCTTCGGCGCATTCACCGTCCAGCTCGCTGCAGTCGACCGGCGTGGCGGTGCAGACACCGGCCGCGCAGGCGTCCATGGTCGTGCAGAGGTCGCCGTCGTCGCAGGCGGTGCCGTCGTCGACCGGCGCCGCGACACAAATGCCGTCGACCACGTCA
>Ga0070729_10005262_pt1 | contig 13463 bp, 13 predicted proteins | sample tdDd472_FD_66725 | JGI IMG/M metagenome (GOLD analysis project Ga0070729, IMG submission 66725) | Marine sediment microbial communities from the Atlantic coast under amendment with organic carbon and nitrate - tdDd47.2 | ecosystem: Environmental > Aquatic > Marine > Coastal > Sediment | place...
CCGAGAGCGCGGGGTGCGAGCTGGTCGGCGGCGACACAACGGTCGGGGCCGTGGCGTCGGTGACCGCCACCGTCATGGGCAGGGTGGGCCACGGCGGGGCCATCCTGCGCAGCGGTGCACAACCGGGCGATCGCATCCTCGTCAGTGGCCCGTTGGGGGGCTCGTACGCAAGCGGTCATCACCTGAGCTTCCGAGCGCGCGTCGACGAGGCGCGGGTCCTCCGCGACGCATGCGAGGTGCGGGCCATGATCGATATCAGTGACGGCCTGGCCGTGGACCTGCACCATCTACTCGAGGCGAGCGGAGTTGGCGCCAACCTCTTCGCGGACCGCGTTCCGCTGCGGACGGGCTCCCTGCGCGCCGCACTCGGCGACGGCGAGGACTACGAACTCTTGGCCTGCGTCGCAGCGAACTCGATCCTCCCCGCACCCTTCGTCGAGATCGGAGAGATCCTCGAGAGCGGCGCTTGGCTGGTGCACGCCGATGGGTCCAAGGAGCCCCTGGCGACGGAAGGCTTTGAGCATCGTGGCTGAGTCCATCACCACCTCTCCGGAGGAGACGATCGAGTTGGGTCGCGCGCTGGGAGCCACCCTGGCCGCGGGAGACGTTGTGTTCCTGGAGGGAGATCTGGGGGCCGGCAAAACCACGTTCGTGCGGGGAGTCGCGGCGGCGTGCGGCATCGAACGCGGCGTCAAGAGCCCGACGTTCGCGGTCATGCACCGCTACCGGGGCACTCCAGACATTGTCCACATCGACCTGTACCGGCAGGCGGAGGAAAGTGGCCTCGACGATCTCGCCATTGAAGAGTGGGGGGCCGAGGTCATCACGCTGGTGGAGTGGCCGAAGGGCTTTGCCGCGGAGCAGTGGCCGAACGCTCTACGCGTCGTATTTCGGCACGTGGACGAACAGACCCGGGGCATCCGGATTCCCGGGAGACTCGACTGATTCGGGCAGCCCGAGGCGGATTTCTGATTTTTCGAACCCCCGCGCCCCCTTTTCGTTCCCTACCCTAGTGCCTGCATGCCCCGTACGGACCGCGAGCTCATGGTTGCCTTCCAGGGGGACGACCCGCAGGCCTTCGATGAACTCTTGTGCCGGTACCAGCGGATGCTCGCAAACTACTTCTACAAACAGTGTTATGACCGGACGCTGGCTCAGGACTTGGTCCAGGAAACGTTCCTGAGGATCCTGAAAAGCCGCGACCGGTACCGCCCCGAAGCCAAGTTCAAGACCTTCCTTTTCACCGTGGCACGCAACCTCTGGATTGACCAACACCGCAGCCGCAAGGCCGCACCCAAGATCGTCTCGGCAGATCAGCCGTGGGGCGAAGATGGGGGGCGTCTCTCCGATGCGGTGCCCTCCGGGGAGGTCAGCGCGGAGCGCCGGATCGAGGATCACGAGGCAGCTGAGATGGTGCGCGAAGCCCTGACCGAGCTGCCGGATGGGCAGCGCGAGGTCTGGATCCTGGCCATCGATCAGGGTCTGAAGCAGCGGGAAATCGCTTCGGTGTTGGAGATTCCGCTGGGAACCGTCAAGTCACGAATGAACGCAGCGGTCACGCGCCTTCGCGGACTGCTGGGGGGTGCGCTCCGATGAGTGCCGAGCGTCGTCAGGAACTTCTCGACCTCCTGCTGGGGGAGCTCGACTCCCAGCGCGAGGACGAACTCAAGAGTCGGCTGCAGGGCGAGCCCGAGTTGCAGCGCGAACTGGCCGAACTGGAGTCTTTGTTCGGTTTCATGCGTCGCGGGGAGGAGATCGAAGCCGATCCCGCCATTCGCACGCGTGTCATGCGAGAGGCCGAGCGCGCCACGCGACCGTCTTTCGCGAAGCGGCTCGCCTCACTCCCGGGCCTGTTCCGCTTCCGGTTCCAGCGGTCCCTCGTGTTCCGCGTTGCGGCCGTTTCGCTCGCTGTCCACCTCGTGGTGGTCGCAGTCATGTGGAACGTCTATGTGCGAAAGTACGACGCCGCGCCGGTGATCACGGCGGGCCCCTTCATTCCTTCCGACCCCGCGGATCGACCGGTGCCGGACTATCGCCCCGATCAGGCGTTCGTCATGCGCATTGGCTTGGCGCGCGTTTCCCGCTCCGTGCGCCTGAAGCGTTTCGGCGTGAATGGCCAGCGCGAAGCGATCCGCTCGGGCGTGGAGACCCTGTTGGCCCGTCAGAAGATGGATGGGTCGTTCGGGACGCCGGAAGAGACCGCGCAGGCAACTCTCATACTCTTGGGTGAGGGTTCCAACTCGACCGATCCCACCGCTCGGGGGCGCGTGGTTCGCGAGGCGGTCGGCTCGCTGCTGCGGGCTGTCGACTCCGGCGAACAGAGCGGCTTTGTGCTCTCGGCGTTGATTGAGGACTGGATGTTCTCGTACGAGAACCTGACCGAAGAAGAGCGCACGCGCTACGTGCGGGCCATGCAGACGCTGATCCCGACGGTCCGCGGCGCTGGTGCGGCCGAGTCGTTGGTCCTAGCGGAGCTGGTTGGAATTCCGGTTTCGAGCGATCACTCCGGCGAGCTCGCGCTCGTGCTGGGCGGGGACGCTTGGAGGGCTCTCGACGCGATGCCGACCCGGCTGCGCGCCACGGCCTTGATCGCCCGCGTTCAAGAGGACGGCCCCGGAGCTGTCGGATTCGGCTACGAGACGCTGCGCGACTGGGTGGCTCCTGCGTTCCAGTCAGCCTTGGCCAGCGGCCGGAGCGGGGACCTGCAGGCTCTTCTCCTGCTCCAGGCTCCGTACCGCCTCTAGCGTGTCGAGCCCCGCGCCGAATCGGCGCGGGTCCACCCGCGAGTGCGAACCGAACGGTAACAACGGCGCGCAACGGTGCAGAACCGCACACTTCGGTGATGTGGGGGGGGCGCGCGAAAATCCCTAAACCAAGGGAAAATCGCTCGGGAAAGCGGGAAAAATCAACAACTTGTCGCGGCCGAGGCGCGTAATAGGAAAGGGTGGCCTGCGGTTTGCATGACATCCTGCCGATCTAGAAGGGAAAGACCTACGGGATCGTGCGACCGAGATTCGGCATCGAAAAGAATGTCGAAGGACAACAAAGTCCGCTGCGAGACCTGCCTGTCTCGACGAAACGGAAGAAGTGGTGTCAGTCATGGAAATCAGGTTCTACGCCGTCCACAACGGCAAAAAATTCTACAAAGTGATCCTCCACGGCGAGGACATCTTCTGTGGGACCAAGGGTGAGTGCCAGCGGTTCATCAAGATCCACAACGAGAAGGTGCATCGCAACGTCACGGAGACCTCTACGCCGCGACCGCGGCCGGGCAACGTCCGGACTTATCGGAAGCGCGCCGGCGCGCCGACGCCGTGATTCTGGTCCAACGGCTGACGCCGTTGGGACGATGGCTCTGGTCCAACGCCTGACGGCGTTGGGACGATGGGCAACGATGCGTTGGGGCCAAGGAAGTCTGCGTAAGCCCGCAGTGGGGCTACCACGCCAATGACGGCGCGATTACACTGAGACGAAATCCTTATCGAGGTCGCCTTCTGGGCGGCCTCGCTGCTTATGTCGACCCGTGCCTCGCTCCTCGCCTGTTTCCTGATTGCCGGATCAGCCTTCGGCGCCCCGAGCGGACGCTACGTCACCCAACTCGGGCAACGTGTGCTCGCATTGTGCGACAAGGTGGCCCTTGGCGAGATCAGTGCGATCAATCCTCCGTTCCGCGGTGTCACGACGGCGCGGGTTTCCATCGCCGAAAATCTGGGCGGTCTGGACCTGCCGCGCGAGTCCCTCACGCTGATGTACATCAGCGACTATCTCGCGCCGGATGCGATTCGCTCCACGTTCGAGGAGGGCTCGATCACGTTCAGTCCCAAGCGCTCGGATCGCTTGCGGCGCGCTGCGGAGAGCCTCGAGGAGAGTGGAGGCGAGTCGCGAGCAACGGGCAACACCTCGACGACTTCCGGCACCAAGACGAAGGCCCCGAGTACCCCGGGCGATGATCGAGGAGAACAGGGAGTCCGCTTCCTGAAGGGCGAGCGCGGGATCTTCTTCCTTCGCAAACGGGGTGCGAGCTATGCCCTGATCGGCTTCATCCCGGAGCACGACCCGCTCTACAAGCGCAAGCTGGAGCGGCTCAAGAAGGTCCTCGCCATCGAGGCGATCTCGTCGAGGGATGGCCGCATTCGCGCCGCCCGATCGATCTACATCCAGAGCCTTAAGGCCAAGGACGTGTGGGAGCGCGGCAACGCCGCACGCGAGATCGAGTACATGGCGCTCCAGTTTGGGGGCGCATTCGACAACGATGCTCGTCTCTACCTCGCGGAGAGGCTCTACAACGAGAAGAACCCGACCATCGCAGCCGCCCTTGAGCGCGCCGTGCGCTCGGTTGCTCCAGACGAGGCCGTCGCTTACGCGGTCGATGCGGAAGAGCGCGAGAGAAAGGTCCACGCCAAGGCGCTCGCGAAAGAGGAGAAGTACCTCGCCGCCAACAAGATCGTGGAGCTCCGCGCAGCGGAACTGATTCGGATCGCGAATACGTATGGGCGCGCAGCGACGCAGCTCCTCTGCAACAACCTGAACGACCCGGACGCGCTTGTCCGCGAGAGCGCGGCGGGTGCCCTGGCGCGCGACGGCGGGCCCTCCTGCCGCCCGCTGCTGCGCAAAGCCTTGGAAGTCGAGAAGAATGACGACGCTGCCCGGGCGATGATTCACACGCTGGGCGTGAAGAGCGACCCCGAAGCGCTGCCGCTCATTGCCAAGCGCCTCACGAACTCGGAGCTGGAGCAGGCTGCTGTCCAGGCCGTCGGGCGCATCGGAACTGCGGATGCCCTGAAAATCCTCCGTCGGCACCGGAATTCCGCATCGGCGCCGTCTCGTGCCATCATCGACAGCATCCTCGCCGACAAGGCCGGGACTCGCTAAGACACCATGAACGGCATTGCGCTCCTGCCGGTTCTCGCCGGGACTCTCCTCGTGTTCACCGCGTTCGTGGCAGCGGAAGAGGGCAAGCCCCAACCCGCGCCGACGCAGGAAACCGAAGCGATCGCCAACGACGATCCGTTGTTTCGGCGGATCAGCTTGGCCGACGCGATCGACCTGGGACTGGCCTACAACCTCGGGATCCAGAGCGCGCGTTTCGATGCCCTCGTTGCGCGGCTCCAGATCGCACGCGAGAACGCCGCCTGGGACTGGTCGCTGGATTCGGAGTTCGGCGTGGCGGAGACGTTGATACCGTCGAGGTCCGACTTGGCCGGCGCCGAAGTGGTGGACACGGACTCCGCCAACTTCGTGCTGGGTGTCACCAAGACCTTTCGCGAAGGACCGACGCTCGGCATTCGCTGGCGCAACGATCGAACATTCACCAACTCGAGTTTCGCTTCCATCAATCCGGCCTACGACACGCTGCTCGATGTTTCGCTGACCGTTCCGCTGCTTCGCGGACGCGGGCGACAGGCACAGGAGTCGGGGCTGCGCGCGAGCCGCGCCGCAGCCGATGCCGCCCGCTGGGACCTTCTCGATCGCGCCGAACTTCTAATCCAGGAGATCTCCAACGCGTATTGGAATCTGGTCTTCGTGCAGGAACAGGTGCGCGTTCTCGAGAAGGCGCTTGAGGTTGCGGCGGATATCGAAAAGACCGAGCGTCGAAAGCTCGAGCCGGAGATCGGGCGCGCCACCGTGCTCTCCGTCGCGCAGGCGGAAGCCGAACGTCTGCGTCGCGAGGCCGACCTGATTGGAGGTCAGCTTTCTGCCGAGAACGCGTCCGACACGCTGCGCCTGCTCATTCTTCCGTTCACGGGTGAAGATCAGGACCGGGTCCGCCTCGACGCCAAGGATCGGCTGCGCGACAAGATCGCGATGGCGGAATTGGGAGACCTTGTCGAACGCGCCCTCAGTCATCGCAGCGACTTGCGGCGCGTCGACAGCGAGATCGAACGCCTGAACGAGGAGGTCGTGCGCGCGCGCGACAACCTGCGCATTCGCCTGGACCTCGACGCGGGGCTCGCATGGCGAACGGTGTCCGGGACCCCGGCGGACAGCTCGTCGCAGATTTTCGATGGCACGGCGCCGTCCGCGCGCGGCGCCATCATCCTCGAGTGGCCGATTGGTCGGCGCGAAGCCAAGGCAGCACTGCGGCAGGCCGAACTCGCCGTCGAGAAGGCCCGCATCGACCGCCGAGAGAAGGTCAACGGCGTGGTCGGCAATGTCCGCCTGGCACACCGCAGCATGCGAACCTCGATGCGGGAAATCGCCGTCCGGCGCAAGGAACTCGCAGCGAGCTTGAAAGCGCTGGAAGGCGAACGCCTGCGACTGAAGCGGGGCACTGCCACGGTGATCGACGTAGCCGTGCTGGAGGAGAACGCCGTCAACGCGGCGCTGCGTCTGCTGCAGGCGCAGACCGTACTGGAGCGCTCGCGCATCGACGCGCTCCGATCGAGCGGCGGTCTGCTGGAGCGCTGGCAAGTGCGCTTTGATGGTGACTTCCGCGTTGCGCCGCGACCCAAGACGGAAACGGATGCACAGCGATGACGCGCACAGCACAGACGATCTTGGGATTGGCAGTAGCTGCCGCCGCGGGGTGGGCAGCTTGGTCCGCGCTGCGCGACAGCCCTGAACCGCGCGAGGAGATTCGGCGGGATGCGTTTGCGATTCCCGCACCCACGCCGGACGAGAAGAACACGTTCCTCTTCGATCTGTTCGCGTCCGGAGATTCGATCAGCGTGGAAGGGCAGACGTACCCGATCTGGCGGTTGGTGGGCGAAAACGGTCTGCTGCGCGCCGGGGATTCCGCACTCGACTACCTGATGGATCCCGCTCGATTCGCCACGTACCGCGCGTCCCCGAACATCCTGATCAACGTCTTCCGCGTCCTGCTCGCCGCGCCGGAAGCGATGCGCCGACCGGGCTACGAGAACTTTCTGAAGCACTGGCTCGATCCGGCCAACGCCCCGCGTGCGCTTCCCGGCTCGAACCCCGCCGAGCAGTTCCGGCAACGCGTGTTCGCACTGTTCACGCGTGGCGTGCAGCCGTGGGTCGTGCCGTATTGCGTGGAGGAGCTCGACGTCACAGAGGCGCGCGAACCCGATCTGCGCAAGATCGCGGTCGCGGCGCTCCTGCATCTCGGCCGTACGGAAGCGATTGTCGACCGCTTCGACTCCTTGCCCCCGAACGACGATGAGCCGGAGGTGCAGTTGCGGCCGTTTGCGCTCTACGAGCTTCGCAAACTGGCCATGCCCGGAGTCCCCGAGGCCCGACGGGAAGGTGTCCGCAAGTTCGAGGCGCTGCTCCGGCGCGCTCTGAAGTCCGAGAGCGCATACTCGCGCATGAACGCCGCGTCTACGTTGCTCAAGCTCGGCGACCCGTCGATGGTCGATTACCTGCTGGCTCTGGCGGATGAAACCGAGGCGGCGGGGGATGGGGAAGCGTGCTGGTCGGCGCTCATTCAGCTCAGCGAAGATTCGAAGGACCTGCGGCTTCGCGCGCGCGCCGAAAAACGCATCGCCGACGATCCCGACAACCTCGACTACAGCTACGCGGCCGCGCTCCAGATCCTCGCCTTTCGCTGGATCGACGACGCGCAAGTGCGCGAGACCATCTGGGCCTACGTCCACGCCCGCCACTTTGACGACCTGAGAGCAATCCGCTGGCTCTCGCTCTATCCGGACGAGCGCACGCGCATCGTGGAAACACTCCGACGCGAACTCCGCGGCGACGATCCCACGGTGCAGCAGGCAGCCTTGCGCTTTGCCACCACGCCCAGCTATCCGTTGCCCGAGTTGATGCCCGATGTTCTTGAGTTGGCTCGGGAGCGATCCCGCGGCGAAGGTCGCAGTCGTCTTCTGAGCGCCCTTGTTTCCATGGACTTCCGCCCGGTCATCCCGCTGCTCATGGCGGACCTCGAGGAGGAGGATCCGCAGTTGCGGGCCACGGCAGCCGCCGACCTGCTGGAGTTCGGGATCGCCGAGGAGGTCGCGGCCGTGAAACGCCGGATGGATCAAGCGGACATGGCAATGCTCGGACCGCTGCTTCACCGCGCTCGCGCGAAGGGGGCCGACGGTATCCCCGATTCGCTTCTCCCGCCGCTCCTCCGGATGTTGGAGCAGGCGCCCGGCGAACCGACACGCCTGCGCATCCTGCTGATTCTCCGCTGCCGGGGAACCTTGGACGGCGTTGCGGACGGATTGATGGAAGCCTATCGTCGCGAACCGAGCGAACGCGTCGCCACGGCGATCCGCGAAGCGATCACCGAACTCGCGCACGGAACCTAGCGCCCCGAGACGCGAGCTCTCTATGCGATCCGTACGTACATGACGTACAGATGGAACAGGAAGAGGAGCGCGTAGACGCCCAAGGCGAACCGCATCAGACCCTTCACGCGGTCGAACTTGATGTGGACCAGTAGAACCAGCAGGCCGACCACCGTGAAGAGGATCTTGGCCACGCTGAAGGCGTCCGTCCCTCCCCAGGTGAGGAACCAGTCCATGACCGGGTTTGCTTCTTTGCCGCCAGCATCGAGGTGAACCAGCGTGAAGACGAGATCGAGCATGGAGAGGAAGAAAATGCCGCCCGCGAGTGCCCAGTCTCGCGGCGCGAACCGGTCGACGTAGACGTTCCGATTCTCTTCGGTGCGCCGGCCGCCACGCCGTTTCCCGATGAACAGGTAGCGCGACAGGAGCGGCGTCGGCTTCCGACGACGCTCCGTGCCCTCGCGACGTTGGTCGTCGGTCAGGATGGTGGATGCAGCCCCTTGCGACATTCCTTGCTCAGTCTCCCGACCGGAAGATAGCAGAGCCCCCGGCTCAGGCAGGGTGGAATCAGGGCCGACTCGGTGATCGTCCGGTCCAGAGCGAGACACGTTGGCCAGGTCCGTTACTCGGCGTTTTCGAGAAGGTCCTCGTAGGCCGCCTTGTCCAACAGACCGTCGAACCCGGAGGCGTCCTCGACACGGATCTTGACGAGCCAACCGGCACCGAAGGGATCCTCGGCGAGCGGGGCGGGGTCATCGCCCAACCCTTCATTGACCGCCTCGATCGTGCCGGAGACGGGCGCGTAGACCTCGCCGACAGCCTTGACCGATTCGATCTCGATGGCTGTTTCACCACGATCGAGCGTCCGGCCCTCGTCCGGCAGGTCGACGAAGACGATGTCTCCGAGGGCCTCGACGGCGTGGTCGGTGATGCCGAGTGTGAGCAACCCGTCCTCGAGGGTGGCCCATTCGTGGGATGCGGAGTACCGCGCGTTTTCGGGTCGGGCCATGCTCACTATCCTCCCGCCGCCTTCTTCTTGCGCTTGCGGCTGTAGAACGGAAGTCCTTCAACTTGAACCGGGACACGGCGGCCACGGAGGTCGCCTTCGAGCGCTACGCCGTCCGTCGCGTGTTCCCGCTCGATGAGGGCAATCGCGATGGGGCGGTCGAGAGTCGGACTGAAGGTTCCGCTGGTCACGTAGCCGACGTCGCTATCCCCGAGGAACAGCCGACAGCCGTCTCGCAGGACGCGCTTCCCTTCGACGCCCAGACCCACGATGGCGCGAGGCACACCGCCGGCCTGCTGCGCACGAAGCGCATCCGCACCCACGAAGTCCTTTTCGAGATCGATCCCGAAATTGAGTCCCGCCTCCAGCGGCGTGATCTCGCGGTTGATTTCGTGTCCATAAAGGGACATCCCCGCTTCGGTGCGGCACACGTCGCGCGCGCCGAGACCGATCGGGGTAGCACCCGCTTCGCGCAGCGCCTCCCAGACCTGCTCCGCCCGGTCCTTGGGAAAGAACAGCTCGAAACCATCCTCGCCGGTGTAACCGGTGCGGCTGATCAGCGTGTCGATATCACCGAGCACCGTCCCCTGTGTGAAGCGGTAGTACTTGATGGTGGACAAGTCGGTGTCGGTGAGTTTCGCGAGGACATCCTTGGACTGCGGCCCCTGCAGGGCAATCATCGCCTGATCGTCCGAGACGTTCTCGATCTCGACATCGAAGGCGCCGGCGTGCTCGCGGAACCATGCGTCGTCCACTTCGCGGCCCGAAGCGTTGATGACAACGTGAATGGTCGCGTCGTCCTCCTTGTAGACGAGCGTGTCATCGACGACCGTCCCGTCCTCCGCGCAGATCAGCGCGTATCGGATCGCCCCCTGGGGGATGCGCGCCACGTTCTGCGACAGCACGTGGTCGGCGGCCTTGATCGCTTCCGGACCGCGCAGAACCAGGCGGCCCATGTGGCACAGATCGAATAGGCCGCACCCGTTCCGGACCTGGTGCACTTCGTCCTTGATGCCCCCCTCGTACTGCACCGGCATCTCGAATCCGGCAAAAGGCACGCAGCGCGCACCGTGTGCCTTGTGCCAGTCGGTCAACGGGGTCTGACGAAGCGCGTCGCTCATGACGGCGCAGCATAAGGGAGGCAATGACGGCGCGCAATTCGAAGGATTCGACCGGGACTCTAGAATCAGCGGATGCCCTCAACGACCGTCCGGCGCGCCCTCTATGTGCTGTTTGGCCGCCTGCTCTCCGGCGCGCTGTCGCCCACGATGTACACCCGCATCCGGGCCGGCGGATTGGACGATCTCGCTCGGGCTCAGGGGGTCGATCTTTTTACGGACTTGTTGGACGGCGCGGACGCTGAAAGCGCAGCCGTCGAACTCGCCGCGGAGCATGCGCGTCTCGAGGATCGCGTCTCCCTGCGCGCCTCCGACTACACCGACGCGACGGACGATGCGGTGGTCGCCCTCGACGCGTTCCTTCGGGAGCACGAGCTGACCCTTCACGAGGACGTGGAGCTGCCGCACGACCACCTGTCCGTTGTCCTGGGCGTGATGGGCGAACTGGCGCAGCGAGAGGATGAATCCGAGTCCGCCGATTCGACCCTCCACGCCCGCGCCTTCTTCCTGCGCCACGTCGACTCCTGGGTACCGCGCGTCCTCGTCGAGATCAGCGCGAACGCGGACCGCCGTTTCTATCGTGGGGTCGCCACGATGCTCTCGGCCTTTCTGGCCAGCGAGCGCGAACGGTACGCATGAGTCGCATCTTTGCCATCGCCGACACCCACCTCGGGCGCAGCGTCGACAAGCCGATGGACATCTTCGGGCCCGCGTGGGAGCGCCATGACGAGCGTCTCGCAGAAGCCTGGACCGCGACGGTCAGCGACGACGACTGGGTCCTGATTCCGGGCGACGTCTCGTGGGCCATGAACCTCGACGAGGTCGCCGCGGATCTGGAGTTCCTCGCCTCCCTTCCGGGCCGCACCCTGCTCCTCAAAGGCAACCACGACTACTGGTGGTCGAGCCGGGCGAAGGTGGAGGCCGTGCTGCCCACAGGCATGTTCGTACTACAGAATGACGCCTTCGATTTGGGCGACGGAATCGGGGTGGTTGGGACCCGCGGCTGGCAACCGCCGGAGGCGCCGCGGGCCGGCCCGCACGACGCCAAGATCTACGCGCGCGAGGTGCAACGACTAGCGCTCTCGACCGAGGCGGCACGCGATCGGTTCGACCGGCTGATTGCCATGATTCACTATCCGCCGTACTACGTCGGAATCGGAAAAACGGAGTTCGTACCGCTGCTGGAAAAAGCCGGCGTGGACGTCTGCCTCTTCGGTCACTTGCACGGGCGCGATCACCGCTACGCATTCCAGGGCGAACACGGTGGGGTGCGCTACCAGTTCGTTGCGGCGGACTATCTCGAGTTCCGACCGGCCCTCGTTCGGATCTAGAGGACGGGCTCGAAACGGCGCCGAATTCCCCCAAAAGTCGGCAAAATTCAAGCTTCCGGCTGCGGCGGCGCCGAGCGCGGAACGTTGACGCGACCGGGGCCGAGCCTTACGCTCCAATGACCCCATGTCACCCGACGATCCCCTTCTGTTCGACGTTCATGTCAGTCATCTCAACACCGGAATGCGTGGCATCCCGGTCGGAACGTGCCGCACCAGTTCCGTGAGCAAGGACAAGGGGGTGAGCTACGGCGGTTACCCCGTCGCGGAACTCGCGAGTCTTTCCTCGGAGCAGGTGATTCATCTGATGCTCCATAAGGAGCTGCCGCACGGGTCGAAGGAAACCGCCTTCGCGAACGAACTGCGTTCGCGTCAGGAGGTGCCGCCGGAGGTGCTCAAGCTGCTGGCCCAGTTGCCGCGCGACGCGCATCCGATGCTTTGGTTCTCGACGGGAATCATGCTTCTCGGCATGGCCGACAGCCGCCGTGATTGGCAGGAGGACTCTCTCAACCTGATCGCCCGCGTCAGTGGTCTCGTCGCCGCGATCTTCCGCTTGCGCGAGGGCTGGGGCGACCCGATCGCGCCGCGGGACGATCTGGACTACGCGGCGAATTTTGCGCACATGCTGGGTGCCCCGGACGCCACGGATCGGCTCGGCGACGTGCTGCGGATGTTCCACGTGCTGCACATGGATCACGGCGGCGGAAACCTCTCCACGTTCACCGGCAAGGCGGTTGCTTCCGGCCACGCGGGCATCTACGCCAGCTTGTCGGCTGCGATGAACGCGCTGTATGGCCCGCTTCACGGCGGCGCCAACGAGAAGTGCCTCGCCTTCGTCCAGAGCGTCGGATCAACCGACAAGGCCGAGGTCGAGGCGTATGCGCGCAAGACCCTCGATGACGGCGGCAAGATCTTTGGGTTCGGTCACGCCGTGCTGCGCAAGGAAGACCCCCGCGCGTTCGTGCAGTACAACTACGCGAACGAGCATTTTGCGGACATCCCGTTGGTCCAAACGGCCTTGGCGCTGCGCGAAGTCGTCCCGAAGATCCTCAAGGAGATCCCGAAGATCCAGAACCCGTATCCGAACGTGGATGCGATTTCGGGTTCGCTGTTGACGGCCGCCGGCCTGCCGCAAGCCGAGTACTACACCGTCCTGTTCGGATGGTCGCGCGTCGTGGGCATTGCGGCCCAGATCATCGACGAGCGCACGGTCCTGCGCAGTGGCAAGGGCGTTCCCATCTACCGTCCGCGATTCATCGCCGAAGGCCAGCCGGAACGGCACCTGCAGTCGTAGCACCCTGCACACCGCCGGATCTGCGTTAGAATAGAAGCTTACGGGGGCGAACGGTATCGACCGGGCGTGACCTGAATGACGTTGCGTGTCGAGGTTCCAGGTGGCCTCGTTAAACCCTGGAAACACTCAGTTGCCAACAACAGCAACTACGCTCTGGCCGCCTAAGAACGGCCAAATGGTTCGGATGACCCTCCGCCCGCTGGGTCTCTGTAACCAACATTTCGCGGGCTGCTCGTCACCGTCTGTCGGGAATTGTGGCGCTAAGATTTTCCCGGTGAATTCCGGAGTAGCCGGGCCGTCACGGCCTTCGGAAGGATGATGCAAGTCAGACGGATACGCACGTAGATTCGCATTCAGAGCGTCTAGGGACCGGGGTTCGATTCCCCGCGCCTCCACCAAACAGTCAAGGCCGCCTAACGGCGGCCTTTTCTGTTTGGTGGAGGGATGTTTCCGGTCCAACAACTTACGTCGTTGGGACAGCACCAAACAGTCAAGCGCGTTGCGGCGGCCTTTTCTGTTTGG